>Ga0209195_1001951_pt1 | contig 12941 bp, 6 predicted proteins | sample COGITO_mtgs_1004_3_FD_184788 | JGI IMG/M metagenome (GOLD analysis project Ga0209195, IMG submission 184788) | Pelagic marine microbial communities from North Sea - COGITO_mtgs_100420 (SPAdes) (version 2) | ecosystem: Environmental > Aquatic > Marine > Epipelagic ...
GGGAGGCGGTGCTGAGTTCGCGATGGATACTTACACTATTTCATACCATGGGTATGCCCATTCTCACCTTGATGCACTCAATCATATGTTTTACCAGGGAAAGACTTATAACGGTTTTACACTGGAGGATATCAAAACAGTTGATAAAAACAGCTTGGGAATTCAAGGAATGAAGAACGGCATCGTCAGCAGGGGAGTACTGATAGATATTCCGAGGCTCAAAAAAATACCCTACCTTGAGATCAATGATGTGATCACCGTTGAAGATATACAAGCGTGGGAAAAACAAACGGGTATAACAGTGGGTAGTGGCGATATATTGCTTATCCGTACAGGACGTTGGGTGCGCCAGCAAAGACTCGGTCCGTGGAATGCCAGGGAGAATCTGGCTGGACTACACCCATCAGTGGTTAAGTGGCTGAAAGCTAGGGATGTTTCTGTGCTGGGTTGCGACGGCGTCAGTGACGCTTTTCCATCCCCTGTTGAAGGATTGGAAGACCCGGTTCATATTTTGGCGCTTGTCGCGCTTGGTATGCCTTTATTTGACAATCTCGACCTTGAGCCATTAGCAAAAAAATCAGCGGAACTCAATCGTTGGGAATTTCTTTTTATGGCGTCGCCATTAAGGGTGCCGGGTGGGACAGGGTCTCCGATAAATCCAATCGCTATTTTTTAGCAGGATGGTCATTGCATACCCATATTCTTCAATATGCATAATGAAAATTCCTCAATAACACTGAATATAAAGGACAATGTAACGATGAAGTTTTTTCTATTAAGTATTGTTTTATTTATAATTTCATCAGTATCGCCGGTAAGTGCGGAGAGAAAAGACGTAAGTTTGCAAGATAAGTTACTCGGTATGGAAGAACAAACTAATTCCCCTGTGCCTGTTTCAGCGTTTGTGCTTTTGGATGCTCGTGATGATATTTCACGTGATGTTTTCTACGCCTATTGGCGTGATGTGCATGGTATCCTGGCCGCAAGATATGACATGGCAGGTAGAAACTATTTCCAACATCATTTAGATATTGTAGACCAACAGTTTTGGCCTAACACGCAAAGTGTTCAAACCGTTCCAGAGGTGGCCGATCATATTGAAGGAGTCGCTGTAGCGACTTTTGGCTATACCAGCAAGGAAGCTGATCAAGCTGTTAAAGAGCGAAACATGAAAATTTCCTCTTTAGTATTACAAGACGAACAAAATATCTTTAAGGGTACATATTCTTTTTTTTCTATAGATAAGAATTCAATTCTAATGAAAAGCTCAGAAAGAGGAGAAGGGCTATACACCGTCATAGTATTATTGCGAAAAATTGAAAAAATTAAGCTGCTTTCCTTTCAATCGTACCTTCGAGATGAACTCGCTCCGGCTCTTGCTGCAGACGATCGTTCAGAGAAAGTCGTATTGAATTTTCTAGAAGATCATACCCTTACGGCCTATAGCAGTCCAGGCGTGGACAATATTTTACCCGTAGATAAGAGATATGATGCAGTACTGGAAATGGGTTTTGAAACGGCAGAGGCGGCGACTAACCTATTTAATGCCGAACCCATAAAAAAAATCATATCAAAACAACAATTATTTTTAAAAGCCGCATTCGCTTACCCTGTTAGAGCGACATATACAATGGCTTATAACGGACGACCCACTCAAGTTGGACTTCGAGGTTACCCGGCTATGAAAGCTATCAATAGTGTTGGTGCTGACAACCAAAAACGATTGGAACTTTTACAGGTCATTTACGGTGCCGACACAAAAATACCAGTTCAGTAGGACTTGTGTCTGGGGTTTCATTATTGGAGAAAAGCTGGGTCGACAATTAGCCGCATCAGCCAAAGCCGACGCATAACATGACTGAATTCAGGTCCGCGTGTTGGAAATCTCCACGCCCCGTTGGGCGACCTATGATGGTAAATTATTTGGGTTAAAGGGTATTCCCAAAGAAGTACCCATGGTTACCCAGGAGCGAGCCTATACCTCTCCGATCTGGTTTACGCCGACAAGCAAGTAAATAAATTTAGCGAGGAAAAACACTATGACACGGCCAAATATTACTCATCAATTTCGCTCAGGGTTTTGCCAGATGATCGGTGTTATCGCTACACTTTTTCATTTGACAAATGTAGTGGTGGCCAAAGAATTATCAACAGGGTTAGATATAGATTCTTATTCCCCTTATGCCGAGCAAACCTATCCTTCAAATGTCTTTTGGGGTGATACCCACCTGCATACCAATCTATCTTGGGACGCCTACAACTTTGGAAATAAAAAACTGGGCCCGGAGGAAGCCTATCGTTTTGCCAAGGGTGAATTGGTGACGGCCCACAATGGCATGCCGGTGCGTTTGTCGCGGTCATTGGATTTTCTAGTGATTGCCGATCACGCCAGTAATATGGGTGTGATGAATGGCATAGAGAACGGCGAAACAAGTTTGCTAAACACAAGCTTAGGACAACGCTGGGCAAACAAGCTTAAAACAATTAACGAAACCTTAAGCACAGACCCTGACACATCGAAAAAGCTGAACAACGAACTATTTCTTGATGGTTTTATGGATGGTCAGGTCAACAGTGCACCCTATCTTCGTTCCGTTTGGCAGGATTCGACAGCGTTGGCCGACAAACACAATCAGCCCGGCAAGTTTACAGCCTTTATTGGTTATGAGTGGACCCAGTTATTTTATATGGCACACCGTGTGGTGGTATTTAGAGATGGCTCTGAAAAGACTAACCAGATTGTTCCCTTTTCCCAGTACGATGATAATGACCCAGAAGCCCTATGGCGCTACATGGCGGATTATGAAACTAAAATCGGTGGCGAAGTTCTGGCAATCCCCCATAACGGTAATTTAAGTTCTGGAATTATGTTTGCCTTGGAAGATGCCAAAGGCAAGTTGTTGTCTAGTGATTATGCGCGTTCCCGCAGTCGATGGGAGCCTTTGTTTGAAGTGACCCAATACAAAGGCGACAGTGAAACTCATCCGCAATTATCCCCCACAGATGAGTTTGCGGACTATGAAACCTGGACTCAAGATGTACCCATTTATTATAACGAGGCAGTGGCTAAGGAGAGAGGGTATCGCGATTTTAATCATTGGGCAGATAAGGCGAGACGGAGAGAGGATGCCCGCTGGATGCGACCTTATGAATACGCACGCTCTGCTTTAAAATTAGGGCTGGGTGAACAGGCTCGAATAGGGGTTAATCCGTTTAAATTTGGCATGATTGGCAGTACCGATTCCCATACATCACTAGCAGCCCCGGACGAGAATAACTTTTTGGGGAAAACGACATCCTCAGAACCCAATGCTGAACGGATCGGGCAGCTGTTCAACGCTAATCAGATTAAAAATCGTTCGTATAATTCGGCAGGCTACGCTGCCGTTTGGGCCGAAGAAAATACCCGTGAATCCCTCTTTGCCGCGATGAAGCGCAAAGAGGTCTACGCGACTACTGGCCCACGAATGACCCTGCGTTTCTTTGGCGGTTGGGATTATCAAACAGACGATGCCCTAAAACCGGACCTCGCCAGAATTGGTTATAGCAAAGGCGTGCCAATGGGCGGAGACCTGACCGATGCCCCTAAAGGAAACTCCCCTAACTTCTTAATCCGTGCTGTCAAAGACCCTGATGGTGCTAATCTTGATCGTGTTCAGGTGATCAAAGGTTGGCATGATGAAAATGGCGAGCTGCATGAAAAAATCTACAACGTGGCGCTCTCTGATAACCGCAAAGAAAACTGGCGCGGTAAAGTCAAGACAGTGGGCAGCACCGTTGATATAAAAAATGCTTCCTATATTAATACAATTGGCGATCCCGAACTGGCAGTAGTCTGGATTGACCCTGATTTTGATAAAGATGAACTTGCATTTTATTATGTGCGTGTTTTGGAAATTCCAACTCCGCGCTGGACCGCGTACGACGCCAAATTCTTTGAGCTAAAAGATATCCCCAAAGAAGTTCCCATGATCACTCAGGAGAGGGCGTATACCTCACCTATTTGGTACTCACCGAGAAGAGACTGAAAACCAAATGGCGATAAGCAAAATAATGAGCGTATTTAGCATGGCGACGGAAAACACAATATGATTAAAATTAATTTGGAGAAAGGTTTTTTTGGCATTCTCGCCTATCTTTCCTTTTTATCGAATATAACCGTATTTTTGCTTTTCGCACTGGTTTCTATTGCAATAAATGCGCAACCAGTCGCTGATAAGGCAAGCTATCGCTCTCCACCCGCTGGCCCAGTGATTGGCTATAGCGATATTACCTCTAACAGTCATGCCTGGCTGGGAATTCCCTACGCACAGCCACCGATTGCAGGACTACGCTGGAAAGCACCACGACCGATAATGTGGCAAGAAGAGAAACAGACCCTAGATACCGGATCCGTTTGCACTCAATCCAAACCTCTATTTGAGCGCAATGTTTATGTTGGTATGACTTATACGGGCAGCGAAGATTGTCTTTTCCTCAATATCTGGAGCCCCTCGTTTGAACCCGACGAAGTCCCAACTGACGATAAGCGTCTGCCGGTGATGGTGTGGATTCATGGCGGCGGTGATATAAGGGGCAGTGGCGATATCTCGGGCGGTAAGCTCGCCGGTTCACAGGATGTTATTGTCGTGAGCATGAACTATCGGCTAGGTCCCTTTGGTTGGTTGTCCCACCCGGCGTTGCGAGATAAAGCGGCCAGTCTGGAAGATGCCTCTGGCAACTACGGCACTTTGGATATTATTCAGTCACTGCAATGGGTGCAGGATAATATATCCGCCTTTGGCGGCGATCCGAATCGGGTGACTATTTTTGGTGTCTCTGCTGGCGGCTGGAATGTTTTCTCACTGCTGGTTTCACCCAAAGCAAAAGGGCTATTTCATCGCGCCATCGTGCAAAGCGGTGTGCCAAGAATGGCCAGTCGCATAAAAGCAGAGCACTTCATGGATGATGTTGAAGCCGGACACCCTCAGAGTTCGGGGGAATTACTGCTTCAACTGCTACAAGATGACGCTTTGGCAGCGGATCGACAAGTCGCTAAAAAGCAGCTCTACAAAATGAATGCGAATGTTATCGTGGCCTATCTTCGCGGAAAAACCTATGCGCAGTTGGAGCAAGCCTACGATACCTTAGCTCAGAAACATAGTCGTACATACCTCCCTAAAGAAGACGTCTACAATAGTAAGCTGGCCGGTTTTATCCCAAAAAGTAATCATTCGGTACCCAAACTGTTTAATGATGGCGTAGTGATTTCCAAAGACAGTTTCGAGACGTTGGTACTTCGAAAACGACACAAACCTGTTCCCATCATTCTTGGCACAACGCGCGATGAATCAAAGCTTTTCCAAGCGCTGGATCCGTCCTTTGTAAGCGTTGTTGATGGTAAGGTCAGCGTTAAAGATACACAGCGCTATGAGTTGGCGAATGAGTATGTTTCCAAGCTATGGAAGGCCGCTGGTGCCGATGAGCCAGCCTTAGCCCTGAGTGATCATCAAAAAGCGTCTGTTTTTGTCTATCGGTTTGATTGGGATGATTTGCCCTTTGATAATGGGCAAAACTTGCAGCAGTTATATGGTGCTTCGCACGCAATGGAATCCCATTTTCTATTTGGCGTTGATATGCTGCCTCGAACTAATATCCCCGTTACTCGCGAGTTTGAAGATCTTTCTGATCAGATCATGTCCTATTGGTCGGAATTTGCCTATCACGGTGATCCTGGGAAGGGGCGGGACGGAAAACTGCCGCTGTGGAAATCTTGGAACAATAAATCCACCTCAGCCAAAATGATTGTTCTCGATGCCCCAAAGGGTGGCGGTATTCGTATGTCCACTGACTTTGTGAATAAGCAGAAAATACTGGATCAAATTGCCCGCGATCCCCGCGTTAGGAGCGTTGCCGTCCGCTGCCAGTTATATCAAGACATTCTCCATCATTCCCATACCTTTTTAACGTTGGGCGAATATAAAGCACTCGAAAAGGGGCTGTGTACACCATGAGCCAGGGACCGTATTTAATTGTTCTATTAGTTTCCGCAATCGCTTTCGTGGTGATAGCGACATCGCGTTGGAAGCTGCACCCCTTTATCGTGCTGATTGTTGCTGCCTATGGTGTTGCCTTGCTCAGCGGATTGCCGCCCCTGGAAGTAGAAGTCATGGTTCGACAGGGATTTGGTGGCATTGTCAGTTACATTGGTTTGATTATTGTATTTGGTACGTTGATCGGTACGCTGCTGGAAAAATCCGGTGCTGCTATCACCTTGGCTGAAACGGTCTTGCGATTGTTTGGCAAGCGCTTTCCCGGGCTGGCCTTGTCGCTGATTGGTTATATTGTCTCCATTCCGGTTTTTTGTGATTCCGGTTATATCATCCTCTCATCCCTCAAGCGCTCTATTGTTAAGCGCACCGGACAATCTGCGGTGATGATGAGTGTGGCGTTGGCCACCGGCCTGTTTGCCAGTCATACGCTGGTGCCACCCACACCCGGACCCATCGCTGCTGCCGGTAACTTAGGTCTTAGTGAGCAATTGGGTTTGGTGATCATTATGGGTTTGAGCCTGTCCATTGTGCCCGTGCTAGCGGGTTATGCCTGGGCGGTATGGGCAGGAAAGCACTACCAATCGCAAGAGGATTTTGAAGCACATGGCGACGGGCCATTGCCTGCAGAACACTCTGTCGAGGAACTCGATGAAAATACAATTAATAGGCCTTCTGTCAACAAAGCTTTTTCCCCGATTATTGTGCCAATCGTGCTGATTGCCTTGGGATCAATTGCCGCTTATCCCACTCATCCCTTTGGTAGTGATAGCGTTTTTATATTACTTAGTTTTTTTGGAAAACCGTTAAATGCTCTCATTGTCGGTTTTATATTGGCACTACGTCTATTGCCCAGTTGGAATGAACAGACCCTAAATGGCTGGATGGGTGAAGGGCTAAAGAGTGCCGCCATCATTATTTTAATCACGGGTGCCGGAGGTGCTTTTGGGCATGTCCTTAAGGCGACGCCAATTGGCAACTACTTAGGCGAGGCACTAGCGCAATACCAGGTGGGTGTACTATTACCCTTTATCATTTCAGCGGCGTTAAAAACAGCGCAGGGTTCTTCCACTGTCGCGATGGTGACCACCTCAGCACTAATCGCCCCTCTGCTGGTCACATTGGGGTTGGACAGCGAGATGGGCCGAGTTCTGGCGGTGATGGCGGTAGGGGCAGGTGCCATGACAGTCTCTCATGCCAACGACAGTTTTTTTTGGGTTGTTGCCGAGTTTAGTGGCATGGATGTGAAAACAGCTTACCGTGCTTTTACGTTAGCTACACTGTTACAGGGCTTAGCTACCATAAGTGTCATCGCTTTACTTGCCTTTTTTCTAATATAAAAAACGACCTTGTCACTAATTCCCAGCCTATAAATCATGCGATTAGGAAAATCTTCATGAATCACATAACAGACGCCGCACTGGTTAATCTTCGAGTTAGAGAGTTTGACGCACCAAGACAGGTTGTCGATATCGACCCCAAACTGTGTCAATGTTCTCAATGTTACCCAAAGCAACTCGCTCTAGCCGATTCCCGCCAGCAATTGACTTGGGGTAAGCTGGATGAGCAACTCAATCGCGTCGCCAATGCCCTTATCGAATCCGGTATTAAACCTAATCAGCGGATCGCCATTTTGGGCAGTAACAGTGTTGAATATGCACTGCTGTTTTTAGGTGGCCTGCGCGCGGGTATCTGTATCACGCCTCTCTCAACTCTAGCCTCATCTGAGGCACTGGCGGGAATGATTAATGACAGTGGAGCCAAGTTATTATTTGTCTCTCAAGACTATTGGAATCTCATTGATTCAGTCACCGATAAGCTCACCCGTTTATTACCCGGTGGGCTAAAAATACTCGATGGTGAGGGTCTGGATTTTAATCATACGGATAGACAAAGCTTTGCCTCCTTTATTCAGGGTGCCTCCACCGACTCAGTGGATATTTCTCTCTCACTCGACTGGGGTTTTAATCTTATTTACAGCTCTGGTACTACCGGTTTACCCAAAGGTATCTTGCAAAGCCGACGATATCGCGCTCTTGAAGCCCAAGCCTTGGCGGGTTTAGGGTTTGATAGTGATAGTCGCGCACTGATCTCCACACCCTTATATTCCAACACCACCTTATTTTTGTTTATGGCCATTCTTGCCAATGGTGGCACCGTGTTTTTAATGGAAAAATTTAGTACCGGTGAATTTCTTGAGATTAGCCAGCGAGAAAAAATTACTCACACCGTATTAGTGCCCGTGCAGTATCAGCGCCTATTAAAGGACCCTGATCTCGACAGTACAGACCTCTCTAGCTATCAATTTAAATGCTCCACCAGTGCGCCATTACACAAACCCGTTAAAGAATCATTACTCCAACGCTGGCCAGAAGGAGGCCTGTGGGAGTTTTATGGCATGACCGAAGGTGGTGTTAACTGCGCCTTAGCCGCCCATGAGCGTCCAGACAAACTGGACACCGTAGGGCAACCCAGTGAAGGCTGTGATATTCGCATTATTGATGATCAAGGCAATGAACTGCCTCAGGGTCAAACCGGCGAAGTGGTGGGTTGGAGTGATCGCATAATGGACGGCTATCACAATCGTCCTGAAGCCACTCAAGAAGCCAGTTGGTTTGATATGCAGGGCAGACGCTTTCAAAAGAGCGGGGATATTGGTTGGTTTGATGATGAGAACTTCCTGCATTTACTGGATCGCAAAAAAGACATGATTATTTCCGGTGGCTTTAATGTATATGCCATTGATCTAGAGAAAGTATTGCTGAGCCACCCAGATGTTACTGACGCGGCTGTGATAGCTGCGCCGAGTGAGCAGTGGGGAGAAACACCCTTAGCGTTTGTAGTCTTGGCATCGAGATCAACTATTGATGCAGAAGTATTAAGGCAATGGGCGAATGGCCAGCTGGGTAAAGCGCAGCGGATTAGTGCGGTGGAGTTTATTGATAAGCTGCCGCGGAGCCCGATTGGCAAAGTGTTGAAGCGGGCGTTGCGGGATGGGCTAGATCCTTCAATACTTTTAGGATGACACGAAGTTTTCAGAATGACTCGGTTTTATTTAAGATGACTCGGTTTTATTTAGGATGACTCGAATTTCAAATGGTAATACGGCATGACTTAAAGATTAAAAAGACAACATTAAGGAATAAACCATTTCCAAGGAGGAAACTATGCAAACTGAAATCGTACTAGAAGACTGTCCCCACTGTGGTGGCGAGGCTAGATTTGCTGGCCTGGCCGATTGGCCTTATCTGTCTAATATTGTTTTTTGTCCCAGCTGTTTGGTTAAAGGGCCTCAGGCGCCCGACATCTCGCTGCGCTTATGTGGAATAAACGGGTTGAGGCTGGCCCCGTGGCGGATGATGCTGTGGCCAAGGCCTGTCCCTTCTGTGCGGAGGTTGTTGTTGTTGAGGGTAATAATGGTCGGGGTAATGAACCTGGGCATGAGGGCACGCTGTACTTTACGGCCTGTTCGAATTGTTTAGGCCGTGGGCCTCATGTGCGCGATAAGGATGGGACGGTTGAGGCTTGGAATAGGCGGGTGGATGGGTGAGCGTCTTCGTCGCTGGGGTGGCGAAGAATGAGTTGGATCCCTGGCCTGGATTATTAATGGTTAACCCCCTACTAATAGCGCCCTGTGGCGCTTTTTTTGGTTATTGGGGCCATGGATTGGGTTTTATTCGGTAGTCTGGGTGATTCTTTACTATGGTTATTCTTAATACATAAAAATCAAAAGAGTGAGTAAGGATAAGAGCGGGGGAGTTTAGGGAGTTGGCGGCGGCTGGCTCAATAGAACTTTGATCTGAAGGAACAGATTATGGGCCTCTTGGTTTTGGTGTTTTCTGTGGGTTTGGGTGCCTTTCTTGGTGCATTTTTCTTGTGTGGGTCCAGTTTAACTCGGTATTTATATTCTCTGATTATGGCTAACAGGCTTTGGTCGGACTGTGTGGGAACACTGTGGTCGATATCAAGAAAAAGGATGACCGATAGTATTTTATGAGGTGTGATAATGAAAAAGGCAGCCCTATTTGTCCATGGCCTAGCAGGCAGTAAAGAAACGTGGGGAGATTTTAAAAACCTGATTGAGCAAGATGGCGAAGTAAGTGATTTTGACGTTGATTACTATGAGTACCCAAGCGCTCGTATTAGGCTATTCCCTTACTTCCAAAAAAGTTATGGAACCATTCAGGCATTAGGGCGCGGGCTTAAAACCTATATTGAACATAAATTAGACCAGTATGACGAGATTGCACTTATTGGCCATAGTTTGGGCGGTCTTGTTATAAGAGAGTATCTCCTTCAAGAGCATATTGGTGGATCATCAAATAATGTACAAAAGGTAGCGTTATATGCAGTACCTAATGAGGGCTCTGAGCTAGCCAATATAGGTAACACATTTTCTATTGGCCATAAGCTTTTGAAGCAACTATGTAAAAAATCTTTTTATCTTAGCGATTTTAATATTACTTGGGGGCATTCAAAAGTTGAAAACTCTTATGACTTTAGAGTGATTGTTGCGGTTGAAGACCAAGTGGTATCAGTGGATAGCGCTACAGCTAATTTCAGACACCATAACCCTATTACGATTGCCGGGAAAGACCACAAATCAGTTGTTAAACCTGATGATAATAAAGATTTAAGTTTTCTAGTATTACAAAGATTCTTATCTGAAAGAAAACCTATAACCAAGAGCAACCCTTCTGGAGCTTTAAAGTACCATCAGTGGCTGGCAAAAGACGGTAAAACCCCATTCTTTGCCGATGAAAGTAGAGTGAGAATGATCGAGCAGATAAGAACTTTTTTATCGCAAGACTCCGGGGTTATCAGAATTGCAGGGCTTTCTGGTTTGGGGAAAACAAGGCTTGTATTGAATAGTATTGAAAGTATCGATGAATCTATCCAGAGCACAGTATTATGGATAGATGCGTCTGGTGATTCCTATGAATTAGTTTCAGAAGTCAATAGTTGGGTGTCTAAAGAGTTCACTGGGTGTTTGGTTGTTGATAATTGCAGTCCCCGATTACACGACCAGCTTTGCAGAGCTGTAAGAAGACCTGAGAGTAAACTAAAACTTATTTCGATTGATACGGATATTCAGAAAAGTGGGGACTGCCCATTCATTGTCTTAGGTCGTTTACATGAGGACTCTATAAAAGCTTTGTTAGGTTCATTGTTTGACGAGAAAATTGATGATTTAGATAGAATAGCCAGATTTGCTCAAGGTTTTCCGCAGATGGCCGTCCTTTTGGCTAATGCCAGAGTAAATGAAGATCCAACTATAGGGTCTCTAACTGATGATAATCTTGCTGATAAACTAATCTGGGGTGGGCCTGTAAATAAAAACCGGACCGACGAAAAAGTGCTGACTGGATGTTCTCTGTTTGATCGGTTTGGCCTTGATAAGGAAGCATCCTCTGAATATCAATATATTGCAGATAACATCGTAGATGTTAGTAGAGCCGATTTTTATGATTGCATAAGGAGGTTCTCAGAGAGGGGCCTAATAGACCGACGAGGAAGATATGCGCAGTTTGTTCCGAAACCACTTGCGATTAGACTTGCTGCACAGTGGTGGCAGAGAACGCATGAAGATAATCAAATAAAGCTGCTGGATACATTGCCAGACCAAATGGTTGGTAGTTTTTGTGATCAAGTTGAGATGTTGGATTTTTTGCCGGAGGTAAAAGAATTTACGCAGACAATCTGTGGTCCTCAAGGCCCTTTTGGCCAAGCGGAAGTGATCCTGTCAGTTAGGGGTTCTAGGCTCTTCCGCGCATTAGTTATAGCGAACCCTGAAGCTAGTAGTAATGCTATTTATGAAATACTCAGCAATTTGTCAGAAAGCGATATTGAAGGTATTGGTGGAGATGTAAGGCGCAATCTAGTTTGGGCGCTTGAGCGACTATGCTTCCATGCTGAGTATTTTGAAAAATCAGCTTGGTGTATGTTACTGCTTGCTGTCGCTGAAAATGAGACATGGAGCAATAACTCTACTGGTATGTTTGCGCAGCTTTTTCGTGTGCATCTGTCAGGCACAGCAGCTGATCCCACAGCTCGATTTAGATTACTCACCCGCGCTTTGGCATTAGAGAATGCCAAGTTTGATGCTGTGGTGCTCGAAGCACTTGAGCAGGCAATTGATACCTACGGTGCTAGTAAGACAGTAGGCGCAGAATATCAGGGTTCTAAGCCACCGCTTAAGGAGTGGCGCCCAACACTTTGGCAGGAAGTTTTTGATTATTGGGAGGGGGCTTTTGGTTTTTTTATGCAGTTATTTTACAGGGGCAGTACTCAGAGAGAAAAAGTTTTATTTGATATTGGTTATTCAATTAGGGGCTTTGTTGCTAGAGGTCGAATGGAAATGTTGGACTCTGCTATAAGAGAAATTATTAGGGAGAATGGGATTCATTGGATGGCCGCATTGGATAGCATTAAACGCGTATTTGAATTTGATTCTCAAGGGATGAAACCTGAGGTCGAGAGAGCCTTAAATGATTGGTTAGAGCTTCTTGATCCAGAGGAGGCAGATCTAGCTCAAAAACTCAAAATTATTGTTATCGACCCACCCTGGGACATGCATAAGGATGAAGACGGAAATTACACTGATGTGTCTGCAGAGAATGCTAAAAAGCTTGGTGCTCAAGTAGCTAATAACATTGATGAGCTAATACCTCATCTGTCATTACTCTCAAGTGGAGAGCAAAGGCAGTCCGGCTGTTTTGGGGTTCAGTTAGCTAGTAAGGTTGATGTAGAGACTCTTTCAATCCTCATCGGCTTATCTCTTAAGGCTTTGATCCAGATGGAATATGGTAATTTCAGCTTCCTTCTTGGCCTATTTCGAGGTGCTTTTGAAAAGGATGCTACACGATGGCAGTCAGAAATCGATATGCTGCTATCAAATTCTGATTATACCTA
>Ga0209195_1001955_pt1 | contig 12930 bp, 15 predicted proteins | sample COGITO_mtgs_1004_3_FD_184788 | JGI IMG/M metagenome (GOLD analysis project Ga0209195, IMG submission 184788) | Pelagic marine microbial communities from North Sea - COGITO_mtgs_100420 (SPAdes) (version 2) | ecosystem: Environmental > Aquatic > Marine > Epipelagic ...
TTGGCGTAAGGCCGACGGTGTCGAGCTGATCGCCCGCGCGCCGCTCGACAATTTTTGGCGCGCGCCGCTCGATAACGATATTGGCACCAGCGAAGCCCATAAGATGGACCCCAATGCCTGGATGAGTCGCTGGCAGGCCGCCGGACTGGATCGCCTGGCGCGCACCCTGGTGTCGATCGATACCGAGCAGCACGAGTCGAGGGTGGCTGTCTGCGTCAGTCAGCAGCATTGTGTCGATGGTAATGTGCTGCTTGCCTCCGTTTGGCGCTATAGCTTTTATGCCGACGGCAGCTGGGACTTGGCAATCTCGGTGCAGGTGGCGCCTGGCTTACCACCCTTGGCGCGGGTCGGTATTGAATTGGGCTTGAGAGACATTCAGAGTCGAGTCGATTGGGTCGGCCGTGGGCCGCACGAGAACTATCCCGATCGCAAACATTCGGCCCTGTTCGGTGCCTATTCGGCGCCGATCGATGATTTTTTTACCCCTTATGTGTTTCCGACCGAAAGCGGCCTGCGCTGCGATTGCCAGTCGGTCCAAGTTGCCGGGGTCGCGGTTGCCGGGGCCTTTCATCTGGGCGTCAGTCGGTACAGTCAGAGCACGGTGGCGTCGGCCAAACATACCCATGAGCTGCAGAAGGATAGCTGCCTGTATCTGCGGCTCGATGCCGAGCATATGGGCGTGGGTGGGGATGATTCCTGGAGCCCCAGTGTGCATCCAGAGTTTCTCTTGGCGCGCACCGCTTATCGCTACAGCCTGACCTTTCGCTGAGGCTTAACCGCTCCGTAAGTCGCTTAATTGGGCATTGAGTCGACCATTTTCATCGGCCGCCTGAGTCAGTTGGTCTTTGGTAATGCGCAGTTCTGCCCGTCGCTCTAATATCTGCTGGTGGGCAACTTTGATCGTTGCGTAATGGTCTTTAAGCTGGCGATTGACCGAGCGTGCCTTATTCAGGGCCACCTGCCTCTGCTTCAGTTTGTTTTCCAACGACAGGCGTCTGAACCGGCTGGAGTTGGCCTGCGCGCCTAATTGTTCGGACATCTTATGGGCATAATTGGCCTGCGTTTTCAGCGCATTGAGTTGTGCCGCCAACTTTGTCGCGACGCTCGGATCGGTATGGGTAATCCGCTCTTCAAGGTCTAAGGTCGCATTGAGAATGTTGAGCTGATGGGTGCGCAATGAGGCCGCGCTGAGATGATCCCGGTTGTCGGCAACAGGGTCTGCCTTTAGCGCTCCGCGCAACCCGGCCAGTAAGCTTTTTAACTGTTGGACCTGGCCTGCCAAGCTGCGGTTGGTTTGGTGATGCTGAGCCAACTGATAGACCACAAAAGCAGCCAGTCCGATAACCATGACCGCGAGATTAACCATCACTACAACTGGAACGCTTGTTGACACTATGCCGAATCCTAAATGCTTGATACGCACCTAAAAACGATAGCAGAGGATTTTCGTTAAGTCGAACCAGTCGGCCGTTGGCAGCATCCTTGCTACCGCGCTGTATCGGCGCCACGGGCACGCGCGGTAAGCTTGTCCAGTGGCGTCTTGCTAGTGGCCTTGCTGACAGATGGCCAGATACTGTCGTACGACGGTATTGATACCGAGCTCCAGACATTCAACCACCAAAGCATGGCCGATCGAAACTTCCTGAATACCGGGGATGGTAACGAAGCGCGGCAGATTGTCCAGATTGAGGTCGTGCCCGGCGTTCACACCCAGCCCCAGGCTGACGGCCAGAGCCGCAGCCTCGTGATATTGTTGGTAGATGTCCTGTCGGTTCGGCCGATTAAAGGTGTCGGCATAGGCCTCGGTGTAGAGTTCGATCCGATCCGCTTGGGATTGGGCCGCAAGCCTTACCTGTGCCAAATCCGGATCGAGGAAGATCGAAATCCGTGTGCCGCTGTTTTTCAGTCGACTGAGGATCGGTGCTAAGAAAGCACCCTGGGTGTGAAAGTCGAAACCGTGATCGGATGTCAGTTGGCCCGGTAAATCGGGCACCAGGGTAGTCTGGTCCGGCCGAACGGCCTCGATCAGCTGGAGAAAATCTTCCGACGGATAGCCTTCGATGTTCAGTTCAATCCCGTCCAATGGGCGAATCAGGTCACCCAGGTCATGAGCATCCTGACGGGTGATATGGCGTTCGTCCGGGCGTGGGTGAATGGTGATGCCCTTAACACCCAAGGTGATGAATTTTTTCGCAAATTCCACGACATTCGGCGCATCGTGCCCGCGGGCATTGCGCAACAGGGCAATTTTATTCAGGTTCACACTGAGTTCGGTCATGCTTTATCCTCAAAAAACTCGGTTGGTGGTATTGAAGCGCGCCAGTTTAGCCCGAAGCGCCGTCGGTGGGCGATTAATTTCGTCTTGGCCGATCGGCGCACGGCCGGCAAACCTTATATCTCAAGCCCAGCCTCATCTGCGGCGACCACGTCGGTTTCGCTCAGGGCCGCCTCGGTCCAACGTTGCACGGCAGGATGAGCGAGCAATTTGACCTGATAGGCACGTGCGGCCGGCGATAGCTCAATACCATAGGTCTCAAAGCGCAGCGCCACCGGGGCATAGAAACAGTCGGCGATGCCGAAGGTGTCAAATAACCAGTTATCGGGCCGATGATCGGACCAGATGGCATCGATGCGGGCGATGTCGGCTCTACATGCAGCACTGAGGTCAACCTTGCGTTTGGCGCGAATGTTCATCGGCAGCGCGGCGCGCAGGGCCGTAAAACCGGCATGCATTTCGCAGCAGATGGCGCGCGCCTTGGCTCGGTCTGGCGCGTTGCGCGGCCAGCCTTGACCTGCCAAGTGGACCTCGGAGACATATTCACAGATAGCCAGTGAGTCCCAGACCAGAACGTCGGCGTCGACCAAAACCGGTACCTTGCCCGCTGGCGAATGCGTCAGCAATCGGGCGCGCAGTCGGTCGGGCTGGAGCGACTCGTTCACTTCGTCGAAGGGCAGGTCAAAAGCGCTCAGCAATAGCCAGGGGCGCAAGGACCAGGTTGAATAGTTCTTATTACCGATAATGAGTTTTGTAGTCATAGGGCAATGCCTCGCCAGGAGTGTTCAATCAGCAGCTGTCGATCGTCGTACAGACGCGCGACAAATTGGCAACCTGCCATCACCCGACCGACGCCCATGGGCGTGCCCGTCATGAGGATGTCGTTGTCCTGTAGGCTCATAAAGCGGGTCAGTTCTGAGATTATAGTCTGCGGCGGGTACAGCATTAGACCCGGATCGCCCGCTTGGGTCAGTTTATCGTCGATATGCAGGGTAAAGGACAGTCTATTGATGTCATCTGGCAGGGCGACAAACGGACTGAAGGTGGCTGAGCCATCGAAGGCCTTGGCTCGCTCCCAGGGCAGACCCTGCTGTTTAAGCTGGTTTTGTAGGTCGCGCCGGGTCAAATCAAGCCCCAGCCCGATCCCCACCAGCGCGCCGTCACCGATCAGAAAACACAGCTCACATTCGTAATCCACCGGCCCACCAGCGTGCGCCAAGAGTCGATCGCTGATGGCGCTGCTGGGCTTATTAAAGACCACCATCGCCGAGGGTATTTCGTTGCCCAATTCGGCAATATGTCCCGCGTAGTTGCGGCCAATACAGACAATTTTACCGGGAAATATCGGGGTGTCTTTATAGATTACCGGGGTCATCGTAAATCCTCGATCGGGGTCATTTAGTCCAAAAACACAAAGCGGTCGGCACCATCAAAAAGCCGAACCTGAATGCCTTGAACCTGCTCAGGCGGGCACATTCGGGCGTTGATGCTGACTCGTGCCACGGCCGGATCGGCCTTGTCGGTGGTGCAATAGTGGGTCACGCAGCCACAGTCCGGGCAATGATGAAAGTCGATGCAGTGCTCGCCCCGACTATAGGTACGGGTGCTGCCGCGACGAACTGTGATCAGCACCTGGTCCGGGCGGAAGTGTGCCCAGCGGGCACCGTAGCGCACACAGATGGAGCAGTTACAGTCGGTGAGCAGCGTCGGCAAGAGATCGGTCGTAAAGCTGACGTTGGCGCAATGGCATTGGCCGTTTAACATGGTCTGATCTCCATTCGGTAGTCGCCCAGAGCGTTTAGGCACGGGCGCGTCGGTCGAGCCACCACTGGCCAAAAATAAGCAGGAAAGCGCCGATCATAATATAGACATCGGCTAGGTTAAAGATGCCCGTGCGCAGCCCACCAAAGCCCAGGTTGAGAAAATCGACCACGGCACCCTCGTTCAGTGCCCGATCGATAAAGTTGCTGAAGCCACCGACAAACACCAGTCCCAGTGCTACCAAGGCCAATCGGTCCATCTCCTTGCTCTTGAGCAGATAGACCAGTAAGGCCAGTAAAAACAAACCCACTAAGGCGGTAAAGATTAAAAAGCGTAGGTGGGGTGGCAAGCTGGTCCCCAAGCCCAAGAAGGCGCCGGTATTTTCGGCATAGACCACTCGTATGGTGTCAAATAGAAAAGTGAACCGGGGCCCACCCTGAAGGGTTGAGCTGGCCCAGACCTTGGAGAGTTGGTCGATCAAAAGGCCGACGAAAATTAGCGGGGCCAAGATGGCCAGTCGGGCGGTCAGGGGTATGATCATGGCCGGTGAAGTGTCCAATGGTGAATGAGGCGCCCAGTATACCTGAATTTTTGAGGGCAAAAAGGTTGGCGAGGCCCAACCTGCCATCGAGCGGATTGGTCAAGGCAAATACTTCAGCGGCAACGGCTTAGCCTTAATAATATCACGCAGCAGAAAGCTCGAATGAACCCCATCGACGCCGGCAATGGTGGTGATATGTTTCAAGAGTACCTGATGGTAGTGATCCATATCGGGTACCACCACCTTGAGCTGATAATCGGAGTCCTGGCCGGTCACCAAAAAGCACTCGATGACCTCATCGATTGCGGCCACGGCCTGTTCAAAATGCTCGAACCGGTCTGGGGTGTGTCGATCCATGCGGATGCCGACTATGGCCACCAAGTTCAAGTTGAGCGCCGAGCGGTTAATCAGGGCGATACGCTGGTCGATAAAGCCGCGTTCTTCTAGGTTTTTGATTCGCCGGGAGCAGGGCGAGGCCGACAAACCAATACGCTCTGCCAAGTCCTGATTGGACAGGCCAGCGTCTTGCTGTAGTAACTCGAGAATCTGTCGGTCATATCGGTCTAACTTAGATAGGATCGCCATATTAAACCCCTTTGTGGCATGATTAGAGCGGAAAACTTTATTAATGCCCACTAATATTGCGCCATTTTTTGTAATAAAGCCAAATGCGCAAGGACATTGCGATACCAATGCCCTAATCTAGTTATGTTCTTCGGCAACCTTGGTTCGACAGGCTTTACCCCAGCCAGCACAGGTGACGGCAACTTACCGGTTGCGCGATCCGTCCCAAGTCCGCCCACCCATCCGGTGATGAACAGGCCATACCCCGGCACAAGAACAGGCTAGACTGAAATTCATAACCCGGAGCAGGCGCACGTCTGATCTGGGTTACACGCTGAATAATCTAAACCAATAGGGTGAACCATGAGCACTTCAGAGCAACAGGACAACCATTCAGTGGCCCAGCAGATGTCTGCGGCCGGCTCGTTTGACCATCGCAAATACAAGGCCTATCCACGTCTGAATCTGGCGGACCGAACCTGGCCCGACCAGGTCATCAGTCAGGCGCCGATCTGGTGCAGTGTCGACCTACGCGATGGCAATCAGGCCCTGGTAAAACCGATGACGGTTGCCCAGAAGGTGAAGATGTTTGCTCTATTGGTGAAGTTGGGCTTTAAGCAGATTGAAATTGGCTTTCCATCGGCGGCACAGCCGGAGTTTGATTTTGCGCGTAAGCTGATAGAGGACAATCTGATACCCGATGACGTCACGATTCAGGTCCTGACCCAGGCGCGTGAGCATCTGATCGGTAAAACCTTCGAGGCGCTCAAAGGCGTTAAGCGGGCGATTGTCCATGTCTACAACTCGACCTCGACCGTGCAGCGGGAACAAACCTTTAGCATGAGTCAGGCGCAGATTGCCGGCATCGCCGTGCAGGGCGCTCGTTGGGTGCAGGAGTACGCCGCGCGCAACCCCAATACCGAGTGGACCTTTCAGTATTCTCCGGAAAGCTTCACTGGCACAGAAATAGACTACGCCATCGAGGTGTGCAATCAGGTTATCGATGTTTGGCAGCCAATCCAGGGTCAGCCGGTGATTATTAACCTGCCCGCCACGGTCGAAATGTCGACCCCCAATGTGTTTGCCGATCAAATTGAATATATGTGCCGCGCCTTGCATCAACGCGAGCAGGTGATCGTTTGCTTACACACTCACAACGATCGTGGTTGTGGCGTGGCGGCAACCGAATTGGGTCTGATGGCCGGGGCCGATCGCGTCGAGGGTGCGCTGTTAGGCAATGGTGAGCGGACCGGCAACATGGATCTGGTGACCCTGGCCATGAACCTCTATTCCCAGGGGGTGGACCCTAAACTGGATTTTAGCGATGTCCAAGAAATGCTCCGAGTCTGTCAAGAATGCACCGACTTGCCGGTACATCCGCGTCATCCGTGGGTGGGCGAACTAGTCTATACCGCTTTTTCCGGCAGTCACCAGGATGCGATCCGCAAGTCCTTGCAGTTCCACCATGACAAGGGTCTGGCTCATTGGGAAGTGGCCTATCTGCCGATCAATCCAGCCGATCTGGGGCGCGATTATGAAGCGGTCGTGCGCATCAATAGCCAGTCGGGTAAGGGGGGTGTTGCGCACGTACTGGAGCGCGACTACGGCATCGAATTGCCCAAGTGGATGCATCAACACGTCAGTAATGTGGTGCAAAAGGCGGCGGAGCAAGCCGGTTCGGAGGTGCGCAGCAAGGAAATTAAGGCGCTCTTCGATGACCATTTTGTTGCCGTGCCGGCCGGCTGGAACCTGCGCGGCTATGATTTGAGCTCGCACAATCAACAAACTGAGGCGACCTTTCGCATCGAGGCGGCCGAACCGATTGAGTTGACCGGGCGGGGTGTGGGCGCGCTCGAGGCCCTCGCCGATGCATTGGGCCGTCACTATGGCGTGGCCATTAAGGTCAGCCAGTTTGATGAACATGCGCTGCGCCAGGGCACCGACTCCGATGCGATCGCCAGTGTCTGTGTTAGCGTCGATGGGGTTGATTCGGTCGCAGCCGCGATCCATGAAGATACCACGACAGCGAATTTGCAGGCCCTGTTGTCGGCCGTCGGGCGCGCAGCTAAGCAGGTGGCCGGTCTGCAATCGGTCGGTTAAGCCCGGCAGCAAACTCCATCTGGCTGGCCATCGACCCGCTGTGGGACACTGCCCAGGTTCGGATCCCGGGCCGCAGGGTGCAAGGTTGCATCGGTGGGCTTCGGGGTCCACTTCGTAACGGCCCGCTCGGATCGGCCTAAGTAAGGAGCAGCACCGATGTTAGCAACGCTACTGGGATTGTTGGACGACAACAAGATAGCCCTGGATCAGCAAAAATCGGAAGCCATTATCGCGCTGACGACCCTGCTGTATCAGGCCGATGGCAAGGTCAAATTGACGGAACAAGACCTCTTTGCTCGCCTGCTCGAGGACTTGCCTTGGCACAACCCGGGCATTTCCAAGGCCGCCTATCACCAAGCCCTCATTGCTGACAGCCTCCAAGCCCTGAAGGGGAATCATTTGGCGGACTATCTGGCCCCGCTGGTTCCGGCACTAAAATCCGATGCACGGGTGCTGACCCTGTTGCGTGAGCTGGCAATAACCGATGGCAATTTGGATGCGAAGGAAGCGGAAATACTGCAGCTAGTGTCTAGCATGATGGTCTCGGAGCCGGCTAGCTCGAGCAAGCCCGCTCAGTAACGGTAGCTGAGCACCGCACCATAGAAGTTGTAACCGTTATTGGGCAGGACCATGTCGGCATTGGACAGGTGCTGATAACGTAGGCCGACCTTAAGATCGCGGTACTCCATGGCAATCCCCAAAACCTCGCCAAACTGAAAATGGGTCGATAGGCTTCGCTGCCGATTCTCCGTTAAGCTTATATAGTTAGCGCCCAGTCCGGTCTCGATAAAGGGTGCCCAGCTGAGGTTGGTCCAGCGCCACTCCAACAGAGGGGTTAAGCCTAAGGTGAGGTCGGCTGGGGAGGGCGCGGTCTGGCCCATGGCCAATTCCATGTGCCCACTGAGCGTCAGGGGGCCGACTCGGCGCAACGGGTTGGCCAGATCCCAGAGCCAGAGCAGTCGGGTTCGAGCAAAGTCTTCATCTAGGCCGTAGTCGAGTCCGACGCCCGTTAAGCGCATCGGATTCCAGGCCAATAAGGATAGGACGGAAACACCAATGGCCGCCGGACGCGCGGCTGGATTGGCGGATGCCATGCCGATAGTGAGCAGCATTAGGATGAGGCCAAGGATTTTTTTCACGAGCGATCCTATCTGAATGGGTTAAGAGTGCGCCTAGGAACGCCCCGAGTGCGGTATCTTAGCGAATTTGACAACCTATAGACACCCATCTACCGAGCCATATTGCCAACCGAGATCCGTCAGGCCCTTGTCCCTCGCCATCGCGCCCCTATACTAATGATTCACCCAGTCCAATAAGAAGCTATTGTGTTTACGTCGCGCTTTGCCACCGAACTGCCCGAGACCTGCAGTCGAGTCATGCCCACACCACTGGCCGAGCCCTATTGGGTCTGCTGGAATCAAGCGCTGGCCGAGCGCATGCAACTGCCGTTAGTGGCCAATGCCGATATCCTCGGCGTTATGGCGGGCACGGCGCTGTTCCAGGGCCACGAGCCAATAGCGCAAAAATACGCGGGTCATCAATTTGGTGGTTGGAATCCAGGACTGGGCGATGGTCGAGGCTTACTTTTAGGCGAGTGGCTCGATCCGAGCGGTGTCTATTGGGAAATGCATCTCAAAGGTGCCGGCAAGACACCCTACAGTCGCTTTGGTGATGGCCGTGCCGTGCTGCGGTCCTCGATCCGTGAATTCTTGGGCAGTGAGGCGCTGCATGGCCTCGGTGCGCCGACCACCCGCGCCCTAGCCTTAGCCGGTTCCACTGAAGCGGTGTATCGAGAAACCCTTGAGACGGGCGCGACCCTGATGCGCGTGGCCAGCAGCCATATTCGCTTCGGTCATTTCGAATGGCTGGCGCACCGCCAGGACATAGATCAACTCAAGGCGCTGACCGCCTTCACTATTAAGCATCACTTCCCTCAATGCCAGGACAACGCCGATCCGATCGTCAGTCTCCTGCGTGCGGTGATCGAGCAAACCGCGCAGATGATTGCCTATTGGATGGCCTATGGTTTCGTCCACGGCGTGATGAATACCGACAATATGAGCATAGTCGGCGAAACCTTCGATTACGGGCCCTATGCATTTCTCGACCAGACACGACCCAATGCGGTCTATAACCATACCGACGCCGAAGGACGCTATGCCTTTAACCAACAGCCCTCGGTGGCGTTCTGGAATTTGCAGCGCTTGGCCCAGGCCTTGGCGCCGCTGACCGATTCGCAGTTGTTGGCCGCTGCGGTGAGCGACTTCGATCAGTGCCATCGGAAGCATTACTATGAACTGCTCAATCAACGACTTGGCGGCTCATCTGAGCGGCCCATTGAGCCCGAGTTATTGGATGAATGGCTGGCCCTATTGGCCGCAGAAGGCAAAGACTTCCACACGCCCTTTCGACGCCTGGCCAACTTACCGCTGACCGAATGGCCCGGCCTAAAGGATGACTTTATCGATGCGCCGCGCTTCGCCGCCTGGTGTGCTCGCATCCTGACCCAGACCGAAGCCGATGAGACCGAGCGCCAGCGTCAGATGCTTGCCTCTAACCCGGTGACTGTGGCACGCAGTCATCATCTCCAGGCGGTCATCGATGCCGCGCAGACTGGTAATTTTGGCCCCTTGGAATCGTTCTTTGCGGCCCTGCAAGACCCCTTTACCGAACGGGCCGAATGGGCCCATTGGCATCAGCCACCGGCCGCGGCCGCGCCTGCACCGATCCTAAGCTGCAGCAGCTAAGTCAAGGCCCGCGCGGGCGGGCTAGAGATTCAGTGGAACGTTGGTGGTAGACTGCCAACACTGACGGATTGAGTGGTTAACATGGAAAATCTTTGGCAACGGATGAGTGCGGTCGCCGATCGGGCGATTGCCTCGGGTCAGTTGGTGATACGGCCCAGCGAATACGAAATCATCAGCCAGGGTGGCATTGATTTTGTGGTCCGCTATGCGCCCTCTGTGGCAATCGAAAAACCCATCACCGCGTCACCGGCTAATCCCTTTTTAACACCCGACCCGGCGCTCTGGGTGGAAACCCTGGGCCAGAGCCATCATCTGCTGCTGAATAAATACAGCCTGCTGCCGTTACACGGCCTGATCACCACGCAAGGTTTTGTTGAACAGACCGGCTTACTGAATTTGGCCGACTTCAGCGCCATCGCCATGGTGTTGGATCAGGTCGATGGCCTGGTGTTCTATAACGGCGGCCCACTGGCCGGGGCTTCCCTGGCACACCGCCATTTCCAGCTGGTGCCCAAAGATTTGGGCGCGGGCGTCCTGCCGATCGATGCGGCGGTTTTGCGTTGGCAGCAAGATTCTCATCAGAGCATCTATCCCTTTGTCCATCGCGTTCATTGGCTGCCGAATTGGCAACCGGATACCCTGCTGGAAGCCTGGCAGAAGCTGGAATACAGTTGGCAAGCCTGCAATCTATTGATTACCCGAGACTGGATGCTGGTGGTGCCTCGTACCCAGGCCTCCGTTGGGGGTTTAGCGATTAACAGCTTAGGCTTGGCCGGCGGCCTGTTGGCACAAGACCCAGCTGAACGCGCGTTGATTCGGCGCAGCGGACCCATGGCGCTCTTGCATCAGGTGTGTCGGTCGGATCAATAGAAAACGAAGGCACCAAAGCCGCGTACCTGCTCTTTTTGTCCGTTGAGATCGGCCGAGGTCGTCAGGGCCACCTGTCGAGACGCTAAGCCTTGGGCCTTGGCGACCTGCAAAAACCCATTCAGGGCATTGAAACCACAGGCTTCCTGGCTGACAAAGCCGCTATCAAAGGCGCGAATGCGCCGCGCGGAGTGTTGATCCTGCGCGATAACCTCTCGGTAGGGCCGGTTGCGGCTAAGGCCGGTGCTGATTACCAATAGGGTTTCCGGTCCGCCCCATAGGGACGATAGAATCTCGGCCAGCACCGGCGTGCTGCAGTCACCGACTAGCAGGGGAATCAGGCTGAAGTCCTCCAGGACGGTCTGCAGAAAGGGTAACTGCACCTCAATACTGTGCTCCATATCTTGCTGTACCGCCAATTCGTTAACCTCTGGGTGCTCGAGCAAGGCTCGGCAGGCGGGCTGGTCGACGGCCACATCGCCTAAGGGCGTGCGAAAAGCAGCACATCGTGGTGTCCACAGGCCCTGAGTTGGGTCACGGTGGCAGGTGCCTAAGATAACCACCCGCTTGATGGTGTCGTAGATCGGTTCCAGCAGTCGATAAGCACCGGCCGCCGTGGCACCGGAAAACGGATAGCCCGAATGCGGCACGATTAACGCTTTGGCGGGTCTGGGCAGGGGCTGACTGCCCGCGTCGGCGAGCCAGGATTCAATTTGGGCGAGCAGCCGTTGGCTGTCAGCATCGTAGAGGGTGCCGGCTACGGCAGGGGAACGAATCAACATGTTGCGGGACTCTCTGGCTGGTTGGAGGGTCCAAGACTAGGCGCACCCTAGGGGTGACATCTTGCCTTAGGTCAATTCAGCTCGATCCGATGCCACGGGAATAGCACCGTGCCATCGGTCGAACTAAGGATTTCGGATTGAATCGGTACTTGCTATGGTGGGCTATCTTTGGCGCAGGGCGCAGTGGTTATGAACACAGAAAGTGAGTTTATCTATATACACGATCCGATGTGCAGTTGGTGTTGGGCGCATAAGCCAGTTTGGGATCGGTTCGCGGCGGAATTGGCGGATCGAGTGACGGTGCGCTATTGCGTCGGGGGCTTGGCACCGGACAGCGACGAGGTCATGCCGGTCGCGCAACAACAAGCGATTGCCGGCTACTGGCATCAGATTCAGGGACGCCTGGGCACCGAGTTTAATTTTGATTTCTGGACCGAAAATGAACCGCGTCGCTCCACTTATCCCGCCTGTCGCGCGGTGATCGCGGCGAGTTGGCAGCAGGCGGAGCTGGCCATGATTTCGGCGTTGCAATCGGCCTACTATTTGCGTGCCCTGAACCCGTCGAATGTCGAGGTCCTGCAACAATTGGCCGAGGAGATCGGACTCGATAGCGCCCGCTTTGCCGCCGATCTAGCCTCACCTGAATTGCAGCAGGCCCTAACCGTTGAGCTGAATTTTGCCCGCAGCTTGCCGATTGAAGGCTTTCCATCCATGGTGCTGTTGCATCGCGGCCGTTACCATTCTATTGCGCTCAACTATCAGGACTACAGCGGGGCCTTGCAGCAGGTAGTGGAACTGCTCGAAAACACTTCCGAGTCATAAGTCATATAATCGGCTTCATCTGTTGAAGTACGCTCAAACGCCAGCATATAGGCGGCGTTACCCAACCTAAAAAGAGATTCATCGATGCGTCCTATATTATCCGAAAACCTTGCCCACCCGGCCATCCAGGCCAAGCTGGGCGGTGATCAAAGCCTACTCAACGAGGTCAGGCAGGCCATTGGCCGTCACGCCGTGGTCGTCGTGGGCATGAAACAAAACCCGGTGGTCAAGTCCAGCCGTAAGTTGCTTGATAAGCAGCAGGTAGAACATCTTTATCTGGAATATGGCAGCTATATGTCGAAGTGGCGTGAACGCTTGGCCATCAAGATGTGGACCGGCTTCGAGACCTTTCCGCAAATCTTTATCGGCGGCGTATTGATCGGCGGTTACACCGATCTGAAAGCCCTGGTGGCGGCCGGTGAGCTGAAGGCTCTCCTAGCGGCAGGCAATGCGTAGGCGTTCTTAGCCTAA
>Ga0209195_1001963_pt1 | contig 12875 bp, 10 predicted proteins | sample COGITO_mtgs_1004_3_FD_184788 | JGI IMG/M metagenome (GOLD analysis project Ga0209195, IMG submission 184788) | Pelagic marine microbial communities from North Sea - COGITO_mtgs_100420 (SPAdes) (version 2) | ecosystem: Environmental > Aquatic > Marine > Epipelagic ...
GAGCCCCATTAAATGACCTACCTCGTGTGCCACGACGATATCTAAGGGGCAGTCGATCGCAAGCACGGCGGCCGCGTAGCGCCGTTCGCTTGGATCAGAAAAATCGCCTTCCGCACCATACCCACCCACAGGTGCGAGTCCGCATCGCGATGCCGCATACTCGAGCGGGCGGAAGTGAAGCACAATGTCGCCGCCGTATTCGCTGCGAAGTATTTCGATGTTATTAAACGCATCACCGCGCCGCGCAAGCAGGTCATCGAGCGTTGTTGCCATATCGCGCGAATCCGACGAGTTGGCAGCCCCGTGGTAAACCACTCTTAGCAAAAGATCGACGCCACTATTAATAAAGGTTTGGTTTGCTACCGCTACGAGCTGGTTTATGCGCGTCTCGACGCCGTACGAATAGGCCTCTCGTGCGCCCTCAGAATACAGCGCGATGACGTCGATCACGGTCGGCGCAGTAGTCAGCGACGCCGAATCGTTGGCGTCAGTACCAAGCAGCGCTTCATTAAAATCGCTTAGGCCATCGAGATCTGAATCGAGTCGAACATCGGCAACGACGCGTATGCTGGCATCTGCGCGCAGGGTTTCGTCCAGCAAGACAGTACTTTGCAAAAGGCTTGGAGTGGAGACTCCCGTGCTTACAGCCAATTCCACGCGCTTGACCGACCTGGCAGCAATAGCGCCAAGGTTGCAGCGAAGAACCTTTTGGGCAGAGAGGCTAAGCGTGAGCTTACAATCGGCTGCGCCCCAGCTTAGCTCGGCAGCCTCTGGCAAAAAGTACAACTCAAAATAGTGTCCGTTTGCTGCCGAGGCAGAAGTGTTCGTTACCGTCACTGCAGCAACAACGCTTCCGCCGCGGTAAACCGCGCGTTTTTCGAACACGTGAGAAATGGATAATCCGGTCACCGCAGCACTCTCTATGCTCGGCCTCTGACTACTGTAGAGGTCACTCTGGGCGTTATTCAGGCTCTCGATTTTGAGCGCGTCTTCTTTACGGCTCATGTTCTGCAACGATAGCAGCGGAAAACGCTCACGCTCATCGCGAACGCTATGATCAATAAGCACATAGTCATTCTGCAACTGCTGCCCCTGCAAACCGGTCGGCCGATAGAACCAGCCTTCAAAGTCTTGAGCACCTCGCGCTGCCTGCAACTGAAAGACCTCGTCTGCGGTTTTTAAATAACCAAACAGACTAGCACCGCTAAAGGTTAGGAGAAGCTGAACATCGGAGCCGCCTATTTTGGCGTGCGCCTCGACTACTTTGTCGCCGTTTTTGAGCTCATTCGCGCGGTCGATAGTGAGAGCGATTCGCCCTAGCGTGCCGAGATCGAAGGCAACGAGATCGCCAAATTCAAGCGTCTCAATCGCCGTCACCGCAAGCTTGACCGCTTGCGTCTGCTCTGAGAACTGCGGACGAGGGACTCCCGCGGGAGAGGAATCGCTTAGTGTAAACAACAGCTGGGGTGGACTAGGTTCTAGCGCGCGCAGTGGCTGCGAGGTCGCGCCCACAAGGGCGACAGCACTCAGACCCAAGAGACAGGCGAGCAGGAGCCGCGAACAAGCGAGGGCTAGCCTCGAAAGCCACTGGGATGACGCGCTGATTAGGCTGGCTAATAAAGAACTCATGCCCTAGTGTAACTGAGCCGTGGGAAAAATTACCAGCGTTTGCCGAGCGGGCCCAGCGCCTAATTTCTGCCACCAACTCACGCATTATCAGAGACTTAGTCACCTACCTTATGATCCCGCCAGTATGCAGGGCAATAATTTGACATCCGGGTGCATACATACCTTTCGCTATCTGGTCACAAAGCGCGTAAAAGAGCTTGCCGGTGTAAACCGGCTCTAGAGGGATTCGCGTGATCGCTTCGAACTCGCTGACAAAAGCATCGAGCTCGGCTGTCCGCCTAGCATAACCACCAAAATGATAGCGCTCGTCGACATGCCACCGGACCGCCGCGTCTTTTTCAGCACCAGTCGAACAAGACTCAGCACTCACAAGGTTCAGCCACTTGGCGGCCTCGGACCGCAAATACCCTTCGGCGCGAAGCGCCGCTACCCCACAGACTTGCGGTATCTGGCGATTAACCTCGTCGCTACGCTGCAAACCATGAACAACACCGGCAAGCGTTGTTGCGGTGCCGCAGCTCAGGGCCACAACGTGAGTAGCTGGCTCGGCACCATCGCTGTCATACGTCTCGTCGAAAACGGACCAATCAAGGTATTGCACAATTTCGGCGCACCCCTCGACCGCGAGAAGATTGCTCCCGCCCTCAGGAATAATTTCTATATCGCCGTATTGCGCGAGCAGTCGTGAAATCAGCTCTGGCGACTCGTTTCGGCGATATTCTTCGCGCGACATTGGGACAAGCTGCATCCCTTGCGCAGCGGCGAAGGCGAGAATCGGATTGAGAGGCTCGACAATTTCTCCACGAACGACGCCAATTGTCTCAAATCCGAACGCTTTACCCGCCGCCGCAAGTGCATACAAATGGTTTGAATAAGCCCCACCAAAACTCAGCACTCGGTGCTTGCCGCGCGCGCGAAAATCATCAAGATTGCGCTTGAGCTTAAACCACTTATTGCCATGAATAGTTGGGTGAATTTGATCGAGTCTGAGCGCAGCAACGCAGACCCCGTGCGCGGAAAAGAGTGGATGTGAAAGCCTGTCGAGTTTTGGCGAATGGATAGTGATCATAACTGGTGACGGTAGCTCTCTGGGTAGGCACTTTCGACGCTAAGTTTTAGGCACCGGCTTTCGTATAGCTTATCAGAATGTCTGCGAGCACGGGCTAGTGAGAAGGTCTTGCGAGAGGTCTTGCGAGAGATCTTGCGAGAGATCTTGCGAGAGATCGGTGCTTGAAAGGTTTTAAAGCGCGGAGGGCGAACTAACATCGCGGAAAATAATCAGGAGGTTAGACTGGGTTGAACTGGAGTGTAGGTTTTTTTGAAGAGGATGTTCGACTGCAATGTAAAATATGGCGGACCGGACGGGACTCGAACCCGCGACCCCCGGCGTGACAGGCCGGTATTCTAACCAGCTGAACTACCGGTCCGCAACTCTTGCAATATCCTCGTAGAGGCCTTTTTATGAAGGCGAGTTGTTCGGCTCGCCTTCGGCTACTACGTGGTTCCAGCTTTCAAACAGCGCTGAGAAAGCGTGCTCGAAAATTGGTGGGTGATGAGGGATTTGAACCCCCGACATTCGCCTTGTAAGGGCGACGCTCTCCCAACTGAGCTAATCACCCGTGTCACAGAGAGAGGCGCATTTTACCGACTATCGGGGGTATGTCAACAAGATGTGTGCATCGGGTTAAATAAAACCCCTCTCGTGTTTTGCGAAACCCACGAGCTCACGCAGAGCAGGGCACAACGACCAAATTCCACTCGCTCAGCGCCGCTGCGATATACAGGCAATGGCTAAATCGCTAGAATAAGTGCCCGCTGTTTCTTTGTTTGGTTGCCGGTTTGGCTGCCTTTAACTTATGCCACGATTACGAAGCCCGACATTATGCGATTGTTTAAAGAATTCACCTTCGAAGCAGCTCACCGGCTGCCTAATGTGCCCCCAGAGCACAAATGCTCTCGGCTCCACGGCCATTCGTTCGTCGTTAGGATTAGCGTTCAGGGTGAGGTTGGCGAAGAATCGGGCTGGGTGATGGACTTTGGAGATATTAAGGCGGCGTTTCGGCCTATTCTCGAGCGCCTCGATCACTACTATCTCAATGACATACCAGGCCTTGAGAACCCCACCAGCGAAAACCTTGCGCGCTGGATCTGGATAGAGCTTACACCCGCCCTGCCTCAGCTGTGCGAGGTCGAAATACGCGAAACCTGCACCAGTGGCTGCATCTACGTCGGTGACTAAACCCAGCCGCTAAGCCCAGCCACTGCACATCGACGCTTCACATTGGCGCTTCACATTGGCACTAGACGGCAATAAGCGCGGCAACCTCAACCGACTCGTCTGCTAAGCGCAACGCAGTGACCGCTGCGCGGTCTTTGACTAGCTTTTTCGCCAACATAAATTCCTTCGGTCGCCCAACGCAGTCAGCAGCGATGACCACACCGTCTTTTAAGTAAAATAGCGCAAAGCCGTTTTCACTCCCGACCTCGGGCGTGCCGCGAATGGCAAGCTCATCGAAGCCATCGCTCAACCCGACCATTTGCAGTTTAATCTCATACTGATCTGACCAGAACCAAGGCACCGCGTCGTAGGCGATTACCTTGCCGCAAATATTCGCTGCGGCCACGCGCGACTGATCCGTGGCATTCTGAACTGACTCGAGCAGCAGTGGACGGCGATAGAGCGCACTCGGATGCCGAGCACAGTCGCCTGCCGCGTAAATATTCGCATCGGTTGTTTGGGCATTTTCATCAACCAGCACGCCGCGGTCGGTGGCGAGCCCAGCCTCTTCACACAGGCCAACGTTGGGAATTACACCAATTCCGGCGATAACAAAGTCAGCCTCATACTCCGAACCGTCTGCGCAAACAACAGACTCCACCGAGCCGTGACCCCGTAATTCGCTGACCATCGTATTGGCAACGATCGTCACTCCCCTACTGGTATGAAGCTGTGTCATATACGCTGACATTACTTCGCTTGTTACGCGCTCAAGAACGCGCTTCGCCGCCTCGATAACGGTCACCGCGAGTCCCATGCTGCATAAAACAGCAGCTGCCTCGAGCCCAATATACCCACCGCCCACGATGACTACCTTTCGATCTGGAGTCGCCAGCGGCCGGAATTTTTCGATATCGGCTGCATTGCGAATCGTGAATACGTTATCGAATTTCTCGCTGCCGGGTAGCGTGCGCACGGTGGCGCCAGTGCAGATAGCAAGCTTGTCATACTGACGAGAACTGCCATCGGATAAGAGTACGGTTTTTGCGTCTCTGTCGAGTTTCTCTACGCGTGTGGAGAGCATCAATTCAACGTCATTATCAGCAAACAACTTTGCAGGCCGGAGACGGATCTCATCTAGCGTCTTTTTACCCGCGAGGAGTTCTTTAGACAACGGAGGACGATGGTAGGGCAACTCATCTTCTTCGCTGATGAGTAAAATCTTACCCTCCCATCCCTCTCGGCGGAGCTGCAGGGCTAAGGTCGTGCCGGCATGGCTCGCGCCAACAACGATACAGGTTTGCTCACTCATTTACTGACTCCTAAAATTAATATTTTATCGAGAGAAGACTGAGTTCAAAGCGACCAGTCAATCTCTCCTCTGCCTCGCTCACGCAGAAATTGATTGCATCGAGAAAAGGGCTTGCTGCCGAAGAAGCCTCGATAAGAAGACAACGGCGAAGGATGCGGACTCTCGATAACGAGATGCCTCGTCGCATCGATGAATTTCTTCTTACTTGCAGCAAACTTGCCCCAGAGAATAAACACACAAGGCCGAGATTCTCTCGCTACCACCTGCATGATCAGATCCGTTAACTGTCCCCAGCCAAGTGTTTCGTGAGAGCCTGCATCCCCCGCCCTCACCGTTAAGACACTATTTAGCAGTAATACTCCTCGACCCGCCCACTCGCTCAGATCGCCCTCTACTGGTTCGAGGGCATCTGTATCGTCTGCAAGTTCGCTAAAAATATTGCGCAGCGAGGGAGGTATTTTATGACCACGTCGCACGGAGAAACAAAGCCCATGCGCCTGCCCCCCGTGATACGGATCCTGGCCGAGTATTACGGTCTTGACCTGCGCCGGCGAAGTTTTCACTAATGCCGAAAAAACTTCATTCAGGCCTGGGTAAATCAAATATCCCGCGTCAGATTCGGCTTTCAGACTGCGCTCGATCTTTGCCAGCAGAGCCACTACGCTCGCCTCGCTCTGCCCAGGCAATGCCGCAAGGCTCGCTAGCCATTCCTGCGGCATCGCCTCACTCAAACCATCATAAAAACAAAGAGTGCTCATCGCGCGCCCGAAGCGCTAGTCTTGCGCGTGCAGAGGGCGCATGTGTGGAAACAACAGAACATCTTTAATCGATGCGCTATCGGTAAACAGCATGACGAGTCGGTCGATTCCAATACCCTCACCTGCCGTCGGTGGCATGCCGTATTCTAAGGCTCGAATATAGTCTTCGTCATAGTGCATAGCCTCGTTATCACCCGAGTCTTTCTGCGCAACCTGCGCCCTGAAACGCTCGGCTTGGTCTTCGCTATCATTCAATTCAGAAAAACCGTTGGCCAGTTCGCGTCGACCGATAATAAGTTCGAAACGATCGGTGATCTCTGGATTATCCTCATTGCGTCGCGCTAGCGGCGAAACCTCGATTGGGTATTCTGTAATGAAGGTTGGTTGATCGAGTTCGGCCTCGACTTTCTCTTCGAAAATCTCCATCAGAATCTTGCCCTTACCCCATGCCTTGTCGTAATGCACGTCGAAACTATCGGCAAGCGCCATAAGCGACTCTTTAGTTGCAAACGCAGCGTCGTCTGTAACACCGCAGTATTTCTTGATGGCGTCGACCACTGAGAGGCGCGCAAAAGGCTTTGAGAAATCGTATTCGGATCCCTGGTAGCGCACCACTGTTGTACCGAGAACCGTTTCGGCTATCGTTTTAAATAAATCTTCGGTGAGATTGATGAGATCCGTGTACTGCGCATAGGCCTGATAAAATTCGAGCATGGTGAACTCAGGATTATGACGCGTAGAAAGCCCTTCATTGCGAAAGTTGCGATTAAGTTCGAAGACGCGATCAAAGCCACCGACAACCAATCGCTTGAGGTAAAGCTCTGGGGCTACCCGTAAAAACATGTCTTGATCGAGTGCGTTGTGATGCGTGACAAAAGGTCTTGCCGTCGCGCCACCCGGAATTACCTGCATCATTGGAGTCTCGACCTCCATAAACTTATGGGCCTCGAAATAGTCACGTATGCAGCGTACGATTTTCGAGCGCATGGCGAATATTCGGCGCGACTCCTCATTCACAATTAGGTCGACATAACGCTGGCGATAGCGCATTTCGGTATCAGTCAGTCCTTTAAACTTATCCGGCAGTGGCCTGAGCGACTTGGTTAAGAGGCGAAAACTCGCAACGCGGATTGTGAGCTCGTCTTTGCCCGTTTTAAACAGCTCACCTTCGAGGCCTATGATGTCGCCAAGATCTAATGCCTTAAACTCCTCGACTAACTCTTCCGGGAGCGATTTATTGTTCATATAAAGCTGCATCTGCGCAGCCCCGTCTTGAATCACAGTGAATGGGCCGCGCATGCGAATTATGCGCCCAGCAACCGACACCTGAACCGCCTCGCTTGCGAGCGCCTCTTTGTCTTTTGCATCGTACTGCGCAATCAGTTTTTCTGAACTCGCCGTTGGCGTAAAGTCATTAGGAAACGCAACGCGCTTCTCGCGAATCGCAGAAAGTTTTTCGCGTCGTGCCGCGATTAACTTATTCTCGTCTTGGGCATCCACGTTAGCGTTGTCAGTCTGATCTGTAGTCATAGTTGCGTCTGTCTTATTGAGACCGGCATGTTGTCCGGTGTTATAAAAAATTAGGTGTTGGTAGGCGTTTATAGCCCCATCTTGAGACTTGCTTCGATGAATTTGTCGAGACCACCATCGAGCACGGCACCGGTGTTGCTCACCTCGACGTTTGTGCGCAGATCTTTGATGCGTGACTGGTCGAGCACGTAAGAGCGAATCTGGCTTCCCCAGCCGATGTCTGCTTTAGACTCTTCTACATCTTTCGCTGCGTCTTTACGCTTAAGCTCTTCCATCTCGTAGAGCTTAGCTTTGAGCTGTTTGATCGCGGCGTCTTTATTCTTGTGCTGCGAGCGCTGGCTTTGGCACTGAACCACAATGCCGCTCGGCTCATGCGTTAGGCGCACGGCGGAATCTGTTTTGTTCACGTGCTGACCGCCTGCGCCGCTCGAGCGATAGGTGTCTATGCGCACTTTAGACATATCGAGTTCCACTTCGATATCGTCGTCGATTTCGGGCGCTATAAATACCGAGGCAAACGAGGTGTGTCGACGACTTCCTGAGTCGAAAGGGGATTTTCGTACAAGTCGATGCACGCCCGTTTCTGTCCTCAACCAACCAAAAGCAAACTCCCCTTTGATATGCAACGTGGCGCTTTTGATGCCAGCGACTTCGCCGCCGGAGACCTCGAGCACTTCGGCATCGAAACCCTTAGCTTCGGCCCAGCGCAGATACATTCTCAGAATCATTTCGGCCCAGTCCTGCGCCTCGGTGCCGCCCGAGCCTGCTTGAATCTCGAGAAACGCGTTGTTAGGGTCCATCGCACCGGAGAACATGCGTCTAAACTCGAGCGCTTCGAGACTTGCCGTGCGAATGGCGAGGTCACTCTTCGCCTCTTCAAACAATTCAGTGTCGTTTTCTTCACTGGCCAGTGCCAGCAGGTCTGCGATATCCCCCAGACTGCCCTCCAGACCGTCTATGGTTTTCACCACGGCCTCTAATGCGGAGCGCTCTTTACCGAGCGCTTGGGCATACTCTGGCTTGTCCCAAACGGCTGCTTCGCCGAGCTCCATCTCAACCTCAGTTAGCCTTTCGCGCTTAGTTTCGTAGTCAAAGATACCCCCTTAGCGTCTCGGTTCGAGCGCGAAGGTCGCGGAGCTGGGTCAAATGCGCATTGATTTCTAACATGGTGAGCTTCCGAAAATTCTAAACTACGGCGACTATCAGGCTCGGCATTTTACTCGAAATTGACAGCAGTTACGAACGCGAGCTGCGCTTGTGACGTGGTAAACTGACGCTATTCTTTTTCGCGGGGCAAAAAACCGAATGGCATCAGACAGCAATACGCCCACAGGTGAGACCTCCAAACAGGCTGCTACTCTGATCGTAGCCAATGCACAGCTGTCCTGGCTCGACACTGGCCTGCCCTATTCGTTGGATTTCGACGATACCTATCATTCCTCCGAAGGCGCACAAGCCGAAAGCCGTTACCTGTTTTTGGATGGCAACCGAATAACGCAGCGCTGGCATGAGGCTTACGAGTCCTCGAAACGCGTTGTCGACTGCTTTACTGTCGCAGAGCTCGGTTTTGGCTGCGGACTTAATTTTCTCGAAACGCTGCAGCGCTGGACGCAGGCGCAAAGTAAACCTCACCGGCTGCATTACGTTGCCTTCGAAAAGCACCCCCTCACGCATGCCGACCTTACGCGCGCGCTCGAGCAATGGCCAGATCTAGCGGCATACTCAGCTCAGCTGCTTAGGCAGTATCCGGAACATAGCGCCGGCTGCCACCGACTCTATTTCGGTAATGACGTAACGCTCGATCTCCACTATGGCGACGCTTTGCAGCGCATCAGCGCCATGTCCAGAAGCCAAGAGACAACAATAGACGCGTGGTATCTGGACGGATTTAGTCCCGCGCTAAACCCTAGTCTCTGGGATTTAGAGATTGCGCGCGCCATGGCGTTGCACAGCAAAGAAGGCACGACAGCGACAAGCTACAGCGTTGCCGGCAGCGCACGGCGCGCGCTCATCGAGGCGGGGTTCAGCGTTACCAAACGCGCGGGCTTTGGCAAGAAAAGACATAGCCTTAGCGCGGTTTTTGAAAAACCTGCTTCAAATTCTCCCGCCCTTTCCGGCGCGAACGCTCCTGTGCCTTCCCGCGCCAATGATGTCGAAAACCGCCCGAATTTATCGGCCACCGCTCAGCCTAAAAACGGGACAAGTCAGACTGGAGCAGCCAGAGGTGGCTACGATGTGCTGGTGATTGGCGCGGGGCTTGCCGGGTGCAGCACCGCTGTTGCGCTCGGTCGACGAGGTTTGACAGTGAAGCTAATCGATTCGGCGCCGCAGCCAATGTCCGGCGCCTCGGGGATTCCGCAATTGGCTTTAAGACCCAGACTTTTCCGCTCGGCGGAGAGCGGTGCAAGCTTCTTTCTCAACGCCTATTCGACTGCACGAAGGTTCTACGCCCATCTAGACGCATTGGGACAGGCAGCCATAACCGCGTGGCATCCATCAGGTGTCGTGCAATTGTCCGGGGCGTTGAATAAAAAACAGTCGCTCACCCCTGAACTAGTAAGCGCGCTGTATGACCCGCGCATCGTTAGGCCTGTGAACGCCGACGCGGCCTCCGCTCTTGCAGGACTTGAGGTTACCGAAGGCGGCTGGTATTTCGAAGGCGCAGGTTGGCTCGATCCACACACCCTCGCGCAGAACCTTCTCGCATTTGAGAAGAGAATCGTCCCGCAATTCGATAGCGAAATTATAAGCATAAGTGCAGAAGCAGCCGATGCGGCGACAGGCAAGCCGAGACATTGGATTGCGACCGATGCGAGAGGTAATCGGTATCAAGCGGCGACTGTTGTATTGTGTAATTCGCACGCTATAGACTCGCTCGCGCCCGATTTGGGCCTACGTCTGAACACTGCACGTGGACAAGCAAGCTTGATAAAAGCCGAAACAGATTCAGCTGCGCTTCGCTGCGTTGTAAGTGGCGAGCGCAGCCTTTTCCCAGCACACAATGGCACCCAACTAATCGCCGCGAGCTATCGAACCGGTAGCGAGTCGCTTGCGACGCGCGAGCGAATTGCACTCGATGATGACCAAAATTTGGCAGGAATAGCCGCTGTTTTCACCAAACCTCTCAGTAGGATGCAAGACGGTGCAGCGGCGGCGGCAGTCACTCAGGCGCCCAACGAGGAGCAATCGCTGGTTGCGATGCGCAGCGCTGGAGAAGATTTTTTACCCGTTGTAGGCAGAGCGCCGGCGGTAGAGGCTGTCGTTGCAGATTTGGCAGCTCTGCGCAGAAATGCGAAGGCCGAAATACCCACCGAAACAGCCTATCAAGAGGGGCTTTTTGTGAATATTGGCCACGGGTCTAATGGCGTTGCGACATGCCCACTGAGCGCGGAATACCTTGCCAGCCTAATCTGCAGAGAACCATTACCACTCGATGCAGCGGAGGCCGAACTTATCAGCCCCGCCCGCTTTATTGTCAGAGACATTAAGAAACAAACCCGCTAGCGCGCAAAAAAAGCCGCCACGACCTTCGCCAATGCTGGGGCGTCGTCTGACCCTGCGAGTTCTCGGATAGAATGCATGCCAAAGGTCGGGACGCCAACATCAACGGTCTCAATCCCTAATGATGCCGAAGTGATTGGGCCTATTGTGCTGCCACAGGCCATATCGGCGCGCATAGCAAACAACTGAGGCGTGACGCCAACCTTCATGCACAAGGACTTAAACAGCGCCACAGAGTGCGAGTTACTGGCATAGCGTTGATTCGCATTAACCTTAATGACCGGCCCTTTGTTTAACAGCGGGCCGTGTTTATCGTCGTGTCGATCGATGAAATTAGGGTGTATGCCATGTGCGTTGTCGATAGAGAGCATCGCCGATTGGCTAATCAATCGATCAAAGCCGTCTGCCTCTGCCCCCACGCTGCCGAGAAGTCGATCGACCACCGACCGAAGCAACGGGCCCTGCGCGCCCGAGGTCGAAACGCTACCTACCTCTTCGTGATCATTACACACCACAATCGAGGTGTGCGTGACCGGCGAGTCGCAGAGTGCTTCACAGGCGAGAAAACAGCTTAATAAATTATCTAATCGTGCCGAGGCTAGAAACTCGTCTTTAAGTCCCAATAGTTTGGCTGGCTGTGTATCGTAGAACATCAATTCGTGCGACAGCACCTCCGCAGCCGAATCGCCTCCGGGCTGCGCCTTTATCTGTTCGAGAAGAAACGCCTCTAAGCAGAAATCATCGCCCTCGCCTAGCTGCGAAATAAGCGGCGCCATCTCAGTTTGCGGGTTAATTTTTCGGCCCTCATTCGCTGTGCGATCGAGATGTATTGCTAAGCTAGGAATAAATGCTATTGGCTTACGCAGATCGAGCAGCGTCGATTTTAACGCGCCGTCTGCGTCGAGATAATCCACGCGCCCAGCAAGCGACAGATCTCGATCGAACCAAGGGTTTAATAATGCCCCGCCGTAGACCTCGACACCGAGTTGCACATACCCCTGCTTTTTAGATTCGGGAACCGGCTTTAGTTTTAAACAGGGGCTGTCGGTATGCGCACCCGCAACTCTGATACCGTTTTCAACTAAAGGCTCTGTCCCGCAGACAAACGCCACAAGCGCTGAATCATTGCGCACAATAAAATAGCGACCTCCGGGCTCTAAATGCCAGCTGTCCTCATCAGCAACTTGCTCAAAACCAGAAGCTGCGAGCCTCTTTTTTAGGCTTTCGACAGCATGAAAAGGGGTTGGGCTTGAATCAAGAAAATCGAGGAGACGAGCATTGAAGTCGGCGATCATGGGAGTCCACAAACACTAAAAAAGAAGAGTATGCCGAGAGCGCCAGAGCGGCGCCCGCGGATGAAAAAGTACACGCAGTCTAGCGTATTTCGAGCAGCTCGACTTCGAATACTAGCGCCGAATTAGGCGGAATAGCGGGTGTAGGTGACTGCTCGCCGTAGGCAAGGTTTGGCGGTAAGAATAAACGCCACTTATCGCCAACACTCATCAGCTGGAGTGCTTCAGTCCAGCCGCTTATTACCTGCGTAAGGCCAAACTCAGCCGGCTCACCACGGTCAACTGAACTATCGAACACAGTTCCATCGATAAGCGTGCCATGATAATGCGCGAGCACAGAGTCGCTAGTCGTAGGCGATGCACCGTCGGCAGGACCGCTCGAAATCACTTCGTATTGCAAACCAGACGCCGTGCTGACGACACCCTCTTTAGCGCCGTTTTCCTCAAGGAATGCCTGAGTAGTGGCAAAATTAGCCTCCATCTCAGCCTGCGCCGCTGCTGTCATCCGCTCTTGGAAAAGTTGAATCGCGGCAAACAATTCCTCATTGCTTAATTGAATCGTATCGCCGGCTGCATCGCGCATACCCGCAACGAAACTATTCATGTCGATGCCTTCGATGATGCCCTGCGCCACT
>Ga0209195_1001989_pt1 | contig 12774 bp, 12 predicted proteins | sample COGITO_mtgs_1004_3_FD_184788 | JGI IMG/M metagenome (GOLD analysis project Ga0209195, IMG submission 184788) | Pelagic marine microbial communities from North Sea - COGITO_mtgs_100420 (SPAdes) (version 2) | ecosystem: Environmental > Aquatic > Marine > Epipelagic ...
CTGTTATTATTTTATCTCTAACAGAAATTATTTTATTCTCAAGAGGTGATTTTGATTTTTTTGAAAATATGTTAAATAGGCTCATACTATGTTTTTATTATTTGACTTTTTTTAGGTTACGCACAACGGTTCGCGCATAACATAAGTGGCGACTTAAAATGCACGATATTTTCGGTTAAACTTTTAGTTTCTAAAAATATACAAACCTTTCATTTCAGCACAAAACTCGCCATTTTTGTTATGCGTTGTTGGCAATAGTTTTAGGTTTCTTAGTTGTCATTGAGGATCATAAAAAAAGTATTTCTAATGTACTCTAAATCATCTTTTAAATATTTCACATTATTGTCAATTATGCTAAGCAATAAGTAGCGTTGGTGGTCAGCATTACTAATATATATTTCACCTATTATGTCACTTGAATTTTCTTCAATGTTTATTAACATTTCTGTTATGTCTTCTGTTCGAAAAACTATTTTATCATTATTTTTGTTTTTGAATACTATTTTTCCATACATAATATCAACTTGATTTTTCTTGCTCTTTCGAAGCTTTATTAGGTTCTTTGTTCCATAGTATAATAGCACCAATGGAAGAATCAATATTATTTTCGGGAATACAATCTTTTCTATCTCTGGAGAGAGTATCAAAATAGCTAAGACAATTAGTGTCATTGCGAAAAATAATATTGGAAGAAGAATTGTTAAAAATAATTTGCCTTTGGATAAAGATGTTCCTCGCAAAATAATACCATTGTTTTGAAACTCATAACTTACATTTAGTCTGTTCAACTTATTTGCAGTGTTTTTTAATCTATATTCTTCCATTTTTCTTTTATTATTTGAATTAAGTAATTATTGCCAACGGTCTAGTATAAGAATAGTAGCGGATTAAAACGCCCTAACTTTTCGGTTAAACACAGACCTTTTTTATATTTACATACTTTCGTTTTAGCGATTAATTCGCTATTATTTTTATACATTGTTGTAAGCAGTTATTTTATCCGATTTGCTTCTTTATCAACTCCTTGGCTTTCTTGTATTACTTTATATTTTTCTACTTCGTTTTTGTCATTTAGTATGAATGTGTATGAAACTTCAGGCGACCAACCATCAACGATAAATTTTGTTTTTGAAACAGGTACGAGTTCCATTTTATAATCTTTACTCATTACAACATAAAGCTTATCGTTTTCAAAAGCGATTTCTCTTTCTTTTTGATTGTCTCTCATATATTTACCTGCATATGATTTCAAAATTTTATTATCCAATTTTATAGGTTTTTCTAATTCTTGGTCGTATAAAATTCTACGAGTGTTTTTTATTGGAATTTCAGTTTTAGATAGTGAATTATTTTGCAAAATAATCATTGTTTTGTCATTGTCAATATCTCTTTCAATGTAAGAAATGTAACCAGCCCAACCTCCAGAATGAGAGGCTACTTTCCCATATGTTTTCGTGCTATCAATCATCCAGCCAAAACCATAGTCAGTTTGAGAGCTATCTTTTGTCATTACTGACGAGAATATCAATTCTCGGTCTTTGTCATTAATTAAGTTATCTTTATAGAGTGCTCTATCCCATTTTAGTAAATCTTTCGGATTTGAATTTACCATTCCATCTCCAACAATACCATCGAGATAGACAACATAAAAATCTTTACCAATCTCATCAGGCAATATCTTTTTTTGCAAACTGTCAGAATAGATATATCCATTTGCATAGTTTTGCACTTCTTTAGGTGCAAATCTTCTTCTGTAAACAAAAGTGTTCTTCATATCTAAAGGTTCAAATATTTTCTGTTTTAGATATTGTCCAAATTCTTGACCACTTACTCTTTCTATAATTGTTGCTAAAACTAAATATCCAGTATTGCTGTAATCCCATTTATCATTCGGGTCAAAAAGTTTTTTAGGTTTGACTTGCTTAAACATTTCAAGCATATCATCATTTGTAGCAATGTTTGATTTTTCCCAATTTTTATCAGAAAGTTCCATATAGTCTGGAAGTCCGCCTGTATGATTTAGCAAGTTTTGTATTGTAATTCCTTTATAATCTATTAGCTCGGGAACATATTTTGTAATGTCTTCTTGGTAAGATAGTTTGCCTTCTTTTTTGAGTTGAACAATTCCCATCGCAGTAAATTGTTTAGAAACAGAAGCTAATTCAAATATTGAACTGTCGTTTAATTTTCTATTGGTTTGCTCGTCTGCTAATCCATAGCTTTTTTCAAAGATTATTTGTCCATTTTCGGCAATCAAAACACTTCCATTGAAAGCTCCTTTTTCGTATAATTCGGAATAAAGCGTGTCAAGTTTTAATGTCTTTTGGTTTGTTATTGGTTCCGATTTAGCATTTTCTGAATTTTGTTTGCAGGAATTCAAGCAAATAAATCCAATTAGGAAGGTTAAAATGTAGTTTTTCATTGGTTGTTTTAATTTTGATTGACTAAAGTTTAATTATATAACGAAATTTTCTGGGATAATTCTGACTAACGTAAAAATATTCTATTGATTATCAAATGCTTATGATTTTCATTTTTTTCACTCATTTTTTGCGTTAGCATACGTACTAAAGACTTTTCTGGAGTCTATGGGGGATTGCTTACAACGGTCTTGTATATGAAAAGTAGCGGGTTTATTAGCGCTAACTTTTCGATTTATAAATGAGCTTTATTTTATTATTTATCATTCGTTTAAGCGACTAAACCGCTATTTTTTATATACGTTGTTGTGCGTTGCCTTTTTTATTTATTATTGTTTAGGATTATTTATTTCAACTAATGATTTCCTCAAGCTTCCTGTAATATCTATCAAAAAAATGTGCACCATTTATATTAGTTTTAGTTCCTGCCGCCTTTAAAATTGTTCCGGTGACAATATTATGAATTTGATTATCATTCAATTGATTAATATCCAATACACTTTCATTTAACCATTTTTGAATAGCTATTAAAGTTCCCATGCATAATGTTTCCCCTTTTGAGAATAGAAAATAAGGAACTGTATTAGTTATTGTTATAAAACCATCAATTCCAGGATGTAAATTTTCATTTCGAAGTTTATCTATAAATCTTAAAATCTTTGGTGAATAATTTACTTTATCCAATATTTTCCTTGCCTTTTTCGCTCCATACTCCTCAATATAAAAATCAATGAATATTGCTATTAATTGTTCGTAGGTAAAGAGAGAGAAATGTGATTCTTTAAACATTAGCGACAATCCTTATTTTGAATTTAAACATCAGAGTATATGTTTTTTATAAACAGAAAAAAACTTTCAAGGAAATCCCAATCTACATCATATTCATTGTTGTTAATTTCAATTCTATTATCATTTTCAACTGTCTCTATAAAGAATAATTCCCTTAAATATAAAAAGTGATTTTTATATCCAGAAAACTCACTTTCTTCATCATCGAACTCTTCAAAATAATAGGGCTCATTAGTCTTTAGTCCGTGTTGAATATCACTAACATACCGATGATATTTACTAAATATTGCTAACTGCATTCCATGTTTCTCTTTTAATCGTTCATGACCTAAAATGTCATATTGAATTTTGTTATTTATAATATATTTTCTCTGAAATTCGAAACTATCATTAAGAACTATATTGAAAATTTGTTTAATGAGTGGGTCATTTTCTGAAAGTGATTTAGAAGACATGTACTTTACTCTAATCAATGCACCAGATAAAATGGTCGAAACAAATTTCTTGTACTCCGTTTCTAAAAACAAACCGTTATCTGTAAGATTATTATACTTCTCTTGTTTTTTTAATTCTGTTATTATTTTATCTCTAACAGAAATTATTTTATTCTCAAGAGGTGATTTTGATTTTTTTGAAAATATGTTAAATAGGCTCATACTATGTTTTTATTATTTGACTTTTTTTAGGTTACGCACAACTCGTTATATGGAGAGTAAACCTCCTGTTTATAGGTCTATTCCTCCGGATAACAGGAACTTTTGTTCTCGTTTATCGTTTTTATTCAAATCTAATAAAATAGTGTCTAAAGGGCTCTGAATATCTAGTAAATCTTTCTTAGCAACATGTGTATAAATCATAGTAGTTTCTGGTTTAGCGTGTCCTAATAACTCCTGTATATGTCTCAAACCAACACCATTTTCTAATAAATGTGTAGCATAACTATGTCTCAAGGTATGAGGGGTTACTTTTTTTGAAATACCGGCTTTTTGTACACTCCTAAATAAAAACTTTCTAATACTACTCTCAGAGTACTTTTTACCTGTTGGGCCTTCTATAAAATAAAGAGCTGGTTTAAAAGTTGTTAAGTAATTTTGTAAAAGAGGCAAATAACTAGTTGCTAAAACAACAAATCTATCTTTTCTGCCTTTCCCTTTTTCAACTTTAATCTGCCTTCTTAGAATATCAATGTTTTTTAATAATAAATTTGTAACCTCTCCAATACGAAGACCGGAAGAATAAAGCAATACAATAATGGCTCTGTGCTTTAAGTTTTTAGTTAATTGAATAATACGTAACACCTCTTCTTGAGACAATACACTAGGAAGCATTCTAGATTTTTTAGGCCGTTCTAGAGACAAATTATGAATCTTTGTTTGCGGACAAAACACCGTAAAAATCTTTAAGGCGCTTATAAACTGTCTTTGCGAACTAACAGAATAGTTGCGCTCCATAAAAACGGTTTCAATAAAAAGTTCTACGGCTCTGTTTGTAAGTTCCGCTAAGGGTGTTTTTGTGTGAAAATTTATAAAGTCTGCAATAAAAAAAGTATAGGTTTGTATCGTACTTTGGCTATATCTTTTTCCTTTTAAAAATAAATAAAATTGATTTAATAATTGCTTCTGTTCTTCAGTTAAATTTCTTTTAAAGGGTGCACTTTTCCCAATTTTAGAGAAGTCTACTGTTGTAATTTTTTCAAATAGCTTTAAAATAATGTTTAGGTTATCCTTAGTATTTAAAATATACCAAGCCTTTAAAGATTTACTCCAAGATGTTCCTTGAATAGATCGGATAAGTGAAATTAACGTCTCATCATAATCAAACTTAATTAAGAGCTGATTATTTTTTCTGTGAATTTTTTCTTCAAGAAATATGATAGGGTGTTGTAGGGGTTTCATAGCGACCTCAAAGTAAATAAAATAGTTGATTAAAACAAAAAACCACTGAAATCGGTGGTTTTTTATATGAATGTGAATACAATTATAGATCAAATTTTATGCCTTGTGCTAATGGCAATTCATCAGAATAATTTATGGTGTTTGTTTGTCTACGCATATATACTTTCCAAGCATCAGATCCAGACTCGCGTCCGCCACCCGTTTCTTTTTCTCCACCAAAAGCACCTCCAATTTCTGCTCCTGAAGTTCCAATATTTACATTGGCAATTCCACAATCAGAACCTGCATAAGACAAGAATTTTTCAGCTTCTTTTAGTTCATTGGTCATAATCGCAGAAGACAAGCCTTGCGCTACTCCGTTTTGTTTTTCTATGGCATTTTCTACACCATCAGAATATTTCATTAAATATAAAATAGGAGCAAAGGTTTCGTGCTGTACAATTTCAAAATGATTTTCAGCTTCAATAATGGCAGGTTTTACATAGCAACCACTTTCATACCCTTCACCTTCCAACACACCACCATCTACCAATACATTTCCGCCTTCAGCTTTTGCTTTTTCAATAGCAGCTAAATACGTATTCACAGCATCATGATCAATTAAAGGACCAATATGATTGCGTTCATCTAATGGGTTTCCAATAGTTAATTGTTTATAAGCGCCTACAATGGCATCTTTTACTTTATCATATACAGCTTCATGAATAATGAGCCTTCGTGTAGAGGTACAACGTTGTCCGCAGGTTCCAACAGCTCCAAATACAGCCCCTGGCACTACCACTTTTAAGTCTGCCGTTGGTGTAATAATAATGGCATTGTTACCGCCCAATTCTAATAAAGATTTTCCAAAACGTTGGGCAACAGTAGCCCCAACAATTCTTCCCATTCGTGTAGATCCAGTAGCAGATACCAATGGAATTCTTGTATCTGTAGTCATCATTTCACCCACGGTATAATCTCCAGAAACAATAGAAGAAATACCCTCTGGTAAGTTGTGTTCTTTTAAAACATCTGCAATAATATTCTGGCAGGCTACAGCACATAAAGGCGCTTTTTCAGAACCTTTCCAAACACATACATCACCACAAACCCAAGCCAAGGCCGTATTCCAGGCCCAAACTGCTACCGGAAAGTTAAAGGCAGAAATAATACCTACCACACCAATAGGGTGCCATTGCTCTCTCATTACGTGTCCTGGACGTTCAGAAGGTATAGTTTGCCCATTTAGTTGTCTAGACAATCCAACAGCAAAATCACAGATATCAATCATTTCTTGTACTTCTCCATACCCTTCTTGTAAAGACTTCCCCATTTCATAAGAAACCAATTTCCCAAGAGGCTCTTTTAACTCTCGTAGTTTATTACCAAACTGACGTACAATTTCTCCTCTTTGTGGCGCTGGCATATCTCTAAAAGTCTTAAACGCAGCAGTAGCAGTACTCATTACTTGTTCGTAATCTTCTTTGGTACTAGCCTTTACCTTACCAATTAATTTTCCGTCTACAGGAGAATAACTAGCAATAAGTTCTCCATTAGAAAAATTGTTACTACCAGTAGAAGTTCCATGGTTAACATCTTGCAGTCCTAACTCTTTTAGGGCGTGTTGAATTCCAAAATCTGACATTATTTTTTTATTTTGATTTGTGCCCACAAAAATACAATAAAGTTTTGCAAAATAATAGGCTGTATTTATCAATTATAATCAAAGTTATTTAACTAAATCCTGCTATTTTTGTGATATATGCAAAAAGCCATATTTAACATACAAAACGAAACTGATTTTGAGCGCTGCGCTTTGCAAGTGTTTAAACATCAGTTTCAAAATAATAAGGTGTACAGGTCTTTTTGTGATTTGCTATACATTCATCCAAGTGATGTAAAACAGGTAGCCCAAATTCCTTTTTTACCCATTCAGTTTTTTAAAACCCATCAAGTGCTTTCTACCAACCAATCGGTTCAAGAAACCTTTACCAGTTCGGGCACCACAGGGGCTCTAGTAAGTAAACATTTGGTAACAGATACAAGTTGGTATGAAGCAAGCTACACAAAAGCATTCGAACATTTTTATGGGCCTATTAAAGATTATACAGTTCTTGGGCTTTTGCCTAATTATTTAGAACGAGAGGGTTCTTCGCTAATTTATATGGTCAATGACTTTATTCAGAAATCCAACAATCCTAAGAGCGGTTTTTACTTAGATAACTTATCTGAGCTATCAAAAACATTGATAGCACTAGATCAACAAGGAGAAAAAGTACTGTTAATTGGAGTTACGTTTGCCTTGTTAGCTCTCATAGAAAGACAATCTTTTACATTAAAAAATACGGTTATCATGGAAACGGGGGGTATGAAAGGAAGACGTAAAGAAATGATTAGAGAAGAACTACATGAAATTTTAGCTGCTGGTTTTGGGGTGTCTAAAATTCATTCAGAGTACGGAATGACCGAACTGTTAAGCCAAGGATATTCTAACGGAGATGGTATTTTTGATTGCCCACCCTGGATGAAAATTCTTGCAAGAGATACTGAAGATGCACTTACTTTAGTTGGAGCAAACAAAACGGGAGGGCTAAATGTTGTAGATTTAGCCAACTACAATTCATGCTCATTTATTGCAACACAAGATTTAGGAAAAGTAAACAGCAACGGTCGTTTTGAGGTACTAGGCCGTTTTGACCATTCAGATATTAGAGGGTGTAATTTAATGGTAATGTAGAATTGCCTCTACATCAACTAAGCTACTTTTAACAGGAAATAATTCTTTTTTCCGCGCTGAAGCAACACATAGGCATTGGCAATAATGTCTGAAGTTGAAATCACAAAATCTTCTTTTACTTTTTCTTTATTTACAGAAATTGCGTTTTCTTTTAAGGCTCTTCTGGCTTCTCCATTAGAGTTTAAAAAGCCTGTTTTTGCAGCCAAGGCACCAATCATATCTAACCCGTTCTCAATGTCTTCTTTAGAAACCGATGCTTGAGGCACACCTTCAAATATATCTAAAAAGGTTTGTTCATCTAAAGATTTTAAATCTTCAGAAGTAGACTTTCCAAAAAGAATTTGAGAAGCTTTAATCGCATTGTCAAAAGCTTCTTGGCCGTGGGTCATTATGGTAACTTCTTCCCCTATTTTCTTTTGTAACAATCGTAGGTGAGGGGTTTCTCTGTGCTCTATAATGAGAGCTTCAATAGCTTCTTTATCTAAAAAAGTAAAGATTTTTATATACTTTTCTGCATCTTCATCAGAGGCATTTAACCAGTACTGGTAAAATTTATAAGGAGAGGTTCTGTTGGCGTCTAGCCACACATTTCCACCCTCTGTTTTACCAAACTTTGTGCCGTCTGCTTTGGTAACTAAAGGCACTGTAATAGCGTAGGCTTTTCCTTGAGCCTTTCTTCTAATCAATTCTGTTCCTGTGGTAATATTTCCCCATTGGTCAGACCCTCCCATTTGCAACTTACAATCCATTTCTTTGTACAAATGATAGAAATCATAGCCTTGAAATAGTTGGTAGGTAAACTCCGTAAAGCTCATTCCTACTTTAGATTCAGAACTTAAGCGTTTTTTTACAGAATCTTTCGCCATCATATAATTTACCGTGATGTGCTTCCCTGTATCTCTTACAAAATCTATCAAAGAAATGTCTTTCATCCAATCAAAGTTATTCACCAACTCAGCAGGGTTTTCTGAAGCATTAAAATCTAAAAATCTGCTCAATTGTGCTTTAACACCTTCAATGTTTTTTTGCAAACTAGCTTCATCCAACAAATTTCTTTCTGCAGATTTACCCGATGGGTCTCCAACCATACCGGTTGCACCTCCAACCAAGGCAATAGGTTTGTGTCCAGCATTTTGGAAATGCTTTAAGATTAATATCTGAACCAAGCTTCCAATATGTAATGAATCTGCAGTAGGGTCAAATCCTATATAACCAGCCGTAGCGTGTTCTAGTAAGTGTGCTTCAGTGTCAGGCATAATATCATGCAGTAATCCTCGCCATCGTAACTCTTCAACAAAATTTGTCATCTTCTTTCTTTATAAAAAGCAAAGATACATTTCTGAGGTAAATAAACTAAATTCGTGCTATGATTTTAGTTACAGGAGGCACAGGGTTGGTTGGTTCACATTTATTAGTTCGTTTGGTACAAGAAAATGAACCCATTAGAGCCATTTATAGAACCCTAGAGAGTATTGAAAAAACTAAAAAAGTATTTTCATATTATACCAATCTTTCCAAGGGGGTATTTAGCAATATAGAATGGGTACAGGCAGACATTACAGATGTGCCGTCTATGATACCAGCTTTTAAAGGGGTAAAAAAAGTATACCATTGCGCAGCTGTCATTTCATTTGATCCTACAGCTTATAGAACCATGAGAAAGGTAAACATTCATGGCACCGCAATTATTGCCAATTTAGCCATAGATGCTAAAGTAGAAAAATTGTGTTTTGTAAGTTCTATAGCAACAATTGGAGACGATCCTAAAAAAGAGTTTGCTAACGAAGAAAATGATTGGGTAGGGAATGAAAAGAATAATGGGTATGCCATTACCAAGTATGGCGCAGAAACAGAAGTTTGGCGAGCTAGCCAAGAAGGAGTTGATGTTATTATTGTAAACCCTGGTGTAATTCTAGGAAGTGGTTTTTGGACTTCAGGCTCAGGAAAAATGTTCTCGCAAATTCATAAAGGTTTTCAATTTTATTCTGAAGGAGTAACCGGTTTTGTTGGCGTTAAAGATGTTATTGAATCGATGGTTCAGTTAATGGAAAGCAGTTGTAAAAACGAACGATTTATTTTAGTATCAGAAAATAAAAGTTTTAAAGAAGTGCTATCCTCTATAGCTGAAGCTTTCGGAAAGAAAAAACCTACGAGATGTGTTCAGCCTTGGCAAGCAAGTTTATTCTGGAGATGGGAATGGTTGGTTTCAAAAATTATGGCAAGAAAAACAAGAATGAGTAAGTACACTGCAAAAACCTTACACAGAAAAACATATTATTCTTCAGAAAAATGCAAAACCCAATTAAAGGTTACTTTTGAAACAATTGAGGAGGTCATTTATCAAGTAAAGAATGATTTTTTACTGTAGTTTTTTCTTTGAAAATCCTTTAAACTTTTTTTTGTTTAAAAGATCAATTTTTTTTAAATCTTCTATTTTTAGTTCTTTTTTAATTTTAATAGAATTATTTAAAAGAGAATCATTGTAAAGAGAATCTTTTAATTTTTTGGCTTCAATAAAAATTTCTAGTTCTTTTTCCAACATTGCTGTTATCTCATTTAACATAGGTTCGTAAACATCAATCTTTGAGGTGTAATAAAGATTACTGGAATTAAATCGAAGGCTATCGATGTTGTATTTATTGTAAATAAGGGTGATGTAGGAAACTTTTTTTTGCTGTCTTGCGTTTTTGATATTTTTTGCAGCGGTTGCCAAATACAAATCTTTTAACAACAGCATCATAGAATCTTTTGGAATAAGATCTAAGGGCTCATCATAGATGGTATTGCTTTTGCAAGAGGCAAAAAGAATGATTAAAATTAAAGAAGTGATTCTATTTTTCATACTCTATCAAAAGTAATTCTTTTTCCTTTTTCGGAGGTGTTAAAAACTCCGCGATCATACATTAAAACTCCATTCACAAATGTATGAGTAACACTAGATGAAAAAGTAATTCCTTCAAAAGGAGACCATCCACATTTGTATAAGATGTTTTCTTTACACACCGTTTGAGGCGCGTTCATATCTACCAATACTAAATCTGCAAAATAACCTTCTCTAACAAAGCCTCTTTTTTCTATTTGAAAGATTTTAGCTGGGTTATGACATGCTTTTTCAACAAGCTTCTCAATGGTAATTACCTGTTCGTTAACTTTTTCTAATAAGGCCAATAGGGTATGCTGAACTAGAGGTCCTCCGCTAGGAGCACTTAAATATGAATTTGATTTTTCTTCTAAAGTATGAGGAGCATGATCTGACGCGATAATATCTATCCTATCATCTAATAGCGCGTCCCACAATCCTTGCCTGTCTTGAGCGGTTTTAACCGCAGGATTCCATTTAATATGAGTGCCTTTTTCTTTATAATCTTCATCAGAAAACCATAAATGATGCACACAAACTTCAGCGGTAATTTGCTTTTCTTCTAAAGGAATGTCGTTTCTAAATAATGCTGTTTCTTTTGCGGTAGACAAATGAAAAACATGCAATCGAGCTCCTGTTTTTTTTGCCAAAGCAATGGCTTTTGAAGAAGATAAATAACAAGCCTCCTCACTTCTTATAATTGGATGTAATTCAATTGGAATATCGGCTCCATATAGTGCTTTATAGTGCGCCGTATTTTTTTTGATGGTAGCTTCATCTTCACAATGAACAGAGATAATAAGCCGAGTAGATGAAAATATTTTTTCTAAGACCTCAAGATTGTCTACCAGCATATTTCCAGTAGATGAACCTAAAAACAGCTTGATGCCTGCCACAGTTTTTGGGTTGGTTTGCAGTAATTCTTCTAAATTATCATTGGTGCCACCAAACATAAATGAATAATTAACAAAAGAGGTTTTTTCTGCAATATCAAACTTGTCTTGTAGGAGTTGTTGTGTAGTTGCTTGCGGCACTGTGTTGGGCATCTCAATAAAAGTAGTAACCCCACCTGCAACAGCAGCTCTACTTTCTGTTCCAATAGTTGCCTTATGAGTTAGTCCAGGCTCTCTAAAATGTACTTGATCGTCTATTAATCCGGGGATAAGATACTTTCCTTCAGCGTCAATTACAGGAATAGTGTCTATAGTAATGCAGGTACTTATTTTTTTTATAAATCCGTTTTCTATCAGAATATCGCTAAGAAAGGAAGCCCCCTCATTTACAATAGTTGCATTTTTTATTAGGTAGGTGTTCATCGTAAGCCTTTAAATCTCATTTTTAGTACACCAAAAAGTGCTTCATATATTATTCCGTCACTCATTTTAGAGGTTCCTTCGGTTCTATCTGTAAAAATTACAGAAACTTCTTTAATTTTAAAGTTGTGTTTCCAAGCTTTAAATTTCATCTCAATTTGAAAAGCATAGCCAACAAAGCGTATTTTATTGAGTTTAATTGTTTCAAGCACACTTCTTTTGTAGCAGACAAATCCTGCAGTAGTGTCATGAATTGGAATTCTGGTAATAAACCGAACGTATTTTGAGGCAAAATAGGACAGCAACACTCTCTTCATTGGCCAGTTCACAACATTTACACCTTGTGAATATCTAGACCCTATAGAAACATCAGCACCTTCTTTTTCACAAGCCTCATAAAGCCTTATTAAATCTTTTGGGTTGTGAGAAAAGTCTGCATCCATCTCAATGATGTAGTCATATTTTTTTTGAATTGCCCATTTAAAGCCGTGAATATATGCAGTTCCAAGTCCATTTTTCCCCATTCTTTTTTCAATAAAAAGCGCATCAGAATATTGAGTGATTAGCCTTTCTACAATTTCAGCAGTACTGTCTGGAGAGTTGTCATCAACAACCAATATATGAAACTTCTTTTTTTGCTTGAAGACAGCTTCAATAATCGCTTGAATGTTTTCTTTTTCGTTATAGGTTGGAATAATAACTAGAGTGTCAGACATAAAATGTGTGAGAATATGCACAAATATACATTTTTTTATGACTAATTTTGTGTTAATCTTAATTA
>Ga0209195_1001992_pt1 | contig 12769 bp, 16 predicted proteins | sample COGITO_mtgs_1004_3_FD_184788 | JGI IMG/M metagenome (GOLD analysis project Ga0209195, IMG submission 184788) | Pelagic marine microbial communities from North Sea - COGITO_mtgs_100420 (SPAdes) (version 2) | ecosystem: Environmental > Aquatic > Marine > Epipelagic ...
CAGGGCCCTAGCGCCGATGAGTTTAATCTCTGGTACCAATCTGATGACCTGAGTAAACTGAGTTATTGGCAGAAACGTATAGCCACTAGTGAGGTTATTTTGCAGGCTAATCAGTCAGTGGATTACTGGTTGCTGCAAGCTGAACTACTGGTTTTATCCGTGCCGCCGCAACTGCAATCCGTTACCGCTGGGCTAGTGGCTTCAGTTAAAAAAATGACCACCAATACTCATCTCATCAAACACCAAGGGCAGATCGCTTGACACAAACCGCACCGCAGGAAGCTCAAACAGCAGTAGTCATCGGAGCGGGATTTGCCGGAATAGCCACAGCACTCAGATTACGCAAACTCGGCTACGACGTTACACTGTTAGAGCGCCTGCAAAGCCTCGGCGGTCGCGCCCAGGTTTTTGAGCGCGGCGGCTATCGTCACGACGCAGGCCCAACGGTTATCACCGCACCCTTTTTGTTTGACGAACTGTTTGAACTCTTCGATGAGAAACTCGAAGATCATTTACAGTTTGTTCCCCTAGATCCTTTTTACCGCTTTCACTTTGCCGATGGCAGTCAGTTCGATTATCGCGCCTCCATTGAAGATACTCTCACCGAGATTCGTCGTTTTAATCCAGACGATGCCGATGGCTATCTGAAGCTGCTGGAAAAATCTAAGCGGGTCTACGATGTAGGGTTTAAAGCGTTAGTGCACCGCCCTTTCACCCGTGTCTGGGACATGGTTAAACAGGTTCCGGCACTGCTAATGTTGAAGTGCTATCGCAGTGTTTCACAAATGGTTAACAGCCATCTCAAGCACCCCTTAATTCGCCAGGCGTTTTCGATTCACCCCCTGTTAGTAGGTGGCAATCCTTTTAAAACCACAGCGATTTATACCCTAATTCATTATCTCGAACGACGCTGGGGTGTGTTTTTCTGTATGGGCGGCACCGGCAAGCTAGTGGAAGAATTGGGCAAGCTGATGGACCGTCATGGGATAAAAACCCAGTTCGGTGCCGATGTAGATGAAATCATTCTCGACGGCAAGCGCGCCACGGGTGTGCGAATGAACTCTGGGGAAACCTTAGACGCTGATATTGTAGTCTTTGGTGGCGATCCCGAGACCTGTTACAAGCACCTGCTGCCGGCGAAAAAGACCTTCAGCATGCCGACGATCAAAAAGCAGTATTCCATGGGCCTCTATGTGCTCTATTTCGGCACTCGCAAACTCTACCCGGATGTGGCACACCACAGCATCTGGATGGGGCCGCGGTTTAAGGAACTGCTCACCGACATCTTTGATCACAAAACCATGAGTGAAGACTATTCGCTCTATGTCCACAGACCTACAGCCACAGACACCAGCTTTGCCCCTGAAGGATGCGAATCTTTTTATGTGCTCTGCCCAGTGCCGAATTTACTTGGCGATGTTAACTGGGAAACTGAAGGGCCAAAATTGCGCGACCGCATTGTGCAATCCCTGGAAGAGACCATATTGCCCGAACTGTCCTCAGTGATCGAAGAAGTGTTCTGGATGACACCAGAAGATTTCGCCAAAGATTATCGCTCCATGCACGGTGCCGGTTTTTCCATTGAACCGCGCCTCACCCAGTCAGCTTGGTTTCGCTTTCATAACCGCGACCGCGCTATCTCCAATCTTTACTTTGTCGGCGCCGGCACTCACCCGGGCGCGGGACTGCCGGGCGTAGTCAGCTCAGCCAAAGTGGTTGAAGAACTACTGACCGGGGTCGAGGTAGGTTCAGGCGGATAACCTATGCAAAACTCTCAGGCCAAGCAGGTTCTCGCCCACAACGGAAAATCGTTCTATTGGGCCAGCCTGTTTCTCGGCTCTGAATTAGCTGATCGCGCCGCACGCCTCTACCAATTCTGCCGCTTTGTCGACGATCTAGCGGACGGCGATCTACCTGACCGACTCGACTCTCTTGAAGATATCCGTGCCGGTCTAAGTGACCCGAAACATCCGGCTGTGGCAACCATCCCAGAGCTGGAAGCATTTGTTGCCCTAGCCACAGAAACTAACATTCCCCTCAAGGCCGCCGGTGAACTCCTCGACGGCATGCTCCGTGACCAACTGCCCACCGCTCTTGAAACCGAAGCTGAACTGCTGCGCTACTGTCATGCTGTGGCTGGCACTGTCGGGCTAATGATGTGCCGTGTGCTCAATTGCCAACATGCCCGCGCCGACGCATTTGCCATTGATTTGGGGGTTGCCATGCAGCTCACCAATATTGCTCGAGATGTGCTCGAAGATGCCAAAATGGATCGCCGCTATCTGCCCGCCAACTGGTTTGACGCGCCCCTTAGCCCGGAGACGATTGCCAACGCCGCCAATGACTGTCACTTGCCCGTGGCCGCCGCCATCAATCAACTGCTAGAGTTGGCAGATCAATATTACGCCAGCGCCCTGATCGGTATTCACCTATTGCCCTGGCGCAGCAGATTCTCGATTATTGTGGCGCTGCGGGTTTACGGCCAGATTGGCCGCCAGCTTAAACAGGGTGGCCTACAGTGGTGGCGTGGCCGCACTGTAGTCAATAAAATCACCAAAGCGCGGCTCAGCATCACCAGTTTGATTGATTTGCTGTCGGGCTTGGGATGGAAAAAAACACCTCAGCACAATACTAAGTTACACAGAGAGCTAAAGGGGCTAGCCGGTGTCGAATGAGTTTGATATCGCCATTATTGGCGCCGGCAATGCTGGGTTAACCCTGGCAGCGCAGCTTGCAGCTCAGGACAATCCGCCAAGTACAGTGGTTATCGAACCTCAGACCGTGCAACAGCGTGACTGCAGCTGGGGGCTCTGGGCCCTGGATCCCCAGGCTAAGCAACTGGCCCATTCGATAAAAGGCTGCTGGCGTCGCTGGCAGATGATTGATGACACCAGCCGAGTGGTTCACAGTAGTAATGAATACAGCTACCTGAGTCTCAGTTCAGCAGACTACCTGCTCGACTGTGCCGCACAGTTGCGCAAGCCTGTGAGCTTAATTGAAGACTCCGTTAAAGCACTGCACCCCCAGCAGCATGAAACCATTATCGAAACTGAGCAGGATCGCTTTAGCGCCAAAACTGTCTATGACAGCCGTCCGCCTAAAATAGCCAAAGATGGTTTGCGACAACACTTTCTCGGCTGGCAAATCTACACCAAACAACCGATCAAAGATCCTGATATGGCGACACTTATGGACTTTCGTGTCGATCAGTCCAAAGGGCTGCACTTTGTATATGCCCTGCCCTTTTCTGATCATCATATGCTCATCGAGTCGACGTTAATTTCTGCCCAAGTCCAACCCCCAGCCTGGTATCGCAACGCTATAGAGTGCTGGCTGCGGGACAATAACATTGAAGCCACAGAAGTTATCTGCGAGGAAGCAGGCGTAATACCCATGGATACACTGGCGACCGAACCTGATGCTGCAACAACATCAGAGCCCTCAGAGCGCTCCGAACCAAAGCCACTGATCGCCACCATTGGTGCCGCCAGCGGCGCAGTGCGGCGCTCATCAGGTTACGCCTTTCAGCATATCCAACAGCAGATAAGCCAACTAGCCGCGGGCATTGCTCAGGGCAATATGGCGGTTCCAACACCAATCTCCAGTCGCCTCACCGCGATGGATGAAGTTTTTAATGCTGTGCTGCGAAGTCGCCCGGATCTCTCCGTGTCACTGTATATGGACATGGCCAGGGCCTTAAATGGCGACCAATTTGCGCGCTTTATGCTCGGCCAGGCAACCGTCAACGACTGGCTGCGGGTGATAGCCGCCATGCCCAAAGGGCCGTTTATAGCGCAGGTTGCAAAGCAAGTGACCAAGCAAGTGGTCAAGCAACTGTCACAGAAGCTACCCCATGCCTGAGTTAGCTTTATTATCCAATGCCTCCCTTCTCGCGATTGCCGCGATCCTACTAATTGGCGTACCCCACGGCGGCCTCGATGGCGCAGTAGCAAGGCGAGTCGGCTGGCCCAGCGGCCTGTTACCCTGGGCACTATTTCATATAGCATACCTACTACTGGCCGCTAGCGTCGCTGGTCTCTGGTGGCTTTTCCCACTGCCCAGCCTAATATTTTTTCTCGTTATTTCGGCCCTGCATTTTGGTAGTAGCGACATTCGCCCTATAAGCCCACCCTCTTCGAGAGACGCTTGGCTTCCCCTGATTGCTCACGGCGGCCTTGTGGTGATCGCCATACCCGTTTTCCAAAGCAGTGCAGTAGAGCTGCTGTTTACCCTGTTGATAGGGGCCGAAGACAGCCTCTGGCTCGTCAACCAGATAGGTCAGCTGTTGCTACCCTGGGTTGCCAGTCTCTTTGCCTATGCGATATACAGTATTTACCAACCGCGCTGGCGCAAATCACTGCTCAGTTTGGCGACACTGATTGCACTGGCCTATCTGCTGCCACCCCTAGTCAGCTTTGCGCTATATTTTTGTCTCTGGCACAGTCGCAGTCACATGCAGCGTATCTGGCGCAGCATTGCCCCGGAGCACCGTCAACGCAGCGCCCGTGAAGCCATCGCCTACAGCCTGCTAGCCTACGCAGCCGCAGCAATCTATTTTATATTTCAGACCAACAGTGCCTCGGCATCCGTAACTGCTATAACGCCAGCATTACTCCAGCTGACCTTTATCGGCCTCGCCGCACTAACAGTGCCTCATATGCTGCTAGTGGATTTTATTTACGGCCAGCAAACACAAGAGCAACCTCATGACTGATATCAGCCAACGTAAAGTCGATCATATTAATTTGGCGCTGCAAGCCGAGCACCAGGCTGCAACCTCGGCTGGTTTTGATCGCATTCAATTTGAACACAACTCTTTGCCAGAGCTACTGTTCAGTGAAGTCGACTGCTCAACGGTATTTCTCAATGAATACTGCTCTGCACCACTGATTATTGGCGCCATGACCGGCGGCTGTGAACACGGCGAAACCATCAACCGTCACCTAGCAGAAGCCGCCGAACAAACTCAGATACCCATGGCACTGGGCTCACAGCGTGGCGCACTGCAGAACGGATTGGTTCAAGACCTGCGCCGCTGGGCACCCAAAGCAATTTTGCTCGGCAATATTGGCGGCACCCAATTACAGCAACATGGCGTCGAATTCGCACAGCGCGCGGTAGACAGCGTGCAAGCCAATGCCATGGTCATCCATCTCAACCCTTTACAAGAATTGGTGCAACCTGAAGGCGACCGCGATTGGCGCGGCGTGCTCGATGCCATCGAAGAATGCTGCGCCACGCTTAGTGTTCCCGTGATTATCAAAGAAGTCGGCTCTGGTATAGGCCCCAGCTCCGCCCAACGCCTGATTGATGTGGGTGTCAGCTGGATCGAAATTGCCGGCCGTGGCGGCACCAGCTGGGCCAGTATCGAAAGTGCCCGCATAGAACAAACCCGCGAACAGCAGATCGTCGCACCCTTCCTCGACTGGGGCATGGACACCGCCCAACTGATTCCCAGAGTGCGCAGCCAATCTAGCCAGCTAGGCCTAATTGCCTCTGGCGGCCTGCGCAACGGACTGGATATTGCCCGCAGCCTGCGACTCGGTGCCAACATGAGTGCCATGGCGCAACCGTTTTTACAGCCAGCGCTGGAGTCCACCGAAGCGGTAATTGAAAAAATTGAAATCTTCCGCGAGCAACTGCGCTGGGCAATGTTTTTAACCGGCAGCAAAAGCCTTAAAAAACTGCAAGCTGCCCCGCTGATGCCACTCTAAAAACAGCACTGGCTGCAAATTTCCCAAGCGTTTAAACTAGCCACCGCTAATTATATCTAGCCGCTCAATAGGTCACTATTGGGCGGTTTTGTTTTTACTGCTTTTAACTCTCATCAAAAGCATCCCAGGAGAACCACCCTTGAGCCAAATTCAAAGCGAGATCGTTGCCGGCGTCGGCCTAATCACCCTAGACCGCCCAGAAGCCCTAAATGCCCTGTCACTGCAGATGGTCATCGACCTCACCGCAGTCTTCACCGACTGGCGCGACGATCCCAATGTTGAAGTGGTAGCCATCCGCGGCAGCAACAAACGCGGCGTATTTGGCGCCTTCTGTGCCGGCGGCGACATCCGCTTCTTTCACGACGCAGCCATAGCCAAAGACCCAGCCCTGGAAGATTTTTTCACTGCGGAATACAGCCTCAATAATCTGCTCTACAGCTACCCCAAACCCTACGCCGCCTTTATGGATGGCGTGATCATGGGCGGCGGCATGGGCCTGGCGCAGGGCGCCGATCTGCGCATAGTCAGCGACCGCACCAAGATGGCCATGCCGGAAACTAATATAGGCCTGTTCCCCGATGTCGGCGGCGGCTTCTTTCTCAGCCGCACCCCAGGTCACCTAGGTGAATACCTCGCCCTCACCGGCCAGATGTTAATCGGCAGCGACGCCCTAGCAGCACATCTTGCCGACGGCCTAGTCGCCAGCGACTCCATGCCTGAGCTTTGGGCCAGCCTCACCGCCAACACCCAGCTCAGTGCCCTGCAGCGCTTTGAGCAACTCTCAGATCTGGTCAGCCTACCCTCACCGGTCAACACACCCGCCTGGCAAGACCCACAGATCGACACGATATTTGCACTACCCGCAGTCATGGACATGATCAAGGCCCTAGAACAGGCTGAAGGTGAGTGGGCAGCACAGACATTAGTCGGCCTCCGTCAACGCTCACCCCTCATGTTGCACGTCAGCCTCGAACAGATCCGCCGTGGCCGCCAACTGACCATGGCCGACGACCTGCGCATGGAACGCAACATAGTCCACCACTGCTTCCACACAGAACATCTGGGCCGCAGCGGCACTAGCAGTGAAACCGTCGAAGGCATCCGCGCCCTAGCCGTGGACAAAGACAACAGTCCAGCCTGGAATCCAGCCCGTATTGAAGACATCACTAGCGACATGATCGAACCGTTTTTTACCAGCCCTTGGCCGGCAGATCAGCACCCGCTAAAAGACCTCGACTAGCTGGATAGAATTGGCTGGAAAGAATTAATAATCAGTAGAAGGTAACAGGAGCAGCCCATGCACTTTCAACTCCACGAAAAACAGATCACCTGCCCCTTCTGCTGGGAGAGCATCACCGTACTGGTCGACCCCTCAGAATCGCAACTCTACACCGAAGACTGCTCCGTCTGCTGCCGTCCCATCCTCATCCAAACCGAAGTCCAAGGCGACTATGTCAGTGTCGAAGTGACCCAAGAAGACGACGGCTTCTAGCCGCCAATGACAGCCCACCAAAGACCACAGACATAGGCTACACTGGCGCGCTAACCACTAGGCAAAAGGTCGTACCCCATGGCACTCAGCGCACGCATCTGCAAAGCAGAACTCAATGTCATCGACATGGACCGCCACTACTACCAACAGCACAGCCTCACCCTAGCCCAACACCCCTCCGAAACCGACGAACGACTAATGGTTCGTCTCCTAGTCTTCGCCCTGCAAGCCAGCGACAGCCTCAGCTTCACCAAAGGCCTCAGCACCGACGACGAACCCGACCTCTGGCAAAAAAGCCTCACCGACGACATAGAACTCTGGATCGAACTGGGCCTGCCCAGCGAAAAACGCCTCAAGAAAGCCAGCGGCAGATCACAGCAAGTGATGGTCTACACCTACGGCAGCGGCTCCGCCGAGATGTGGTGGAAGCAGATGCAAACTCCCCTAGCGCGATTTAAAAATATTAGCGTATTTCATATAGATACAGAGACGACTGAGATTCTGTCCAAACTAGTGCAGCGAAATATGGATGTGCAGATTAGCTTGCAGGATGGGGAAGTGACTTGGAATTCCGGTGACAAAAATTTGAGTTTTACGCCGGAGAAGTTGCGCTAGCACAGGAAGCGACGAACGGTATTGCTGCGCATCGTCGAGAAACCTATAGTCCTTAGTTGGAAATCGCGTACAAGAATGTACACCCCATGTGAGCCAAGGAATGGTGATGGATAAGCAACAGAGACAAATCTCAGCGCAGAAGTGTCCCTTTAAATAATTCTCGATACTGGTTAGTGGTTTCACGAAATCATCAGTCGAAACACCAAGCTTTGTTAAACACGATCGCAGACCACAATCAAAAATATTCTTGAATAATAGAGATCAGGAATAATTAAATTAATAATTGGGGGTAAGACTCGAATTAGCCACGAGACACAGCTTACTTAAGCAATCTATCAATCAAGACCCTAAGCAACATTGCATTAGACCAAGGATGATCATGCAAATAACCGCCAATCTATACGAGTGCAAACACTGCTCCGGCTCAGGCACCTGTACCAACGGTAGAGACGCCGATGCCTGCCTAGCCTGCGCCCGAAAAAATGAACTCTCTTTCTGGCAGCGTAAGAGGAACCAAAAAGGCCTTATCTGTGGTTCTTGCGGCGGCATTGGCCGCGCTGAACCCATGACAGAGCGGATGAACAAACGTATGGCGCCTCTGTTGGCTATTCTCCTGACCTTTTTCCTCTTTATGCTTATCTTGATAGCAGTCCTTCTAAGGAGCCCCTACTTCTCCGAAATTATCGCTTTCTCTGGTGCCATTATTGGCTCAGTGGCGGGGTTTTATTTTTCGAGTAACCAGAGAGCGCCTTAAGACGGCCAAAGATCCTCAGCAAAGCCAATAAAATCCACCATCAGAGCATCAGTCAACCATGAATCGATTAACCACAGCACTGACAATTATAGGTATCGCAGTATCCGTTATCGCAATCATACAAGCTGATCTGAGTATGCCGGATGATAAGGAAGGGTATAGGCAGAATACATCGACCTTAGGCACTACAAACATCATCTCAAGCTCAATCGCTAATGCCACTTCCTATGGCGGTGGGACTGCCATCGCTCACAGTGGCTCGGCCACTTCAGAAGCATCGACTACAGCCAATTCGGGAACCGATGATCAAATCCAGCCGATAAGGACGAGCCCCATAGCCCTAAACATTACCAAAAACGAACAACCCATTCCTGCAATTAAATATGCTAGAGCCCATCTCATCATTTCGGCAACTGGGGCCGATGTCACGATCAAGGAAGGCGATCCCAAACTCCCCTACTCGGGAGGATCAGTATCATCAACTGGTGCGGAGCAGGTTATCTTTTTACCCAAGGGCCAACCTCTCACCGTTAGCCTCTCTGGCACAGGTGCAGACCTAACCTTATCGAGATCAATCGCCAAACAGGTCACCGTTAATAAATCCGGGGTGGGGGCGTATGTATCTGTATTTTAGCTTGTTTAGCGAAGGCACTAAGCCGATGAGATTCAACTCTCCAATCGATGCATAAGCCGGGCAAGGCCCCTTTTACTATTCTGTGTATTGCTATTTAAAATAAACAAAATGAGAAACATATGTCTATTACGACTTTTGCGGCCTTAGCGCCGATCATCGATTATCTCCGACCAACTAAATCGCCTTATTTAATGATGGTGATATTTGGCATCATGGCATTAACCAAAACAGCCGGCTTATTTTTTGGTAAGGAGGAATGGCTGATGATGCTCATCCCTCAGTTCATCGCCTTAATTATATTCACTGTTTTTTCATACTACGGAAGAGAGGTAGAGATCAACGGCGAGAGCATCAATGATCAATTAAGGTTTTCACGAGCTATCACCATTGCAACCGCAGTCATGTGTCTTGTCATTGGCGCCTCAAGTGTTACTGGAACTGGCGCGCTGTTCAACATCGTCTATACCACCTGTTTGACACAGCTCTTTGTGTTTCTTGTCTATACAGCGGCCAGGCTGATAAAGGAGGAATCATCGCTAGACTTTAATTTTTTCCAGTTCGCAGTGATCACATCGGCTCTATTGGTCGGCGCTACTTATAGTGCGGTGAATATTGATATATCGGATTCAAGCTATTTTCTCAATACGATCAGCCCTAATGATCAGGGGCGCTCTGAGCATGTCGATCTATTCGCGATAAATTCGGTCCTCCTCTATTTATTATGGGGGTTTTGTATCAGATTTTGGATCAAGCGCGTATTGAATACTATTCAGCTAAAAGTTGTAGATAATGCATAAAGATCAAGGTGAAATCTGATACCTCGACCCGCCCCTTTCACAAGGTATTTATAAGGACATAAAAAGTGATTAGTGAAAATTTCGAATTATTGAAAGAAGAATTTAAAGAGCTTCATCAGCATCTTCGCGAACATGAAAAAATTATCACTAGCCTAACAATTGTTATGATCACTGCGTCGGTGACCATGCTTTCTTTAGTCGGAATATTTTATTTTAGAATGTTCTCTGAGGGCTCGTTGAATATATATTTCTCATATCTATTTTTAACACCCATATTGATCGTGATCCCATTATTGAATTCACTGAGGGGGCATAGAGAAAGTCTTTACAAAATGGGTTTGTATATCAAAGTTTTTTATGAAGAGCGCTTTGATGGACCTGCATGGCACGTAAGGCAAGAAATGTATATTAAAGAAAAGAAAAGCCAGTCTCAAGATTCGGTGCCCTATTTCGCATGGGTCATTTTGTTCATTTCATATGTTTTTTATATTGCCACCCTGTCGCAAAACACAGATTTTCATAGCGCTCATTATTTTGGCGCCCTACTTTTACTGGTGCCAATATTGGTTTTTCAGCACAGAAAATTTTCCAGTGTTAAGGGTGGAGAGATTGAGGCTGCGTGGAGACGAGCGAAAGATAAGATGGCCGTTACAGCTCCTGAGCCCGTTATCCAGGAAGTCAGTCAACGTAGTTTTGAACCGGATAATTCCAGCCAGGCCCGAATTAAAGAAACCACCTGAGTCAAAGGGCAGGGAGAGCTGCGCAATCCAAATTTTGCGTAAGTCCAATTGCCTCTTGGGGGTCCATTCCTAGGGGCAATAGCACTTTTTTTGGGCATTAAACCCAAAATGATCTATCAATTAAGGGTCCGATAATAATGAGGTCAGCGGGCGACCTCACAAATAGACCCTTAGGTTGCCTTTAACCAGTACCACATTTGGCAATCTACTAATGACGGAGGTATCTTGATATGAACAAAATACTATTGGTAATTCTGGCAATCCTACTGCCACCAGTAGCGACATTTCTTAATAATGGTGCAGGCAAAGATCTACTCATAAACATCGTACTCTGCCTTTTCTTTTATGTGCCGGGCGTACTGCATGCTCTATGGCTAGTTCTGAAGTAGTCCTAGAGTAGTACCTATGTATACGGAGATTAGGGTCAGACTGGAATTCAACTCTGGCCCTAACTCTTGTTCACTGACTTCTCGGCCGACTATCCTCCATCAGATCATCCAGTTTAGATTGCGCCTTTTTAAAGTCGTCTAAATCTTTCACTTCAATCATCTCGCATTCATCGCGAACCATTTCCGCAATATTACTCGGGTAGTGCCTGCAGTCTTCAGGTCTACTTTGGTAGATCGAGCAGGTGTATTTCGTTTTACCCTGTCCGGGCTCAATCTCAAGAAAAGGGCAGCGGGTCAGCTGCAGGCCAGTGTCTGGGGAAAACCAGATCTCGTTATCTTTTACATACTCATAGATATGCGGCTCAAATAGCTCCCACATATCGATTTCAGCCGCTGTGGCAGAGAGCGCGCCGTCGCCGTATTTGATGCAGCACTTTCCACATTGGTTGCAGTCTTTCATAGTTGCAGGGGTTTCACGGTAGATAGCAGTGGGAAAGTGTATCACCGACTGTCTGTGCGGGGGTTTGTTTTGGCCATAATTGGATTAAAGGCAAACTCGTATTACCTGGAATTATTAGCTATTACTGTAGGCAACATCCGGAGACTTAGGCTTCATCATTGAGGCTGCCTCAAAAGAGGTTTGCGGACCAGTAAATTAAGGATGAAAAAATGAAGATCACAATTTTTCTATTGCTGCTTTTAGTGGGCTGTTCAACGAAAGGAAACTATGAAGCGATTCAGGTTGGCCAGCGCAATGAATGCTTGAAGCAGCGACCCGGTCAGTATGACGAGTGCATGGGTAAAACCAACAAATCCTATGAGGAATATGAGCGCGAGCGAAAAGAAGCGCTCGAGGAAAGGAGTCACTGATTATCAATTACCTCTGGATAGGCCTTTTTACCGGTACATTAATTTGGTCTGGCATAAACCCAAAAGATCAGTTCACTTGGTTTCTCGAGGTCGCTCCTGCCCTTATTGGCGCAGCGCTGATTACCACGACCTACAAGAGCTTTCGCTTAACACCAATATTGTATTTCTTCATCCTAGCCCACTGCCTGGTACTGATGGTTGGCGGCCATTACACCTATGCCGAGGTGCCGCTATTTGATGGCTTATTTGGCGCCGAGCGCAATAACTATGACAAGGTCGGGCATTTTTTCCAGGGGTTTGTCCCTGCCCTGCTCGCTAGGGAGATATTGATTCGCAAACAGGTGGTCGCCGGAAAGATCTGGCGTGGGTTTATTATTATTTCAATCTGCTTAGCCTTTAGCGCTTTCTATGAGCTAATTGAATGGTGGGTCGCGATTCTCAGTGGCGAAGACGCCGAAGCATTTCTGGGGACACAAGGTTATATCTGGGATACTCAATCCGATATGGCGCTGGCCTTAGTGGGAGCCATTGTCTCGCTGCTCTTGTTATCAGGAACCCATGATAGGCAACTTAGAAATGTCGCAGGCTAGACATGAATAAAGCTCAGTCTCTGGTTACACACCGCACCAAAATCTATTGGATTTTAGTTTTTATGATTCTCTCCCGGGGATCATTTGGAGCGGATTTAAAGCCTTTCACTAGTGATGGATGTAGTGCCTTCCCCAACGGTACAAACAAACAGAGCACCCTATGGCTCACATGCT
>Ga0209195_1002001_pt1 | contig 12738 bp, 6 predicted proteins | sample COGITO_mtgs_1004_3_FD_184788 | JGI IMG/M metagenome (GOLD analysis project Ga0209195, IMG submission 184788) | Pelagic marine microbial communities from North Sea - COGITO_mtgs_100420 (SPAdes) (version 2) | ecosystem: Environmental > Aquatic > Marine > Epipelagic ...
TTTTTTGCGGCCTCACTGGCCTCAAATGATTTGTGTCCGGTTGAGTCCTTGCCGAGGATCGGATGAGCGTTTTCAGGTATCATAGCCCTGTGCTTTTCAATCAGTGTTGCCAGCTTCGGGTTCTCGATCAGGTTCTTCCACTCGTGGGGGTCACCCGAGTGGTCATAAAACTCCTCCGATCCATCGTTGTAATGAATATAGCGGTACCGTTCGGAACGAATGCTGTAGTTGCCCGGCCCGAAGCTGCTGCGGGCCATGTAGGGCCAATCCGCGCCAGGCTTCTTTAACAAGGCGGCCATGGAGTGCCCCTCTAGCTTCTGATCCTGTTTGAGTCCCGCCAGCTCCAGCAAGGTGGGGTACACATCCAACAATTGCACAGGCTTCGTACAGGCCTCCGCCTGGGCCACACCGGGACCGGCAACAATGAGCGGCACCCGCGTACCGTTCTCCCACAAACTGCGCTTCGCCCAACGCTCCTTTTCACCAAGATGGAAGCCGTGGTCGGAATAAAGAACGATGAGAGTATTGTCTTTCGCAGGGCTGTTGTCCACGGCATCCAGCAACTTGCCCACCTGATGGTCGACAAAACTCACGCAAGCCAGATACGATTGAACCAGCGGCTTCCACTCGCCGTTTTTCACGACCCACTCATGGGTCGGTGCCACATGCTTGAGCCGGGTAAGATTGATTCCATACTCCGACAGATCGTCCAGGTCGTTCTCCAGAACCGCCGGTAATTGCAGCGATTCCATCGGGTACAGGTCGAACCACTTCTGCGGCACATACTGCGGCACATGCGGCCGATAGAATCCAACGGCGAGGAACAGCGGATGGTTCTGTTGCTTTTGCAGCTGCTCGACGGCCCACGCCGCAATCTTGTGGTCTGGCATGTCTGCATCCCGTTCCGGATACGCCCCCCAGTCCCACCCGCGCAGTCCGGGAAAGGAACTCAGCTTCTTTTCAGGCGATGGGCCAAAACCGCCGAACCTGCCTGCATAATTGGGAATATACCGCTTGTTTTGATGGCCGTGAAAGAGCTTGCCGGCTCCCGTCACATGATATCCCTCCTCTTCAAAGCGCTTGGGCATCAGGGTGTTCTTACGGGCGACAGGAGATGCAGCCAGGTCGGGGCTCAGGAAGTAAACGCCGGTGGTGCTCGGATAGAGCGAGGTCATCATGCTGGCGCGTGAGGGGTTGCAGACCGGCGACTGGCAGTGGGCATTATTGAACAGCACCCCGCGCGCGGCGAGTCGATCGATATGCGGCGTCTTCGCCTGCGGATGCCCGCCCATGCAGCCGATCCAGTCATTGAGATCGTCAATCGCAATCAGCAACACATTCGGGTGCGCCGGAGTCTTTGCGGTGGCATGGGTCAACGACACGCCACTGATGAGAGCGAGAGCTATCAATATCTTTTTATTTTTCATCATTATTTCTCTGATTGATTGAGATCGAATTTAACAGAGCCTTCGATAAGATGGCGTTGCGGCACGGCGAGGTTCGCAAGGAACGCACTGACGACTTCGGGGCCGCCTTGCTGCGCTTCCTCCCACTGGGCGCGTAGCTCATCCTCCGGGGTGTCCCTCCAGACGTGCACCCAGAGTATCTCGGGGGACGTCCTGTTCTTTTCATAGATCCACTCGGCCATTACGTTGCCCTTCCGGAGGAAGGCGCGCTCCGTGCGCCCACTGGCACCCCGATTGCCGCCTTTAACGTAGCTCCAACCCTCCCTGCGTAGTGTCTCGACAGCACGCTCGATCAGGTCATGCGCGTCGTTACCCGCATAGCGCCAGAATGCTTCTCCCTCTCGTCCAATCCGAGAGCCCGCGAAGGTGGGCTCCGGGGCAAGTGCTTCGAAGCCGAAGCCTCCTGCCAGGAGTAGCGTGGAGATACAGAGTGTTTTGCTAACATTCATTATCTATTTGCTCGATTCTAGCGTCGCCGGACACTCCGTTTCTCACGCTTGTATTGCTCTAAAAGTGCGGTGAGTGCTTTAACCACCTCAGGGTGCTGGCTGGCCACATTCGTTGTTTCTCCGGGATCCCCCTGCATATCATACAACTGCGGTGTTAGATCCGATTTGTAAGGGTGCCCCAATCCCGATGTCGCTTTGGTCAAGAGCTTCCACTTGCCTTTCCGTATGGCAAAGTTACCCCCAAAGTCGTGATGAACCACTCCTTGACGCATGGACGTATCGATGGCTTCCCCGCGCAGTGCGGGCAAAAAGCTGAGACTGTCTTCACCGGCATTCCTGGGCAACGGCTCTGCTACGATCGCTGCACAGGTAGCCAATAGATCTGTCAGGCAAATCGTTTGGTCATTCTGTGTCCGCGGCTTGATGGTTGCTGGCCATCGCACCAAGAATGGCACACGGTGCCCGCCGTCAAAGGTTCCACCTTTGTAACCTCTGTAGTTCGCGCTCGGGAAATGTCCTTCCTCCTCGAATTGCTTGACGCCGATGTAGTAAGCACAGCCATTATCTGCCGTAAAAATCACCAGGGTGTTATCGCTTAATCCGCGTTCCTCTAGAGCGGCCAGGACTTGGCCCACGGTATCATCGACTTCTATGCAGAAATCTGCGTACTTACCCAGCTTGCCCTCCAGCTTGCTTTTGCCCTGGAACGGTTTGGACGGCGCGATCGGTGTGTGCGGCGCATTCAATGAGAAATAGAGGAAGAAGGGCTGATTCTTATCCTGCGCTTTAATGTACGATACGGCCTCTTGAGTGAACGCAGGCAGAAAGTGTTCGGGCTCCAGGTCTTTGTCGGCAAGTCCGATTCGTCGACCGAAGGTTTTCTTTGCTACCGTTGGAATGCTGACGGCCTTGTCGTTCTTGAGGAAGATATAGGGTGGCATATCGAGTGACGCATTGATGCCGAAGAAATAGTCAAAGCCCATGTCCACAGGGCCATTTTTGAACGGCTTAGCGAAGTCAACGTCAGCCTCATCCTCGGTGATCTCCCCCGGTTTGGATTGACTTGCCCAATCCAGCCCCAGGTGCCATTTGCCGACCATCCCTGTGTTGTAGCCATTTTCTTTAAGATAAGAAGCCACGTTGAGCTGGGAAGGTTTCATCAAGCTGTTATCATAATTCCATAACACGGCCCGCTTTAGGCGCGTACGCCAACAATAGCGACCAGTCAAAATTCCATACCGCGTCGGGGTGCAAACAGAGGATCCGGAATGGGCATCGGTAAAATTCATCCCTTCACTTGCGAGACGGTCAATGCTTGGGGTTTGAATCTTTGATTCCGGATTTAGGGCGCTGACATCGCCGTAGCCCATATCGTCCGCCAGAATATAGACAATATTCGGCAACGTGCCTGTTCTATCCTTTGCGCTAGCGGTATACCCTGAAAATACCAAGAGTACGACTACGATGCTAATTGATCTTATATAATTACGGTGTTTCATTTTATTCTGTGTTGTCGAGGGTCCACCAAATTTCATAATCTGCTTTGTCCTCCCGCTCAATAGCTTATTACTTCCCTAGAGTAACATAACACCCTCCCCTGCGTAATCACGTGAACACCCGATGATGTACACCAAATAAAGCCCGAGAGCGGTTTGTTCACAAATTCAATTCGTTGCTGCCTTTTTTGCGTTTCTTTTTTCCGCCCTCTTTCGCCGTGCTCTTAAAGAGCATCGAAGAGTCAGACATGAAACGCGCCAGAAACGGATCCCGCAAGGTCCCCATTTTCCCAACGATATCCAGCGACAAGGGTTTCATTCCCAGCTTGAGCGCAGGCGATCCGGTTTTGAAACTGAAGTCCCCATGAACCGGATCCACAAACAGCGGATCGCTGGCCAGACTGTGATGGTCCGCTAACGCTGTTTTGTTACGCGCACGTTGTTTCATTAACAGTGATTCCCCGACCCCCGGCGCATTATGGTAGTAGAGATTATAATCCAGCCCGGCACCCACGCTATCGATACCGTAGTGAAAGCCATCGGATACCGAGCCACTGACGACATAGAATATATTGCGCGACAGATCCGACTCTGGATCGACGGTGTTGCCCGCCCGCCCTGTCAGTAGTTGGCTATTGACGAACACATTTCCTGTGGCGGTATTCAGCCCCTTGATGGTGATCCCCTGATTCCCCGTAGTGCCAAACAGAAGGTTGCCTTGAACCGTGGCACCATGGCTATCATCGTCGGTACGAATCATCGCCCCCTCCGGATGGTTATACGTCACGTTATGCCGAACGATGTTGCCATCGCCATTGGCTGACAGATAGATGCAGTTTCCATCGTGTAGTAACTTCAGGCAGTCATGCACTTCATTAAACTCAATCAGGTTTCCCCGCGCATGCATGTACGGCTCATACGCGGACCAGGCCTTGATGTCGGCGAGTGTAATCTCGTCCCAGCGAATCGTGGGAATATGCTCGCGCGTCCCTTCAGGAAATTTCCATTTGGCGAACGGATTGGCCTGACCCGTCTTTTTAAAAACGGGGGCAAAGAAACGGCGACGCACGCCTGCGATCACGATGCCGGTGTAAGCCTGATCGTAGACATGATTATGAGAGATCCGGTTATGCCCGCTCTGCCAGACAAAGATCCCCGGCGAATGTAGAAACAACTGCCCCACCCGGGTAATCTCATTGTTGTGGATGGTATTGCCTTTGTTGACATCCTTTTTGCCCGGCCCATAGCCGCACAACAGGATTCCGGTGCCGCCGAGATCCCTAAACGTGGAGCCCTCCACCGTGATTTCCTGACAAAACAGATCAAGCCGCACGCCGTCGCTGCCGCTGTCGAAAAAAGTGCAGTTCCGGACGGCGCAATTGCGGGCGCCCCGAAAGCGAATCAACCCGTTCGCCTTGTCCCACATGTTCCAGTCGTGCTGAATCCCCTGGTCTTCCGGCAACCACTTCTGGCGATCTGCGTGAGCAAACCGAAGCCCGCTGAAAACAATGCCCTCGACAGGCCGGTCCTTCTTCCCGGCAACGGAAGCATCGTTCACGCCTTCCACCCGGATCAGCTCATCCAGCGCCGGGGCAATTACCTGATCGCCCGGCGTGCCCGATTCCGGCCAGTAATAGAGGATGCCTTCCTGCGAATTGAGCGCCCATTCACCCGGCTGATCCAGATCATCGACCCGGTTTTCCAGAACAAACGATCCACCCATACGGTATGTGGCCGGAACCGTCAGCCGGGCCCGTTTTTTCTCCGGGTCGACCGAGGCGATCCCCAGGTAATTGACCAACCACGCCCGAGTGGGCTGGCCGTATAGCTCCAGATCCTCCAGATTTTTACAGGGCTTGAGCACATCGCCCGTATAGGAAAACTCCAGCCGATGCTTAAGCTCGCCCGCATACATGCTTCTGGGCGCATCCACGTTCACACGAATCTCTTCAGACTGCGCCCGCTGCAAAAGCGTACTGCCATCGTAGAGACAATGGAAGAAGGCATCCCCCTTCGCCCACGGGACCTTCGCCTTCCAGACCTTGCCGCTCCGCAGATCGGATTGTTGCCAGTTTTTGATGACACGACCGCCGCTGATCAAGGGACTCGCGCCCTCGGCCGCACGGTAGCGCGTCACCGCGCCCTCGGGTGCAGAATCCTCCGGTCCGAAGACCAGCGTTTGGTCCAGCGTATAAACCCCGTCCTGAATCACGACATCGATATCGCCCTTTTCACCTGCGGCCCGCAATGCCCGCACGGCATCACGAGCCTCTGGTAGCGAGTCAACCGTTCCGCCAGGCGACACTATAATCGTTTGGGCTGACAAGGCCTGAGCCGTCATGTCCAGAACGGAGATGCAGGCGACAGCACATAGGGCGGTCCTAAGGATTTGCTTTTTCACGTTATCTTTATTTCGTAAGGATGAAGGCCAGTCACACCCATTCGTCCAGAGTTTGGCATAGTCTGGTTGAGTTGCTCTGCCAATGCTTTGATCTCGATCCGCCATCCCTGGTCGTCGGTCAGATGGAGTTGGAGGATGTTCAATTTCTGGAGCGCCATTAGATCGATATAGCGCTTCAAGTCCTCCTTCGTTAGAAAGTGCCGGGCCGGATCCAACATATAACCGCGCCACTTGAATCGTGGCCGATCCTCAATCGACACGCTGGGGACGATCCATTTCCGTCCTTCGACTGTCTGCCGCCCCTCGATCTCTGGTGGAAGCAATTGACGCAGGGTCTGGACACCGTAGAAGACCCCGCTGGGGTTCGCTGCGGTAATCGTGACGCCCTTTGGCGTGCAATGCAGCAAATAGCCCTCCTCGCCCAAATCCACCCGGGAATCGTCAAGTTTCAGAACGACTCCCCCGGAAGGCATAGACCTCGGCGACGTGACCTTCAGGTTGAGTCCGGTTGCGGGCCTTAGAAGTTCAGCCAAATATTGGGCCGTGGCCTTGAGTTTGTCTGACCTCGCATAAATGACCGTACGTTCTGTCAGCTGATACCCGCCATCCAAATACTCCGCTCTCTGGGGTCTCGGAATGATCTGACAAGGGGCCTGCTTGCCTGCCTCAACCGCTATCAGCGGGCCCTGTCCGGCCAGAAATATCCCGCCCATTAGTAAGCTTGCTATTGCGTTTTTCATGTTCTCTTTCCTCTCTTTCAATTTTTGTGATGTCTATAAAACGGTGCGGCAGGCAAGCCTGCGGTATTAAACAAGGTGGAGGGCGGATTGTTGGCCCAAGCGTACCGAATGGCGACGGGCTGCTCTACACCTGTTGCGCTTAAGTTTATTGTATTCCCCTTCAAAACTGCGCTTGCGGGAATGAATCGTGCGTCCTCTCCGGCCAGTTCGAACCCACTTGGCCCATCTTTTTTCAGCACCAGCTGTTGAGCACAGCCGCCCGGATCAAAATGAACTGCCACCATTTTATCACTAAATCCGACATGACCAAGCTGAGGCCCCGCGGCGACAATTTTCTTTCCGTATACCTTTTTTAAGGCAACGAGTGCCAGACGCCGCCCCACATCCTGTTTGTTGGGCGGATGACCATTCTGCGCCATGCCGATATCGATACCAACCGCCATCCCCGTATTTGGGACAGTGCCCGCAACAGTTTGCTGAGCAGAACGCAAGGCTGCAAAATCCCACGGTCTTTGGTTCGGAGGAATTTCCTGGTTAACCAACTGCATCAGTAAAAACGGGAAGTCTCCCTGCTTCCAGTGACTGCGCCAGCCACGAATCAGTTTTTTCATCAAACTGGCGTATGCAGACGCATAACTTGCGTTGCTTTCTCCTTGATACCAGATCACCCCCTTGATCGTCATGGGGGTTAGCGGAAGAATCCGCGATGAAAACAACCGGCCAGCACCCAACGTTGACTGTGCCCACTGCATGCGGTCCATATCCGGAATGCTGTAAGTCGATTCCGGGCACTTCGGAAGTGCCCCCCCTAGCGCCTTGGCCTCTTTCAGCTCCTTTTGCCAGCCTGTCATGAGTTGCTGATGTTTGATTTGTAAAGGCAGCAACTGTTCTACGATCCGCTTGGCGTCATCCGTGGATGCAGCAAACTCAGGAGTGCCATCGAGTTCTGTACGCGGCGTCCATAACTGCGCCATCGTGCCTCCAACGGCAGCCTGAACCAGGCCGACGGGAACATTCAGGTGTTCATGCAGCTCCCGTCCAAAGAAATACCCTGCAGCGGAAAATGATTTCGTATTGTCAGGCGTACAGAGCTTCCAGCCTCCTGTTTTCAAGTCGAGCAGGCGGATCTGTGGGTGTTTTGCCGCTGAAACCTCCTTCTTCCAATTAAGGACTCCCCCAAATGACGGGCGGGGTTCCAGAGGCATCTCCATATTGGACTGCCCGGAACAGATCCAGACGTCTCCTGCAAGAAGGTTGGTAAGCCGAATCCTATTCTTTCCCTGAAAAACAAGATCCGGGAGAACTCCGGCTTTCTGTGCCGGAAGCATAACGACCCATGGCGTCTTTTCTCCTGCGCCAACCGTTTTGCCTACAACGCTATCACCAAGGTTGACAACGACGGCCTCACCCGCATCAGCCCAACCGCTAAGCCGCACCGGCACGTCCCGCTGCAGCACCATATTTGATGTAAGAAAGGGAGCCAGCTTAACGGCTGCCTCCAGGAAGTTCCCACACAGAAACACAGCCGCAACAACAATGAACCCACTGCGAAACAGAGATCCCCCGCTCACACAGTTTTTTACCCTGAAGTGATTACGCTCCATTATTTCATCCCAACCTCTTCATTGGTAAGCGCGTAAAGGCAAAGTTTATACTTTTTGCCACTGACCAACCCAGTCATCTCAATAGTTCCGTGCCGGGAACCGAAATTGAAATCCTCAAACAAACTTGAGATCTGCCCGCCTACAGCGGGAGGATTCCTGCTGGAATGCTTGTCTATTCCAAAGGTACGAGATCCCGAGTTGGGACGTCCGTCTGCGGCACGGTTGAACTCTCTCACAAATTTCACGCCATTAACAACTGCAGGTTGCCCCCTACCGAAATCGACGGCATGGGTATATCTCTTTTTCGAACTAACACCGGTATCGGCATCGTTTGTAATCTGGACAAAACACGGACTCGTTTTAACAGGAGATTTGGGCAAAATACCAGCACGATCAGGTTGCGTTCTCAAGGGGGCCAGAAACCCCTCCACATCGTTCATCGCCTTGAGAAAATATTCACTGCCAACACCGCTGAAGCCATAATTGAATACGCCGTGTCCAACATTCGGGTACTCAATGAATTCACATTGATTGCCCTTTTTCTCCATGCGCTTTTGGAAAGCCCGGATCTGGGCGGGAGTGATCACATTGTCGTTACTGCCGCTGATCACCAAGGTCGGAGGAAGTCCGGATCGCACATGGTGGGCAGGCGAAAATGCCACTGGATCCAACTTAAAGGCGCGGCATCGGTTTTGTCCGTCTTTCCAGCCATCGACCAGATCGATGGCTGGATTGATCAAAATCAGCCCCTTGGGATCAATGGGGATGGTCTTGTCATCTTCCGGATTGTCGTAGCCCTCCAGCGTCAGCATGGAGAGTCCCAGATGTCCGCCGGCGGAGGAACCGGCGATGACGATCTGATCCGGATCGATATTAAGCCGCTGGGCGTTCTTTTTGATCCAACGATAAGCGGACAGGCAGTCTGCCAGACACTCTTTCGGGGAGATTCCCTGTTTTTCGTTATATCGGCGAAATTCAATAGCCACACCCACATAGCCCTTCCGGGCCAAATGGGTGCAGTGCGCGGCATACATCAGCGGGTCACCACCCCAGCTCCCCCCATGGATGCAAAAGACGGCTGGGCGGAGTTCACCGGGTTTGAGATTTTCTGGGCGAAAAACCCAGAGGACATTGTCGGGATGATGGTCGCTGTAACGAAGCTTCTCTCCCGTTGCCAGCATGTCTCTCAAAATCGGCTGACTCTCGAGCCAGTTTTTTGGCGACTGACTCAGGTCGAATGTCTGATCAATCCCCCTAAACCGATAAGAGCCCGAACCAAGCTCGAAGAGAACGTGCCCGTCTTCCATGCGCAGAAACTTCACGCCATTGGCTTGCAGGGCCGGTTGACCGCTCTCCGTGATGCTGTTGGGATGCTGACCGGGGATGTGTACCGTCGCCTTCGTGTTGGCGGGGATCTTCACATCCAGGCTCACAAAGCCATCGGCAAGTTTCCAGCTGGTTTCGATGGGGCCATGAATCGAATCGTAGCGGGTCTTTGCCCAGTCGAGCCCTTTTTCGAAAACCGGCTTGATGGTGATCCGCTTATATCCAGGCGTCTCCGGGCGAATGCCTCCAACGTGACTGAAAACGAAGGCTCCCGCCGCACCGTGCGCATAATGGGTAAAAGAGTTCATGCGCGGGTCGGTGTAAGAACCATCCGGCAGCCTGCTGCTAAAGTGTTCCCATATCGTATTACCGTGCTTGGCCATATACAGCCAGGAAGGAAATCCCTCGTTAAGCAGCAGCTTATAAGCCTCTCGGTCAAGGCCTGCGAGGGAAAGTCCCTGCAGGACACGCGGGCATCCCATGAAGCCGGTTGCAATATGCCCAACCTCCTCAATCCGTTCCGCAAAACGCCTGGCCACCAACTCTTTTTTATTCTCAGGAACCAGTCCCATGGTAAAAGCCAGGGCGTAGCCCGTCTGCGAATCGGAGTGCACGCGTCCGTCTTGATCGATCAATTTTTCGGCAAATGCTTTTCGGGTCCGTTCGTAAAGGGCGCGATATTTGGCAGCGTCTTCACGTTTCCCGATCGCCTCAGCCATCTGAGCCATGACATCCGCGTTGTGCGCGAGGTATGCGGTTCCGGTGGTAATAATAGAAACCTTGTTACCGCCGGGCGCCTTCGCGTGATCCGTCAGCCCGATTCTCCACTCCTGATTGGCACGCTCATTCTTCCCTCCACGGGTACCGTCCTGGTTGACGGTGCGGATGAGATGATCCATTGCTTTCGTCATGGAATCATAATGGCTCTCGATGATACCGGTATCGCCATATTCCCGGAACATGCGATACACACAAAGTACTCCGGCATCGGACCAGCCGACATTCGGTCCAGGGCCGGGGCCGTAGTATGGGGCATGATCAGGAAACCATCCGCCCGGCTTTTGAGAATCCTTTACATCGGCAAGCCACTTGTTGAAGAAAGCGGAGAGATCGAAATTATAAACAGCGGCGGGCATGAAAAAGTTCATATCCCCGGTATAGCCGCAACGCTCGTCCCGCTGATTGCAGTCGGTTGGAATCCCCAACATGTTGGCCCGCATCGACCATTGGATATTGCGGATAAATCGACTCAGCAACGGGTTCGAACAGCTGAATTCGGATTTTTTACCGAAATCGGAGTGAAAGACAATGCCAGTCACTTCTTCAGGTGTGGGCTTGCGGGACAAACCATGAATTTCAACAAACTGATAACCATGATAAGTAAAGTGTGGCTCAAAAACCTCCTCACCTTTTCCCTTGCAGAAATAGCGGTCAATCTGACGGTCACCCTTACCGAAATGACCCGCGCGCAGGTTGTCCACGTAAACCGTTCCATCCGGATTCAACACCTCGCCATGCTGAAGCGTAATTCGTGTCCCGGACGGAGCCTGTACCCGCAACCGTGTCCAGCCGCTGAAGAGCTGTCCCATATTCACGACATACACTCCAGGACGAGGCTCGGTGATCGAAACCGGCTTGATCTCCCCTGTTTTGCGGATGGGCTCGCTACGCTGCCAGACGAGCTTTCCGACTTGAAAGTCGAGCTTTTCCGGTTTTGCTTTCTGCTGGCGAATCACTACCGGCTTCCATCCCTTGTCGTCATAGCCGGCTTTGTCCCAGCTGTGCATCTCCCGCCGCGCATCATAGATCTCGCCTTCATAGATGCCAGAGAAACGAGTAGGCCCATCGGTCGTACCGCGCCAGGATTCGTCAGTGATAACGGTTTTTCGGCTACCGTTGGCATATTCAATTTCAAGTTGCGCGATCAAACTGGGATCATGCCCGTATGTGGGGTGCAGTTCTGTACGCCACTGCATCCATCCGCCGCAATACCATCCGTTGCCGAGCAGCACGCCCATGGCGTTGTCGCCGGAATCGATCATGCCTGTGACATCAAAGGCCTGATACTGGACCCGTTTGTTGTAGTCGGTCCATTCCGGCGCAAGCATCTGGTCACCAACCCGCTTCCCATTCAGGCGAACTTCATAAAGACCCAGCGCGGTGACATACAACATGGCACGCGTTACTGTTTTTGTGGACTTGAATTCCTTGCGCAACTGGCGCGGGACCGGCCAGCGACGGCGCTCCTCTTGACCTTCCGGCGTATCCATATACATGCTGCCTTCTGGCAAATAAATATCTCCGAGCGTCTTCGCCTGCGGGGTCTGTTTGACATACGACTTGCCGTTGAATTCGTATTCCACCGTAACCTGCTTATTACCCCCCGGATCTTCGACCCCCAGTGCTTTCGGGGTCACGGTTGTCCCTAAGGTCCCCTCCTTGATTCTCGAATTGAGAATCGAGGTCACATCGATGGATTTGCTTTGCCCCGTCAGAGTCGCTTTTTTGATGACCAGCTTTCCTTCGATCACTTCATGCCTATAGGTGTCGTCGGAAGTGTCATCCTGCATTCCGATCCATTGCGCCTTCCACTCATGAGGTTCGAGGATCCCCATACTCCAGAAGGCCGGCGCACTTTCCGCTTGAGTGCCATCTATCGTCTTTACCAGCACTTTCCAGTGACAAGGGGTCTTTGATTCAAGCGGTTTGCCCGTATAGTGCACTTGAACGGACCGATCGCTCTGAACCACTCCGCTGTCCCACAAATCCCCCTGGTTACGATTCAACAGATCGGGAGCAGAGGCCACCAGAATCCGGTAGCTTTCCTGCACCATCCCGCGCTGATCGGAAGAGAGCTCCCAGCTCAGGCGTGGATGCGCGGCATCGATCCCTAGCGGGTTGACCCGGTACTCACACCGGGGATTTCTGATCTCCAGCGCCGAAGCGCTCAACGCACCCAACGCAAGCGCCATGCAAAAAACAGTCTTAAAATACATGTTAGCTATTCTCCTTTTGAGCTCTTATTCAAAAATCGTACTGGTCCAAACAGACCTGATACAGGATCTCCACGGTAGACCGAGGGGATTGTCTGATAGTGGTTTGACAGGGTGTTATAGACCAACACCTCTACCTCGTTCGCTCCGGCCTTCAGCAACCCGCTCACATCCAGCTTCCACGGAGGAGCTACGCGAACGCCGGCCTTATTCCCGTTGATCCTTACCTCGGCAGTGGCGGTGACGCGCCCTAAGTCAATCTC
>Ga0209195_1002010_pt1 | contig 12689 bp, 8 predicted proteins | sample COGITO_mtgs_1004_3_FD_184788 | JGI IMG/M metagenome (GOLD analysis project Ga0209195, IMG submission 184788) | Pelagic marine microbial communities from North Sea - COGITO_mtgs_100420 (SPAdes) (version 2) | ecosystem: Environmental > Aquatic > Marine > Epipelagic ...
TGCCACACATCTCACAGAAGCGCAGTGCTTGTTGGTAGGAGGTGACTGACATCAGGCCGGGCAGTACGGGAACGGTGATCCCTGCGCGACGGCAATTGTCGACGAATTCGAAATAGGCACTGTTATTGAAAAATAATTGCGTGGTGACGAAAGTCGCGCCGGCATCTACTTTGCGTTTCAGGTTGAGCAGGTCGATTTCTAGCGAAGGGGCTTCGGGGTGCTTTTCGGGGTAGCCCGCTACGCCCAAGTCGCATTCTGGGTACACTTCGCGAATCAGTTGCACCAGCTCGTTGGCGTATCTCAGTCCGTCTGGATGTGGTGTGAAGTTGGTTTCGCCTTTGGGTGGATCACCGCGCAGCGCCATGATTTGCTTGAGGCCTGCTGTCTTGAATTCGGCAATGGTCTGCTTCAACTCTTCGCGCGAGTGCCCAACACAGGTGAGGTGGGGCATCACGGCGTAGCCATAGTCTTCGTGTAGCTTACGTGCGTAGTTTAGCGTGCGGCTGCGCGTGCTGCCGCCCGCGCCGTATGTGATTGAGACGAAGTCTGGGCAGTAAGCCTTGATGCACTCTGCGGTGTGCAGCAGTTGCTGTGCTGTAGCGTCCGATTTAGGCGGAAAAAATTCGACCGAAAAAAGTGGATCGTTGGCCGCGAGGCGCTGTTTGATCGAAAGTGTCTTCATGATAACGAATCAACGTATGATGATATGATGATATGTAAAGTGTAATGTTGCGGCACTCGTATTGAGTGAGTGATGTACCTTGAGGAGTTCCGATCGCATGTCGAAGTCAATTTAACAGGAGAGCAGTTATAGTATTGATTTTGTCACACGTGTGACTGTGCTAGATATCTTTTAGTAATGCCTTATCAAGTTCGCCTCAGTCATATTAACTCTGATTATAGTGTCGTGCCATTGCCGATCGGCACATGGTCGTCTGTGGTTGAGGACGAAGATGCTTTGATCATTATGTTGAATCGCGTGGCAATAACCAGCTCACAACATCCGACGCATGAGTATCCAGTTATATCTGTAGCTGCTGGGAGTATACGAGCAACGATTACAGTGATCGGCGGACAACTCTATTATACCGACCCGAATGTACTGAATCGTTCGAATATCAAGGTCGTCGCAGGTGGGGCCTTGCAGTTGCTGAAAGGCTCGTCGTTTGAAAGCGTGCTAAAGTCTGAAGCTGCGATGATTAATGCGGAGGGCAAGTTGGCGGATAAATCGCGTCGAGCGAGGATGGCGCCTAATGTGCGAGAGCACTTATTGATCGTGTTGTTGATCGTGTTGTTGGCGGTATTGTGCAACACCGTCATTTCTACTTGGAAACAGTTGACGGAAGGCCCTGCCTTAGTGCCTATTTTTGAATTTACCCCAGGGGCGATAGCGGGTGAAAGTATTCGTGCTTATTCTGGGCTTTATGTGGAAGACTACCAAGAGGGTGGAAAAGTCATAGAGCTGACGGACGAGGGGCAGTTTAAATTATACGAGATGTGGCGATCTGCTGAGCTTGCGGGCTTCACTTTGCAGCAGGTTGAATCACTACCGCTGCGTCTAGGCTCTCAAGGGGATAAGCCTGCATTGATGGCAGGCGACTTTTATCTGTTATTACCCAAGGGAGATGACCGTATATTGCTAAACAATATCCTATTTCGTCGACACTCTGGGCCTCTCGATAATATCGGGAAGTTGCAATAGGCCCTATAATTATTCGAGCAACAGGCTATTGCTCGAGGTAGTAGCGTAGGCTCATTCCTGAGACTTGGAAATTGCCAGAGCTAGTATTGCCATCGTCTAGATCATCGTCGATTTCGGCTAGGCGAGTTGAGTCGATGCGCAGCGGTTCGCTCGAGTTGGTAGTGATTTCGATATACGCAAATGAATTGTCCTTACCTTTGCCTTTCTTGTCCTTGCCTTTGCCTTTCTTGTCCTTGCCTTTGCCGCCGCCGTCGTAAACCCAACGATAGGTGCCGCCGATAACAGACGGCTGGGTCCATGCGCTGCTAATGCGGTCTGCCATGCCATTAGGATAGGTGCCAGACGTGCTTGTGTCGGGATAGGCTCCAAAGTTGAGCTCGTATTGCATAAACTCTTGAGAGAATATGCGTAAGTCGTTCTCCAAGGTACTGATGATTGAGCTTTCTTTGACTCGTTTGTAATGAGGAACAGCCAAGGCTGCTAAGATTCCGATAATAGTGACCACCACTGCGATTTCGACGAGTGTAAATGCGGCTCGGTCTGAGCATGATTGTTTGTATCTTCTTAAAAGCACTATGTTTAAGCTATACGAATTGTAGTTTTTATAAAGGATAAATTAATTCCCTGCAGCGGATTCTTTGTCCTCAGAGAAGCCAAATAGTTCGATTTTGAGTGAATGGGCTTTTTCTAAAATGCTGGCTTTATCAAGAATCAGGACACTGCCGCTTTCCAGCGCAGCGGTGCGAATGCCTGACTCATACATCACCTCTAGTGTGCGGTGGCCAAAGACTGGTACGTCAAAACGATAGTCTTGCCTTCGCTTCACAGTCTTTACGAAAATAAGATCGTCGGTCTTGAAAGTGCCTGCGCGGCGCAGCATCGAATCAGTCCCTTCGTAAGCCTCGACCGCCAGCACAGTGCCGTGTCGCACGACAACACCCTGACCTACATCTAGATCTGCCATGCCTTTGGCGATACTGATGCCGTGCTCGATATCTCTTAATCCTGCCTTTAATTTGCCGGCAGTCATTAAGCCTTGGTTGGCAAGTTGATCATCCAGAAACGAGCGGGCATCGAGCATGGAGATATCGATGGCTTCAATCTCGTTGGCTATCGCACCGAAAATGGTTTCGGCATTTTTGATCTTTAGGCTATTGAGAATCTTTAGGGCTTTTAGATCTGGATGTAGGCCGTGGAACAGGCGTCGCGGTGTGATTTGTCCAGCCATGAGTGCATAACCACAATCGAGTTTCTTTAGTGATTTGAGTAGTTTCCCGAGCTGCCCGACCTTGATTTGGATGTGTTCATTCGCAGGGGTCGATTCGATCAACGCTGGCTCAGTCTCTCCTGCAAAAGACACGATTCGGAGCGGTAAGCCAGCAGCACGTATGCGTTCTGCTGTCAGTATCGGGTATCGACCCTTGCCGGCAATTAAAGCGATGGGGCGTTGAGCAAAGCTGTCTGGTAAGAATTGCGATAGGGACAGGGCGGGACTCATGGCAATAAGCTATTCGGGGTATTCGTAAGGCCGAATAACAGGCTGGTCGAAGTAAGTGGGCGATGCAATCAAAATTGGTCGAGGTGAATCGCCATCTTTACCTGCTTTAAAAAAGACCCGTTTGCTGGCGTTTTCAGTGGCTTGAGCGAATTCCTCAACTGCTTTGGGCTGTGAGCTGAGTGTCATGCTTTCGGTGATTTCGCCGAGCATGGCACTTTGTGCACTAATGCGAATGCTTTGCGGTTCGACGATTAATTCACGGTGCTTCCGGTCTGGGTATTTATAGGTAAGCAGGCCTGCGTAAGCGGTGATCTGAGCAGCCATATCAGTGTAGCGAATAATGCATGTAGCCGAGTGTACCTGTAATTCCCCTGTCGGCAGGAATACGCGCGCTTCTGAAAGCGGTGATAGGTTATTACTAACGACTGCAAGGTCTCCATCAATTAACCGTATCGAGAGGATGGATACAGATGGCTCGTAGGAGAGGCTTGCTCTCTTTTCGTTGAACGGTTGTTGGATGAAGATTTCGAATCGTACTGAAGAGTTTTCACCGATGCCAATGCCCATGCCATTCGACAGTGCTAGGAAGAGATGAGCGTTCTTGCCAGTTTCGACAGTACAGGCATTCAGATTTAGCGTATCGTGTAGTCTAGGCTGTGAGATTTGTGATTCGTCATCTTTGATCTGTATGCTGCCTTGAATGCTGGTCGCGACTGCGATTCCTTCGGCCATGTCTTCGGCATTCGAGTCGACTACCCCTCCCAGAAAAAAACCTGTAGTGATGAGGCAGTAGAGAGTTTTCCAGCACATCTTAGATTCGATATACATTAAACAGCTACGATGTTGACGATTTTTCCTGGCACGTAGATTTCGCGTTTGATGACTTTGCCGTCAATGTGAGCGCTAATTCTTTCGTGTGCCTTGGCAGTTGCGATCGCGTCGTCTTTGCAGACGTCGGCAGGAAGTTGGGCATCGCCACGGTATTTTCCATTCACTTGGAAGATAATTTTAATGGTGTCTTCCTTTAATTTACTTTCGTCAAATACTGGCCAACCTGCGGTTGCGATGCTGCCTGTATGGCCTAGAAAAAGCCAGAGCTCTTCGGCGATATGCGGCGCGAGTGGTGCGAGTAGTTTGATCAAGGATTCGACTGCGTCGAGCGTGAGCGCGTCGGCTTTACCGAGTTGATTGACGCAAATCATCATTTGCGAAATCGCAGTGTTAAAGCCGAGTGCCTCGTAGTCTTCGCTGACCTTTTTGATCGTGGCGTGCAGTATGCGATCCGTGTCGGCGTCGAGTTGCTCGGTCGTTCCAATCTTGGCCTGGCGTGTGCCGTCTTCGGCTACGACGAGGCGCCATGCCTTACGTAGAAAGCGGGCGATGCCTTCGATGCCCTTGGTATTCCATGGCTTCATTGCTTCAAGTGGGCCGAGGAACATCAGGTATAGGCGTAAGGCGTCGGCTCCGTAGTTGACCACGATACTCTCTGGGCTGACTACGTTGCCGCGACTTTTCGACATTTTCTCGCCGTCTTCGCCTAAAATGATGCCTTGGTGGAAGAGCTTTTTAAACGGCTCCGGATCGCTCACTACGCCAAGGTCGTAAAGCACATGGTGCCAGAAACGAGCATAGAGCAAGTGTAGCACCGCGTGTTCCGCGCCGCCAATATACAAGTCCGGATAGCCCCAATATTTTTCCTTTTCGGGGGCGATCAGTGCGTCCGTGTTTTTCGGATCCACGTAGCGCAGGTAATACCAGCACGAACCAGCCCATTGTGGCATGGTGTTGGTCTCCCGTGAGCCTGGTACCCAACCTTCGACGGGCGCGCTTGAAGTGGCTCCAGTTTTTGGATCGATATAGAGGTGTAGCCATTCCTCGGCTTTCGACAGTGGGCTCTGACCATCGGGCGACGGTGTGTAGCTCTCCACTTCCGGCAATGCCAAAGGCAGTGCACTCTCCGGCAGGGCAACGGCAAAGCGTAGTTCACCATCAATCTGGCAGCTGACGGGGCGCTCGACCGATTTAAGCGAGTCGTCCACTTTCGCATAATCGGCTTCGCTGACCCACACAATCGGAAAGGGCTCGCCCCAGTAACGTTGGCGTGAAAAAAGCCAGTCGCGCAGCTTAAAGTTGACCGTCGCTTCGCCGCGTTTCTCAGCGGCGAGTTGAGCGATTACCGCCTGTTTCGCACTTTCGGAGTCTTTACCGCTTTGCTCGCCTGAGTTAATTAAATCGCCAGGACCAGTGTAGGCTTCAGTCAATCCACCAGCGGCATCTTTTTCGGCGTGGCCGTTATCGTCGATGACTTGCACGATTTCGAGGTCGAATTCTTTGGCAAATTCAAAGTCGCGGGTGTCGTGCGCTGGCACGGCCATGATTGCTCCTGTGCCATAAGTCATCAGCACGTAGTCGGCCACCCAGATCGGGATTTCTTTGTCGCTGACCGGATTGATCGCCATCGCACCCGTCCATACCCCAGTTTTTTCTTTACTCAGCTCGGCGCGTTCCAGATCGGATTTGCTTTTCGCTTTTTCCGCGTAGGCGAATACGGCGTCGCTCTGCTCGGCTGTAGTAATTTGTGATAGCAGCGGATGCTCTGGCGAGATCACCATATAGGTCGCACCGAACAGCGTGTCTGGGCGGGTGGTAAAGACGCTAAGGTCTTCATCGTGGCCTGCGATGTCGAAAGTGATTTCGGCGCCTTCGCTGCGGCCGATCCAGTTTTCTTGCAGGCGTTTGGTGGAGTCGGGCCAGTCAAGGTCTTTCAGGCCCGCGATAAGCTTGTCGCCATATTCGGTGATACGGAGCACCCATTGGCGGATCGGCCGTCGCTCCACTGGGAAGCTGCCCCGTTCTGAGCGGGGGCCTTCGGGCGTGTTGAGCACTTCTTCATTGGCCAGCACAGTGCCGAGCTCGGGGCAAAACCAGACGGGTTTTTCGTCGACGTAGGCGAGACCCTTTTTGAACAGCTGCAAGAAGATCCACTGTGTCCACTTATAGTAGCCGGGATCGGTGGTGTTGACCTCGCGCGACCAATCATAAGCGAATCCGAGCTGGCGGAGCTGTGTCTTAAAGTGCGCAACATTTTGCTTGGTCGTGTCACGCGGGTGCCGGCCAGTCTTGATCGCATATTGCTCAGTCGGCAGGCCGAAGGCGTCCCAGCCCATCGGGTGGAGCACATTAAAGCCCTTGGCTTTTTTATAGCGCTTCAGCGCATCGCTGGCGGTGTAGCCTTCGGGGTGACCAATATGTAAGCCCGCCCCGGATGGGTAGGGGAACATATCGAGGATGTAGAAGGTCGGCTTGTCTTCAAAATCCTTTGCGTTGTAAGTTGCGTGTTGCTCCCAAAAATCCTGCCATTTTGGCTCGATTGCGGAAAAGTCGTAGTCTGTGGTCAGTGTTGCCATGTTATAGAAAACCGCGGATTTAGAAGGTTCGTTTGCAGTCAGTCAATATTGCAAAGCGCCGAGTCGCGCTGATTCTAATCGTGCGATTGGGCAGATTAGCTTGATATTTTAAGCAGGCGTCTTTACAGATGGAATCTGCCATATGCGTATTCGAGCCCCATTAATTTTTTTTATCGCCCTAGCATTTGTAATGACCGTCGTATGCTTACGGGGTGAAATATCGGCAGTGGATGCATATAATAAGCAGGAGAAAAACCTGTCGCAAAAGCGCTTCGAACAGAAATCTTGGTCGGGCAATCAGAAGTCTGATTTGATGCAGGAGTCGTTTCCCTTTAAGCAATGGGACTCACATTATTCTTCACTCGGCTCGAAAAAATCGAATATTTCGCTAACAGAATCCAAAGATAAAAAGCGCTTTAAGTCTGAAATAGTCGAGTTTGACACTAAATCGATGGATATTTCCAAGTGGAATGGACGGCTGGCCGACCTCGAGCGTCAAGCCCAGATTAGTACAAATTCGACTGTGAAGAAGATAGAGAATAAACGCATGTATGACAGGATGCTGAATAAATCAAAGAGTTTTGCGCAGACCGGAGAAACACTGTCGCTGCGCGAGATCAATCGCTTTCAGTTTCGACAAAATCGCGCCGATACTGCCGTGCCCGTTCGAGCAGCTGGCGGCGAGGATGGTTCCTGAGTGTCGATCTTCGTGTTTTTTTGGCTCAGCCCACATCGTAGATATTGACGCTGAGGCTCGCCTTGTGGGCTCTAACGTATCCGAGCGGAATACCCACTTATTGGCGAAATCGTCATCATCACATACAGGTGAGTAGACAAAAAAACCCGCGAGTGTTTCGCGGGTTTTAAAAAGTGGCGGAGAAGATGGGATTTGAACCCATGGAACCCTTTTGAGGTTCACTTCTTTAGCAAAGAAGCGCTTTCGGCCACTCAGCCACTTCTCCATACCAATACGGAGGAAGAAAGCGGGCTGAGCGCGAAGATCAATCCTTATTTTCAGAGAATTTAAGAAACTCACCGAATCACTGAAAATACTGGATATTCCGCAGACGTGCGGAGGGGTTTAGATGATTTTTTGCCACCACTTCTTTTCGGGTGCGATCCATGCCTTGACGATTTCGGGGTGGGCGAGCATCCAGCTCCGGGTGATCGCTTCTGGACTGCTTTTTCCGTGATGGACTTCAAGTAGCAGTGCATTGAGTTGATTCTCAGTTATAGCAAAGCGTTTGAGAAAACGATCCGCTTCGGGCAGGTCTTTGCCAAACCCAGGCCGAGCAAATTTGCGAATGCCGTCGGGTTGATAGACGTTTCTCGTGTCGATCAGCATTTTCAAGTCGTAGCGCGCGAAGATCCAGTGTGGCGTCCATCCGGTGATGAGAATCGGCTTCTTGGCTGCGATGGCTTTGCCCAGTTCGACAGCCATCTCCGTAGTGCCAACGTGAAGCTGAGTGAAATTGAGCTTATACTCTTCGATTGCGGCATTGGTTATCTTTGTCGTGCCAGAGTCCAGCTCGATGCCGATTATGTTACCGCCAAATAGCGCGCGGTTTTCATTGAGTTGATTGATGTTGGTGACGTTGACGTAAGCGGGCACTGCAAGGCCAAGGCGAGTTTTTTCGATGACGGTGCCGAGTCGCTCCAGCTCGAAAGAGTGCTTCTTCCAATACGATGCTTGCGTAAAAGGGAGCCATGCGTTTAGATAGACGTCTTGTTCTCCCGCTGCCACTGAATCGAAAATAGCCTCAGTTTCTGCGAGTTTGAGTTCGACTTGATGCCCCATTTTTTCCTCCAAGACTGCAGCTGCCAGATGCGTCAGCACCACGCCTTCAGGCCAGTCTGTATAAGTGATTTTGATGATATTCGCGAATGTCGGCAGTGCGCATAGGATGCAGGTGAGGGCAATCGCTGTGGTTTTCATATTTGAGTAGATTGCATAGATCTTTGGATATCTCAACTACAGATAATTACTGGTGGAGTTGTTGGCTTTAGGGTGATTGATCCTGGTCGAAACTTACTTACTGCGTGGAGCATACTTAACCTCTCTTTTTCACTAAATAATGATGGTTTTTTTACGCTTATGGTATCGGTGCCTAGCAGCAGTCATCGCTGAGGCATCTGCCTCGTCGGTTGTGGCTGCTGAGTCGTAACAGTGTTTAGGATCCTCGACTAGATTCGTTGCTCTTCGATGTCATAGACGTCGAACCACGTGTAAACGATTTTGTCCGCTGGGATGAACTCTGCGATGTAACCTTCGAGATACACTTGCAGCTCGATCGGCATTTCACTGATCCGCTTGAAGCGTAGGTCGTTGTTCCATTGCACCAATGCCTCATGTGTGTGCTCTGTGCCGTTGGCTTGAATCCATTCGGCTACGGCGGCATCATCGACACCTGTTGCGACAAAGGCTTTAAAGTTCTCCGCAGAGATCCCAGTAAAATTGAGAAACAATTGGTCGAGTGGGCAATCGAAGTGGTACTCGCCTGCTGTGCCAGCGATCACCGCTCGGCACTTGTCGAGTGTGCGCGCTGCGATGACGTAGCCAGCTAGTATCGCGCGCGGGCTGCGGGGAAATGCGTTGTTGAGATCGAGAGAGCTTACGTTGGATGTGGTCATTATGGATAGGAGAGCATTTGAAGGAACTGGCTATTCCAATTTATTGGTTGGTTCCTTTGGGGGCAGGTTTAGCCATACGTCAGTCACTTTTAACAATCTTTCAGGAATGGAGCTGTCACGCTAGCCTTTGTCTGTTTAATGCCTTCGACTGCACCTTGATAGAGCAGTTCACCTCCTGCATCGCCGCCGTTGGGGCCGATCTCTACTAGATAGTCGGCATCAGCGATCACGTCCAAATGGTGTTCAATGACGACTACAGTGTGGCCTTTGTCGACCAGGCGGTGCAACAATTCGATCAGGCGTTCAACGTCACTGAGGTGAAGGCCGATCGTGGGCTCTTCTAAGATGTAGAGGTTGCCTTGGCCTTTGTTGTATTGGCGTTCCTTAAAGGTGGGCATGCCTTTAGCTAACTCACTGACGAGCTTGAGGCGTTGGGCTTCGCCTCCAGAAAGGGTGGGAGAATATTGCCCGAGCGCGATGTAGCCAAGCCCAGTTTCGACCATGGCTTCGAGTAGGCTTTTTAGGCCGGTGTGGAAGCTGAAGAATTCGGCGGCTTCCTCGAAACTCATGAGCAAGGCATCGGCGATGTTTTTGCCATTCCAGCGCAGCTCGTCGAGTTCGGCGCCGTAGCGTCGGCCGTTGCAATCCTCGCAGGTCACATAGGTGTCAGGCATGAAATTCATTTCTAGCTTTAGACGGCCTGCGCCTTTGCAGGTCTCACAGCGACCGCCCTTAGTGTTGAACGAGAAGGTGCCCGCGCTGTAGCCTCGTGCGCGCGCTTCAGGCAGGCTGGCGTATATATCGCGAATGATGTCGAACGCACCGATGTAAGTGGCGGGCGTGGAGCGTGGAGTTTTACCGATCGGTGATTGATCGACCTCGATCACTTTCCGCACGGTTCCTGCTCCGTGCAACGCTTTGAAGACCATCCCGCTCCTCGAGCACCCCTCCTTAAACAGATGGGGAGTTTGTTTGGGAGTCAGCTTGGCTGATTTGATTTCAATCGCGGATTCGACCAATGGTTTTAATAAGTCGCGAGTCAGAGTGGATTTGCCGGCACCGGAGACGCCGCAGATTGCGGTCAGGCGTTGCTTGGGGATTTGTACATCGAAGCCCTTGAGGTTACGTAACGCAGCGCCTACTAGACTGATCCATTGTTCGTTGCTCTTTTTTTTGCGAGGGCTCCATTGAGCGGGGAGTGCGCGATATGCTCCACGTAAGGGGTGCGGCATGCTCTTGCGCAAGTATTTGCCTGTGATTGATGCCTTGTTTGTACGCAGTTGTGCGAGCGTGCCGCAGGCGACTATTTCGCCGCCATGGATGCCTGCGGCTGGGCCGATGTCGATGATTTGATCGGCGTGTTTCATGGTGTCCTCGTCGTGTTCGACGATGAGGAGGGTATTGCCACGGTCGCGGAGTTGTTCCAGGGCGGTGATGAGTTGTTCGTTGTCGCGCGCATGTAGGCCGATAGATGGCTCATCGAGCACATAGAGTACGCCTGAAAGGTTGGAACCGAGTTGAGCAGCGAGTCGGATGCGTTGCGCCTCACCGCCTGAGAGTGTGGCAGTGGCACGATCGAGGCCGAGGTAGTTGAGGCCAACGCGATCCATAAAGCGCAGCCGCTCTTCAATTTCAGGCAGGAGTTCGTCAAGTACGGGCCTGCTGCGCTGGTCGGTTTTTACGCGCTTGAGCGTGTCGATTAATTCGTTGGGTGTGAGTGCCAGCAACTCTGGGAGACTGACAGCGTTGTTGGTTGAACGTTGTTGGTTGTTTGAGGTTTTAAGGGGGAGCTTAACGGCACGACTGAGCGGGTTGAGGCGTGCCCCGTTACAATCTGGGCACGTGTCGCCGTCTTCGACGCCGTCGGGCACATCGATGGCGTCGGCTTCGTCTTTGCTCATCCAGTCAAAGATTTGGCCATAGCCGCGGCAGCTCGAGCACCAGCCACGTGCGCTATTCCATGAGAAGTTTTTCGGATCTAGCTCGGGGAAGGCTTCGCCAGTGATGGGGTCGGTGCGTTTCGTGGAGAGCCAAGATACGATCTCGTTTTTTGAGTTGAGCAAGAAGGCGGTGCCTTTGCCGATTTTAAGAGCTTCTTTGAGTGCGGAGGGCAATGCTCTGTCATTGCCGCCCTCTGCCTTCGCGGAAACGACGGAGCGTTTCCCTCCATTGAGGTCGGCAATGACAAGTTCGATATCGTGCTCACTATAGCGATCTAGCTTCTGGAACTGACTGATGGGCACGAGTTGGCCGTCGATACGTAAGGTCTCATAGCTGTGCTCACTGGCCCAATCTGCGAGCGGCTGGTGGTGGCCTTTGCGTCCGCGCACCAGTTGAGCGCAAAGATGGAGCTGCTTTGCTTTGGATTCGGCGAGGATTTTTTTGAGGCGCTTGAGTAGTGCGCCTTCGCTCTGACTGATCACAGCTTCGCCAGAGCTAGGAGAATGTTGGATGCCAATCCGAGCATACAGTAAGCGTAGGTGTTGAGCGACCTCGGTGATTGTGGCAACGGTGGATTTACGCGTGCCTTTGGTCACGCGTTGCTCAATCGCAACGGTGGGCGCGATGCCGTGCAGCTCATCGACATCGGCACGTGGCATTTGCTCCACAAATTGGCGTGCATACGCAGACATCGATTCCATGAAGCGCCGTTGGCCTTCGGCAAATATGATGTCGAAGGCGAGGGATGATTTGCCGGAACCTGAAACGCCAGTGATGACGCTGATCTTATTGTGCGGAATCTCGCAGGAGATGTTTTTTAGGTTGTGCTCACGGGCGCCTCGGACTGTGAGAGAATGAGGGGGAGAGTTGTAACTGGACTTTGGTTCGGCTGCTTTGAGCTCGGCGGACGACACCGAGGTAGTCCCTGCCAGTGCATCGCGCAGGTATGCGGCAGTTTCGCACTTCGTTTTTGCGATGTCAGACGGTTTGCCTTGTGCGACGATTTGACCGCCGCCAATTCCAGCTTCGGGGCCGATTTCGACGATCCAGTCGGCAATTTTAAGTATGTCTATATTATGCTCAATAACGATGAGCGAGTGGCCCGCATTGACTAGGCCTTGCAAGACGCCGATCAAGCGTTTGACGTCGGCACGGTGCAGGCCTGTGGTGGGTTCGTCGATTAGAATGAGCGCATGCCCAGACTTTTCGGCAATCTTGCCGAGATAGCGGATGAGTTTAAGACGTTGAGACTCGCCGCCCGAGAGTGTGTTGAGGGGTTGACCGAGTTTTAGATAACCGAGGCCGACATCGATCATTGGGGTGAGGCAACTAGTGATTTTCGGGTAGTCTGCGAAGAAAACGACTGCGTCGTCGACATCCAGTTCGAGGATTTCGGTGATACTGAGAGCATTGAATTGAATCTCCAAAACTTCAGGTTTGAAGCGTTGACCGTCGCAGCTCTGGCAGGGCACGAAAAGATCGGATACGAATTGCATCTCGATACGTTCGT
>Ga0209195_1002016_pt1 | contig 12662 bp, 26 predicted proteins | sample COGITO_mtgs_1004_3_FD_184788 | JGI IMG/M metagenome (GOLD analysis project Ga0209195, IMG submission 184788) | Pelagic marine microbial communities from North Sea - COGITO_mtgs_100420 (SPAdes) (version 2) | ecosystem: Environmental > Aquatic > Marine > Epipelagic ...
CTCCGTCAGCTATTGGTGTGATGTGATCAACAACTCTTGCGATGTCTTCACACTCAACACACAACGGATGCTCTTTGATGAACATGTTGCGCAGTTTACGCCACTGAGTTGTTTGATAGAACTTGTTGCGTTCTTTGCGATCGCGTGACGCTACGTTCTCACCAGTCAACCAAGGTCGTTGCTTTCTACTTGGATTCTGTGGCATCTCTCAAATCTTTTCTAATGAACAGCAGTGCGCGTGTCGTTATGCCTAACGCTTCAGCCGCTTCTTTGTATGTGTCGTGACGCTCAAGAGCGACCTTGATCAATCGTTCTTTGTTTCTTTTTAAATTCAGATCTTTCATCGTGTCAAGTATTGCTCGATTTCTTCTGCATCAGAGTCAAAGTCATTCACATAGATTGGTGTGTAGTCACCGACGTATGTGTTCCATGTATTGTATTCAAGAAACTCAATCGCTTCTTCAACACTCATCTCATCACGAGACACTAAGATCTCGAGCATCTGAACTTTGCTGTATACAATGCGAGAGTCGTCAGTGATGCCGAGCATTGCTTCATCAAAGCCGTCAGCGAATAGTGTTTTGTTTTCTTCAATCATTTTATTTTCTCTTTAATGCGTTCAACTTGTCAATGAGTGGCGCTTCATAGTATTTTGTGTAGTCGTATCTCCAGTTCTCTTTGTCGCGTATTGTGAAGCCGAAGTGAATGTAAAAGTGATCTCTCATTGTCTCGTCGTTCAACAAATACTCTTCATCTTCTTTCGGTGTCTTCGCTCTCGCGCTTCTGTACTCACGTTGATATTTCTTGTCGCATTCAATGCATTGAGAGCGACGACCATCTCGAGCGTGAGACAAACGACTGAACTCTGTGATCTCTTTGATCTCATCGCACTTCTTGCATTTGCGTCTATTGTTCATTTCTTAGTTGTTCAATCTTTTCTTTTTCAATCTTCTTTTCAACTGCTGTCTTTCTGTACTTCTGAATGTGTGTGATCACTTGATCAGAGTTGATGACGAATCGACATGCATGACCAATCATTTGTGATTGATTCACTTCTTTGATCAGATCAATCATATCTCTTCGCTTGATCTCTCTCTTCTCAAGCACACTCATCTCAACGATCAACTGCGCGATCATGCTTCTCTTGTCGCTCATTTGATGATTGTCAGTCTGTCGAGTTGAACGTATGCATTGAGACGATCAACAGAACCTCCGTCAATGTTTTGATTTGTTGTTGTGACTTCTTTCTTGAAAGGTGTGATGTATTGACCTTTCTCGTTCGTCATCTTGATCGAGCAGATGTTGTCGCTGTCAACAAGATACAACAGAATCACAAAAGGAGCACAGAACGCTCTTGACGCTTCTTTGCCAGCTTCAAGTTTGTCATAGCTTATAAGATATGAACCAAAGTTTTTTAGTGTCTGTAAAGACATCCAGCGCACTTTGACTTCACAGATTCTGTGAATCTTGTTGTCTTTCATGAGAACGCCATCAAGTCGTGCGTAGTTCTCTGTCATTGCAAAAGTGAGATCGTAGTATTCAGCGAGATACTGAAACATTCTTTGCTCGACTTTCTTCACTTGTTGTCTGCTTCGTTTCATATTTCTGTTGTGTTTATTTGTTCATCATAGTACGCAATGTACTTCGGTCGTTTTCCTACATACATGATCATATGTTCATCTTCAAGCTGAGACAACACTTTCTCTGCATCTTTCTTCTTGCAGTCTTCAGTGTCTCTGATGAAGATCAATGCATCACCTTTTGATTTGCCGATGATCTTTTCAGTGATGCGCTTCTTGTCTTCAATCGTGAAGACTCTCGTTCTGTTGTAGAACTCATCTTCTTCGATCTCAGTGAACTCAACTTCATCAAGTGCGTTGATCGTCATCTCTAATGCCGGTGGCTCTGCATTTCTTGTGTACTCTGCTGAGATCTCTGTGATGTCTTTGCTTCGCTCAGACTTCTTTGCTGAGAACGTTGTCTCTGCTTTTTGTACTAAGTATGCACCGAGATGTCCTTTTGCGTTTCTATCGTGCTTGTTCTCGTGAAGAACGATCGTGATATGGCAGTTGTGTTGTGCAGACCATTTCAAGAGTGATGATGCGATCAATGTTGCTTCTTCTTCATCGTTGACACCTTTTGATGCGATGTCAGCGATTCCATCGATGATGAGAAGACCTATGTTGTCGATTGTTTGAATGACAAACTCGACAAACTTGAGACGCTCTTTGTTTGAGTCCAGCGATCTGAACTTGAAGTATCTGAGTCGATCATTGTTGACGTTTGTAGGTAGTCCAGCCATTTGCAAGATTCTCTTCTTGACGCGTTGTGCGTGAAAGTCGCCTTGCTCTGTGTCAATGTAAACGACGCACTTGTCATTGACGTAGCCTCTGAGTGTTGATGCGACATCTTGACTTGATAACGCGGCAGAGGCAAGCGAACTGATGAAGTATGACTTGCGTGACTTTGCTTTTCCTTGAACGAGTGAGAAGTTTCCGAGAGTGCCGAAGATGTATGATTGTTGATTGATGACGATGTCGATACACTTCTCTGGCTGTTCAACAACGATTGTTGAATCGACTTCCATATCAAAGAGACGCTTGTGCATCTCATCAATCTCTTCTTCAGTGCTTTCTTCAATATCAAAGAAAGATTCGTCATCATGTACTTCATATTTTTTACCATAGCCAAGTTTTGCGATCTCAACAGATGCGTCATGAAAGTTTGAGTTGTGATTCAGTACAGCATAGCACTGAAACGAATCGTATGGTTGCTCTGCGATGAATTCAGTTGATGTCGTGAAAGGCCAGAACAGACCAGAGTCTTTGAAGATGACACCAGATGTCTTTGCATCAGTATCTCCCGGTCGTAACATATACACATACTTTGTCGATTCACCAACAACGCGCCAAGAGTTCTGAAGCAGAATGTCGAGTGCTGTATGCGATTCTCTGAACTCACCCCAAGGAGTGTGTTCATCAGTCTGACGATCGCCTTGAATTTTTACTTCATCAACAACGATCGGAGTCACTTCATCCATCAATCTTGCAACTCTGAACAGAACATCACGCTCTTGCTCTGTGATGCGTGTGACGTTCGTGATCTTGCCTTCGATTTTGTAGCCTTGCGAAGGAAACGCAACGATTTGACCACCACGACCGCGTGTTTCGAAAGTGACTTCGCCTTTCTTGTTTCTTGCGAGTTTTTGATTGCCTTCAATTGCGTCGCATTTGAAGATCCAGTGAAAGCCGTTTGATCGTGTGCGTTGAACGATCATCTTCTTTCTCAACTCTGGTGCTTCTTCATCAAGTTGAGTGCAGAATCGTTCGTACTCATCAGAAGTGAAGTGCTTCGCATCGATGTCGAGACATTGAATGCCGTCGAAGCCCATGACGAGACCAATTGATTTTGTGTTGTTGAACAGACGTGATGCTTCTTCAAGTCCCATGGGCTCTTCAGCGTATTGTTGCCAGTTCTTTATTGTTGGACGTTTCTCACCATCAACAATAGGTATCGGCGAGAATCCACTCGCAATGTATTTCTTTGCAATTTCTTTTGTCGTCATTGTTGTTTGGTTTATCTGATCAAAGACCAGTTGTCGCAGTTGCGATCATAAAGTGATGGCTTCAACGTCACTGACTTCTTATCACGCAAGTCTTCGAACGTGAAGATGAACCATCTTCTGTTGTGTACATCATAGCATACGATGAAATCAACGTCTTTGTATTTGTTGAAGTCTTTATTGATTCGCGCGTGTCCGTTCGCTAACATTGTTCCGCTCTTTACTTGTATCGTAACAAATCGCGATTCGCGAAACGCGATCAGATCGATTGCTGACTGATTAACGAAGGGAAACGCAACATGCCAATCTCTTTTGATCAGTTCAGCCGCACAACGCAGTTCAGTCAATGCCCCGTATTTGTGCGAATCGTGAATCATATCTGTGAGATCTTCTCAAGATAGTCGTCGTATGATTTCGCGATGAAGTACACACCGCCAGATTCTTTGATTTCTTTCTCAACTTCTTTCTGATCTGCTGATTGTCTGTCTTTGCCTATCTTAACTTCGATGCCTATAAAGCGACCGTTGATGATTCCGATGATGTCTGGTACTCCTTTTCTTTGAACACCTTTGCGATACGTTTGTCTTCTTACGTCGTAGACTGCACCATTGTTGATACGATATGCACAACCTTCTCTGATGTGATGCATGTCATAGATGATTGTCTTTGTCAAATCATTCGCTGTTGTGTCTTTGAACTTCTTCTTCACTAAAGCATGAGGCGGAAAATCTGGGTGCTTCTCTGCTTTCAGTTCTGTTGCGAGTTGTGAAAGTTCTTTCAAGTTCTTAGGAATCCATTTCTTCATTCTGCTCATTTGTTAATTCGACAGCGCGTTCAATCATTCTGACGACGTGATCTTTGTCAAGTGCGTGAAAGTGTCTTTTTGCTAATCGCCAACAGCGCGACTCAAAGTCTTGATCTGATCTCTTCTTCATACTTGCACAATTTAGAATAAAATTTCATGTAATTAGCGAACACGTTTTCGAGTTCTTCTCTGATCTCTTCACGCGTCACTCTCACGATGTGCGTATTCAGATCTCTATTGCGTGGATCATACGAGCAAAAATCAAGAAACTGCAATGTCTCAATGACGATGAAGTAGTGAAAGATTTGATGCTTGTACTCGTTCGGAATCTTGTTCTGTCGAATGTACTCAATGTGCTTCTTCGATGAAGGACATTTGATCTCAACAGCACCAACAGCGATGTTGTCTCTGAAGATCAATGCGTCTGGTGATATTGCGAGCCAATCGTATTTATCGTGAACACAAAAACCAATTTCTTGTGCGCTGTTCTTCGTGCGTTCATTGTATGACTTCAATGCTTCTGGCTCAAACAATATGCCGTGCTCCATTGCTTTTGAAGTGAATGACTCTTCAACTGATTGCGTCATGCGTTCAGCGATCATCTCATCAACGAGTGTGAGATTGTTTGATTTGAAGACGTTCGATGCGCGTGAGCCAGTGATGACACCGAGTCGTGCTTTGAACCATTCTTCAGATCGTTGTTGTAGATTAAGTATTTTCATCTCTATTTCGTGTTAAATGTTATTTCATTATTGCCAAAACCATTTTCTCATTTCTCTTTCGTGTTAAAGGTTATATGTCTCTGCATACAAATTGATGAAATTTCCCATCTTTATATGCTTAAACGATCGTTAATGATGCAAACAAGCATCTCTTTGTTTGTTTATTAAAACATCGAAATCTGATTCTGAGCAACTTCTTTGTATGCATCAGCATTGAATGTGATCACGTCTGTTGAGTCGTTGCTTTTGAGACCGATGTATTTGAATGAGTACGATGCTCTCTCAATGATCTTTCTGCCAGAAGTGTCTTTCAAAGGCACTCTTTTATGACCAGCAGTTGTGACCCAGTTTTGATCTTTTTCAAGTGCGATACCAAGTGCTGGATTCATTGTTCTGATATACATTTGATGATCTTCTTTGTAATACAATGCGCTGATGTAGTTGACGATTTGTTTGCCGAGACCGAGACCTTGAAAATCTGGAAGAACTACAACTCGAGAGATGCGTCGTGTCTTCGCATCGCCAACTCCCGGGAAAGGAAGTATCGCAAGAAAAGCGATCGGTTTATCGTTCCACAACAAGATGTAACACTGAGCAGATGCATTCAGATCTTCGCTCAAATAGTGATGCTGTTTGAATAGATTCCAAGTTTCATATCTACATCGAAATATCTGAAGTTCGATCGTTGGTCTTTGCCTTCGCAGTGACGCTCTCTCGAGACGCCCTTTGAGTGGTGAGTATGTCCAGTCTGGTGAGAGCCAATCCATGATATCAAAGTGACACGATGCAAGAATGATTCTCTTGTTGTGTCGTCTGATGTATTTCTGCAATGCGTTGCTCATTGCTTTTGCAACATCACGATCAACAACTGACGTGAACTCATCAATCAAGATGACATCATTTTCAGACGCTCTACCGACTTTATATGCGAGAGATGCGCGATATTGTTCTCCATTCGACAAAAGTGCGTAAGGACGCAACCAAGTAGGTACAGAAGCAAGTCCCATTGCACTGAGCAAGAACGTTGCTTCTTCTGGTGATAACCAATCAAAGTTGCTGATCAAAGACTTCTCATCATCGAATGATGCTTGAGAGAGATCACCGAACTCTTTCAAGAGTGTTGTTTTGCCAGTGCCAGAACCTCCGTAGATGACACCGATGTTCCAGTCGAATGTTCTGCACTCATTGAAGTTGATCGGTATTCTCACAGATGTCTCTTCTTGATTTTGAATGTCGAATGCTTCATACACGTATGCAGTGTACTCGTCATTCACAATCTTGTTTTTTCTTTCAATGTATTTCATGATTCAATGATTTTGTTCAGTCTTTTTCAATGCCGTTGTTTCTCACATCTCTGTTCATTTGATCAACAAGAGAGCGAGGATACTTCTCTCTCGTTATCTGAAGTGCTTCACTCGCGTCGACATTACTATCTACGAGAGCGATGAAGAAGTTCCATTCTTCTGTGCCTTGCTTGATCATGATCAGTACAAATCTGGGAACTCTCTTCTGTGAAACTTCGTGAAGAGATAGTCTCCTTCAGTTTTCAGTTCACTCACGAGTGTCATGATCTCAGCGCGTTGTTCTGATCCTCTTCTGTATACGCGTGAGTCTTCTGTTCTTTGATAGTGCCAATCGTGTGAGTTCAGCAACTGATTCAATCTCTGTTTCTTCTCTGTTGTTGTCATTGTTCTTGATTTTAGAATTTAAGCCATCTTCTTCTTCTCTCATACTTTCTGATCAGCAGTGAGTTGCTGATCAGAACTCTTGTCGTTGCATCTGTCCATTCAGATGCAGATGCTGAGATCATCATGTTGAGCGATTCCCAGCGCAGTTCATTGATGTACATGTTGACGTACGTTCTGTGCTTTCTTTTACGAAAATAATTGTTCAGTGCTTTCATCTATTGTGAAGAGTTTGCGATCAACTATGAACTGACAGATATAGTTGTCTGATTGTTGTTTTCTGACCCATGCTGTGACATCATTCTCATGAAGCATCAGCGAGATCTTGAATGCGTCATGCTGTTTCATTGAGTTTCGTTCTTAATTGAGTGAACGCAATCTTGAACTTTGCGAGATCTTTCGCTTTCTTCTCGAGCGACTTGTTGTCTTTCTCAAGTGCATTGAGCATCTCACGCAAGTCGTCAACGATGATCTTGTGACGCTCGAGTTCTTCACGAACGTTCATGATCGCATTGTACTGATCGAACTTCTTTTCTTTGATCAGATTGTTGACGAAATCATAAACAGCGCAATACAAATCGAAATGTTTCAAGCGAAGATCTGCATTCACATTGTACTTGTGTTCATGCTGTCGTGATGCGTAGATGATTGTCGAGTGATCCATGTCAAAGCATTCAGCGATCTGTGTTGTTGATCCCATTACGCGCATTGCAACGAAGACTGCTTGTCGAGCATCGACGATCTCTCTGCGTCTTGTGCGCAGAGAGATGTCAAGACCAAAGTTTTCTTGCACAGCGGCAATGATGACTTTTGATTCATACTTCATAATCAGAACGGTAAATCGTCGTCTTCAACATTGCTGTCGAACGCTTGAGATGCTGTCGATGTTGGTGTTGTTGATTTCTGAATCAACTCATCTGCTTCAACATCTGGAACATCTGCCCAGAATGCAGAGTCGTCAATTTGATCAGCATCGTTGAGTTCAAGAACGAGAACTTTGTTGACGTATGATGCGAGACCCTTCTTGCCAGCAAGTTCCCAAGTTTTCATCAAGATCTGACAGCGCAGTTTGCTACCATTGCCGATGAGATCGTTGAAGATCTGCTTGTTCAAATCATACACTTTCGGCGTATTCTTTGACTTCAAGCGAATTGTTGGCTCTTCATACTTCAGAGAACCATCTTGACGTTTGATGTTTACATGATCAAGAATCTTCATTGCTTGAAGTTCTTTCTTTGAAGCATCGTCGAGTGTCAACTCAACTTGGTACTTCTCTGATAATTTGTTGACGCCGCTTCGCTCTGTGAGTTGCGCCCAGTTAGCAGTGCCGCTGACGATCATTGACACTCCTTTTGAAAAATCAATTTTGCTCATTTTTAGATTTGTTTGATTTCTGCTGTCGTCAAAAAAACTCGTGACGACTTCGAGTTGTTATTTGAATATGTACTCGATCACTTCGTACAGCACAATCATTGCTGTGATCGCGAGAGTTGAGATCACTGAACATACTATGTAGTAGAACGCGTTCTCTTCTGTTGAGTATTGTCTTTTCATTTTGTTGTTGTTTAGAAGAGCGCAACGAGAGTTGCGCTCTGTGTTGTTTTATTTTATTCTCACGATCACTGAAGTCCATGATTCGTTTCTTTCTGTTTTGAATGCGATCGAGTCGCCGACATTCATCTTGATCACTTCTTCGAAATACATATCAAGAGAGTAAATGAATTCAAAGTCATTGCCTTCTTCGTTACCAGAATTGAAAATTCTGTTTGCTGTCATGTTGAACTTGCTTGTATGTACACCTTCAACAAGTAAGATCGTGTACTCTAAATTCTGAAATTTGTTTTCTGTTTTCATGTCGTTGTTGTTTTGTTGTTGCTGTTGTTTAGAATCCGCTATCTTTTAAGAATGATTTGAATGTACTTGGATGTACTTCTTTAATAATTTCGCCGTTGTTTAATTTTATCCAAACACTCGTCTTGTTCTTTTTACAAATCTCTGCGAACTTATCGCCGTGTGCCTCTCCTCTTGTGTACGCTTTCAATGTTCTTTCACCTACTTTTGAATTCACAAATAATTCAGTACCTAAACTAATCGTGCTTATATACTCTTTGCATTGTTGATTTTGATTTCCCATGTCGTTGTTGTTTTTGTTGTTGCTGTTTATTTCTGAATCAATTGAAAACCGTATTTCTTGTATTCGTGTCCGTCCATAGCCAGCATTCTGTCTGAGATGTTTTTGAACATACCCCATCCAAATACTTTAACGTATGCGCCAGAGAAGTCAACCTCTGATACTTTTCTCTCGTAAAGTTTTGCGTCTGTGATGATGATTTCGAAATTTTTCATGTCGTTGTTGTTTTGTTGTTGTTGTTATTACTGATGTAAATATACGCCAAGTTTTCATATAAACAAGCACTCACAAGAAAAAACTTCACTCTTATTTGAAATTGAGTATAAATGCTCAGAATCTTCGTATCTCTTGTTCAAGCAGATGTCTGTGTGTGCGTGTGTGTATTCACACACAAACACACAAACAGATGCAAAGAGATACAGAAAAACAGCAAAAGTTTTTTTTTCTCCTCTATATATATAAGGAGAGAAAAAAACAATTCACAAGCATTGTTGATAACGATGAGACAAAAAAAGAGCGACTCGCGTCGCTCTTTGCTGTTGTTCTTTGTGATCTTATTCTGCGATGAACACTTTTCCGTTCGGGTGCATTGTGATCGTTTCGTAGCTTCCGTGACTTCCGAATCTCCACTTTTGACAATCTCTGACTTCGTCTAAATACTTAAACTCTCCGCCTTCTTGAATAAATCCATCTACGATGTCAAATGTGAATTTCACCCATCCTTTTGCGCTCGTTTTGATTTTCTTTACCGTAAGGTATCCAGTTGCGCGACATCCTTCTACTCTTAATGTCATTCCCGTTTCGATGTTGTTTGCTGTTGTTGTCATTTTGTTGTTTGTTGTTGTTGTTATTACTGGTGTAAATATACGACTTATTTTAATATAAACAAGAACTCACAAGAAAAAGTTTGTTTTTTTTTCTGATAGTACAAAAAAAGAGCGTGATCAACTTAATGATCACGCTCAACAACAACAACAACACGTCAGAGAAACGTGCTGACTTTTAATGCTTGAACACACTTGAGAGTCGATTCAGAAGAAAGACAACTACAAAGAGCGCAATCAACGAAAAGATCATCAATCTGATTTCATCAAAGATACTTCTCTTTTCTTGCTTGATGTAGCGAACGACTTCAACTTCTTTCTCGATCTTGATCGTGTCAGAAAGACAAGTCGCTTCAATTCTGATCGTGTCATGTATCTTCTGAACTCTGATTCTGACGTTCTCAGAGACGATCTCACGCACTATCGTATCAGAAACAACTATTGTATCAGCAAGAACTTTCTCTTGCGTCACAATCGTTGTGTCGAACTTCACGATCGTATCAGTTGCAATCGAAGCATCTTTCTTCACTGCTTTGTTCAAGTGATATTGAGCAGAGCATGAAGAGAGAAAGATCAAGATCCACAAGAATCGCATTCTTCTGGGTTTTCAATGTTGCAAGAAGGCTGTTCAGCTTTCTCAAGTTCTTCAATGAAATCGTTGAAGCTATCTTCGAAGTCGTGTGTGATCGTCATATGTTTATTTCTGTTTTGGATCTTTTGAGAATAGAAGTGCAAATGCTACACCGATGAATGCACCGAATTCTGTGAGTGTTGCTTTATCAAATGCAACGAGAGCGATGCCAGTTGTGAATACGATCAGACCAGCGATCGTTGTTTTTTTGTTTGATGTGATTCTTTCAATCATATTTTTTTCTATATTTACATCGGTTTGGTTTACCACGATGACGATGAACTGCTCTATTTCTCTATCGTCATTACATTAGGTTTGGTAAGAGCGCAACGAGAGTTGCGCTCTTTTCTTTTATCTACGCTTGAGAATGTCAACTTCACGATGCAAGTATCTGTTCTCTGTTTCAAGTTCTGCAACTTTCTGAGTCAGTTCAAGAATCTTTTTGTTTGCTTCTTCAAGAGCAAGAGACATCTTTTCAACGCGATCTTTCAAGTCTTCTCTGTATTGTATTCCATCGTTCTGTTGCATCTCTTCTCTTCGTTGTTCAGACTTGATCTTGAGTCGTGATTCAAAGAATTTCCACAGACCAGCAGACCCTGCGATCGCTGTGATTGTTATCAAAAATTGTTCTATGTTGTTCATGATCTGTGCAAATCTTCAGTTTTTAATCTTTTCAACGATGAGAACGCTGAGAATGAGAGTACACACCAGCCCCAATGAGATGGAGTTGGAAGACCTATCGTGAAGACATACATCATCAGTGTAGTGATAAAGAAAGAGAACGTCAAGAACGACGCTCTGATTCTACACTTCAGATCAGCACTCGCGATGCAGTAAAGCTGAAAGATTGAAGAGACGATCAAAGCGAATTGATAGAACAGAAGAGGCCCTAATTCAATGAATGTTGCAATCGGAGCCAAGATCAAATTCACAAGCGCAAGAGTGATCTCTGTCGGCTGTGAATCTGAATATCTGAACACATCAATCAAGTGCTTGATCTTACGCGTCGCTTCTTTCTTTAGATTTTGAATCGACATCTGTCTTCTTTTTTTTCTTCATTGTACGAACAGCGAACTCTTTTTGAACATCAAACGATGGACATGCTTTTGCACTGAACTCGTTGTGACCGTGCACAGATGCTTCTGAATACTCGATCAGCAGTTCAGTGATCAACTTGTTCAATGATTCTTTTTGAGCGTCTGTGCGCGTGTCTTTTGCGTTCTTGTTTTTATCAATGCCACCGACGTAGCAGATGCCGATTGAATGAGCGTTCTCGCCTTTTGTGTGTGCGCCTATTCTGTGTAGTGGACGACCTTGATGAATTGATCCATCGAGTTCGATGACGTAGTGATATCCGATGTCTGACCAGCCACGACCTTTCATGTGCCATGATCTGATCGTCTCTGTCTTGATGTCACGATTCTCTGGTGTAGCAGAGCAGTGAATGATGATCTTGTCAATTGTTCTCATGATCTTTGAGTTTTAGATGATTTCTTCTGAAGGCTCCGGCGGATTACAATACAACGATTCCGGATGCAGTTCACAATAAGTCTTTGCATATTCATCACGCGATGATGATGAACCAAAGTTATGAATCCCCAGCGGCGTAGGCCATACGATGTACGCATCCCAAGACGCTAACGGCTCACCAAACCACCAAACGTCCACGGCGTAAACATCCGATACAACGGCGGCTTTGGTTTCGTTTCCGTCCTCATCATAGATAGCGGGTTCTATTGTTAGATAGCCTAATTTAACCACATTGTGCCCGTGCGATGGGTTGCCCTCCTCATCGTGAGGAAGTGCGGCAATGGCGGCATCTGCTGCCGCTTCGTTGGTGAACTCGTACTTACGCGTATAACGAACTTTTTTCATCTTGTTTTATTTTATGAGGTGAGTGCGATGCAATCGTCATCGGATAGGGCTTCGGGGAGAACCAAAACTTGGTTTATTCTTTTTCTAAAGTCTGCGTTATATCCAATGTATTGTAGGGTAGAAGTAATTTCACCCCATTTGGTTGCATTACTATACACTGGACCGCCATTAACAAATACCTTTAATTCAGTGCCGCTCCATTTATACAATATCTTAAATCTACTCAAAGTATTGTTAGTATATAGACTACTAAATCCAGATGGTGTGCGAACTGCAGCCCTAATAGAACCATCCGCATTTGTGGCAATTTCAATTCCTTGATTTAGTCCAGCAAATGTATTTAGAGTTTCATAATATAGACCTTGCGTACTAACATCTCTTGCAGTAGCCGTAGTCAAACCTCTATCAAAGTCAACAAAGAATGTCC
>Ga0209195_1002018_pt1 | contig 12651 bp, 10 predicted proteins | sample COGITO_mtgs_1004_3_FD_184788 | JGI IMG/M metagenome (GOLD analysis project Ga0209195, IMG submission 184788) | Pelagic marine microbial communities from North Sea - COGITO_mtgs_100420 (SPAdes) (version 2) | ecosystem: Environmental > Aquatic > Marine > Epipelagic ...
GTCGTATCTACGGTGTATTGGAAAAGCAGTTCCGCAACTACTACAAAGATGCCGCGCGTCAAAAGGGCAACACAGGTGAGAATCTGTTAACTCTGCTTGAGCGTCGTCTAGACAACGTTGTCTACCGTATGGGCTTTGGCTCTACACGTGCAGAATCACGCCAACTGGTTGCTCACAATTCTATTGTGGTCAATGGTCAGAAGGTCAACATTCCCTCTTTCAAAGTTCAGGAAGGTGATGTTGTTGGTCTGCGTGAGAAGTCTAAGAAGCAGTTGCGCGTTCAAACCGCTCTGCAATTGGCAGCACAACGTGGTGAAGTTGAATGGATGAATGTAGATAGCAGCAAGATGGAAGGCACGTTTACGCGCAATCCTGATCGCTCCGATCTGCCAGCCGAGATCAACGAAAACCTGATCGTCGAACTATACTCGAAGTAATTTTTGAGATCACACGGGTAAAAATATGCAAAATTCTGCGAATGAATTTCTGACGCCACGCAACATTGACGTCACGTCTTACAGCCCTACTCACGCCAAGGTTGTCTTGGAGCCGCTCGAGCGCGGATTTGGACACACTTTAGGTAATGCGCTACGTCGCATTCTGCTTTCTTCAATGTCTGGCTGTGCCATCGTTGAAGTTGAGATAGACGGTGTTGAGCATGAGTACAGTGCTATCGAAGGTGTCCACGAAGATGTCATGGGTATCCTGCTGAACCTTAAGGGTGTAGCAGTCGTTATGGAAGGTCGTGATGAGACCACTGTATCGCTTAGCGTCAAAGGTCCCTGCGTTGTAACTGCAGGTGATATTGAATGTGATAGCCATGTTGAAATTATTAATCCGGATCACGTGATTGCAACTATCTCTGATAAGTGCACTTTAAACATCCAGCTGAGAATTGAGCGTGGACGTGGTTACCAGCCGTCTGATGCTCGAATTTCGGACGAAGAGAATCGTACTATCGGCCGTCTTCAGTTAGACGCATCCTTTAGCCCGATCCACAAAGTTTCTTATAGTGTTGAGAACGCCCGTGTTGAGAACCGTACGGATCTTGATAAGTTAGTCTTAGAGCTTGAGACTAATGGCACTATCGACCCGGAAGAGTCTATCCGTCGCGCCGCGACCATACTGCAACAGCAGATGGCTGTATTCGTGAATTTGGAAGGCGAAACTGCTGTTGAGCCAGAAGAGAAAGAAGAAGAGATTGACCCAATCCTGTTACGTCCGGTTGACGATCTTGAGCTGACTGTACGTTCAGCAAACTGTCTCAAAGCAGAGAGCATATATTACATTGGTGACCTTATTCAGCGCACAGAAGTTGAGCTGTTGAAGACACCTAACCTCGGCAAGAAGTCCCTGACTGAAATTAAAGATGTCTTGGCTTCACGCGGTCTTTCTCTGGGCATGCGCCTTGAGAACTGGCCACCAGCCAGTCTGAAAAGTGAACGCGAACTCGTTTAACCGATTTTTTAAACTCGGTTAATAACAAGTTGGTATACATCATTGCTGAGAAAGCAACGAATTAAGGAATAAGAACATGCGTCATCGCTATAGTGGCCGCAAGCTAAATAAGACCGGCACTCACAAGAGAGCTATGTTCCGTAACATGACGGCTTCATTGATTGAGCACGAGCTGATTAAAACCACTCTGCCCAAGGCTAAAGAACTGCGTCGTTTTGCTGAGCCATTCATCACTCTTGCTAAAGAAGATAGCGTCGCTAATCGTCGCTTAGCTTTTGACCGTCTGCGTAACAAAGCAACTGTCGGCAAGCTCTTCACTGATCTGGGTCCGCGTTTTCTCGAGCGTCCAGGTGGTTATGTTCGTATTCTAAAGTGCGGTAATCGTACTGGTGATAATGCACCTATGGCCTACGTTGAGTTAGTAGACCGTGCAGCTAACGATATGGCTGATGTTGCAGAGACAACTGGCGAATAAGCTCGATCTTTCGCAGTAAAAAAACCGGACTCTTAATAAGTGTCCGGTTTTTTTTCGCCTTGTTTTTTTAGATGTGGGGTCTATCCAAGGATAGATTTGATGATAGCCTCAAGCTAAAGCTCGTACGCTTACCAGATCTTAACCCGCTGCTGCTCAGGCAGGAACAAGTCGTCTCCAGGCTGAACATCATAAGTACGATAGAAGTCGGACATATTGGGAAACACACCATTGATACGATATACATCGGGGGAGTGGGGGTCGGTTCGGACGATAATTTCTAGGATCTGGTCGCGCCACTTAATTCGGCTGGACTGTGCGTTGCCTAGGAAGAAGCGCTGTTCGCCGCTGAAGCCATCTATAGTCGGGGAGGGCTGGTCATCTAGTGACATACGATAAGCCTTTAGCGCGATGCTGGTGCCGCCTAAATCACCTATATTTTCTCCCAGTGTGAGTTCTCCGTTAACAAACAGTCCTGGTAGCGCCTCGAACTTGCTGAACTGTTCTACTAAGCCTTTGGTGCGGGCTTCAAATTGCTCTCGATCTGCGTCAGTCCACCAACTTACTAGATTGCCGTCACCATCGTACTTACTGCCCTGATCGTCAAAGCCGTGGCCAATCTCGTGGCCGATGGTCGAGCCAATGGTGCCGTAGTTATAGGCGTCCTCAGCTTCTGGTATAAAGTTAGGTGCCTGCAAGTAAGCGGCGGGAAAGACAATCTCATTGAGCCCAGGATTGTAATAGGCATTCACTTCCTGTGGCGCCATAAACCATTCGTTTCGATCTATGGGTGCGCCCAGTTTGGCCATATTCTGATTGTGGCCAAAGGTCCGTGCTCGCTTAATGTTGCCCGCTAGATCATCGGCTTTAATCGTCAGTCCTGAGTAGTCTTTCCAGGTATCTGGATAGCCAATCTTAGGGGTGAACTTGGAGAGCTTAATCAGAGATTGCTGCTTAGTTTCGTCGCTCATCCATTCTAAATTTTCAATCGATTCGGCATAGGCCGCAATCAAATTTTCCACCATAGTGACCATGCGTGCCTTGGATTCGGGAGCAAAGTGTTTGGCAACATAAAGTTGCCCGAGCAGCTCGCCAATATTGCCATTGATTGAGCTAACTGCTTTGCGCCACCTCGGCTGCTGCTGTTCACGGCCGTATAGATACTTGGAATAGAAATCGAAGTGGGTGTCGACAAATACCTTAGGCAGATAATTGGCATAACTAGCGAGTACATTGGCCCGCAGATAGTCCTTCCACGCCAGGAGTTCAACTTCTTTGAATAGTTGGTTTACTGCTGACAGATAGCTAGGCTGGCCAACCAGAACATAGTCAGGCAATTCCACGCCTATGCCAACCATATATTTCTCTAGGTTAAATGCTGACAGTAATTGCTTGAACTCAGCCCTCGAAAGTTTGTTGTAACGCTTGTCTGCATTGCGGTTATCTACTTTGTCCCATTGATGGGCTGCTAGTCGTGTTTCTAGCGCCAAGATACGTGCTGCGGCAAGTACTGGCTGTTCATGCCCAGATAGAGTCAGTAGCTGTTCAAGATACTGCTGGTAACGAACAATTATATCTTTGCCCCGTTCCGACTCGTCGCTGTAATAGTCGCGATCCGGTAGCCCAAGGCCAGATTCAACAAAGTGTAAAATATAGCTAGTGGCTTCCTTATCGTCCTGACCCACATAGAGATTAAATGGGCCGTCGATACCGGCAGGGTTTACCCTGCCGAGAAATTCGGCAACCTGATCGTGATCCTTGAGTTGGTCTATAGCACTCAGGTAATCATTGATGGGTTCCAGGCCCAGAGTCTCTATTTGCTGTTCATTTAGAAAGGCGCTGTAGTAGTCGCCAATCTTGCGCTTAGCTGGATCAGTACCTCTGTCACTGGCTGCCTCTTCTACTATTATCCGAGACTGCTCAAGGCTCTTTTTGCGCAAGGTCATATAGCTACCCCATCCCACTTCATCGGCAGGAATCTCGGTGCTATCTAGCCAGCCTCCGTTGGCATACTGGTAAAAATCATCCTGTGGCCTCACTGAGCTATCCATACCGATCTTATCAATACCCGAGATTAAGGCCCCCGGCTCAGCCGGAGGTTGCTTGTCGGCGCAGCTGGCAAGTAGTGCTAGGCTAAATACTGAAATGGTTAATTTAGTGAAGGATAATTTGCTCATCTACTACCTCATTAATTTAATAGGGTTAGCTAGTGGGAGTTTTAGGATGGGGCTTGTTGCTCAGTATAATCACCGCTGCTGAGGTTCATTAGACGCATTGCGCCACCCCATACATAGCCTGTGTCTAGTGGAAAAAGATTATTGCCAAGGTGTCTGCCCTCAAGTGCGGCCCAGTGACCAAAGATGATTTTATCGTCGGCAGTCCTTCTTGAGGGGTGACTGAACCAGGGCGCAAATTGTGCGGTTAGTTCTGCAGCCTGTTGATCTGGTGCTGTCTTCGCCTGTAATTCTAGCTGACCTGAAGCCGTGCAGTAGCGCATCCGGGTCAGGTAATTGGTAATCAGTCGCCAGCGTGCTGGGCCGCTTAGGCTTTCAGACCATTGATCTGGCTGATCACCATACATCCCTTGAAAATAACTCTGAGCCTGGTCGGACTTCAGTACCTGCTCAACCTCTGCGGCTAGGGTTTGCGCTGTGCTGAGAGTCCAGTTAGGGGGTATGCCGGCGTGCACTATGGTGTATTGGTCGACACTGAGTAGAAGGGGTTGTTGCTGCAGCCAACTTATAAGTTCGTCGCGATCACTGGCGTTAAGGATTTCGTTTAAGGTGTCTTTGGGGGTTGGCTTTCGAATGCCGTGGGCAATTGCCAGTAGATGTAGGTCATGATTGCCCAATACGGTTTTAAAGGCACTGCCGAGATCCATGCAGAAGCGTAGTGTCTCTAATGACTGAGGGCCGCGATTGATAAGATCACCAGCGGCTATTAAGCGATCAGTGGTTGGCTCAAACTGCACTCTATCCAACAGCATGAGCAGCGGATCCAGACAGCCTTGAAGATCGCCAACCACATAATCAGTCATTTAGTTCACGGCGTGAGGCGTTGAAAGTAAAAAGGGCTCTATGGTGGCGTCAAACTCGCAGCCATCATCATCGCGCATTTTGTAGCAGCCCTCCATAGTACCTATGGGCGTGTCGAGCATGACACCGCTGCTGTACTTGTAGGATTGTCCCGGGGCTATAAAGGGCTGCTCGCCGATAACGCCGGCACCTCGAACTTCCTGTTTAGCTTCATTGGCATCGGTGATTATCCAATGGCGACCTAGCAGCTGCGCAGGGATCTCGCTCTGATTGTGGATGGTAATGTGGTAGGCGAAGGCAAACTTAGCCTCATCAGGCTTAGATTGCTGCAACAGGTATTCGGTTTTAACTTCTACTGTGATTGCGTCGACGCTCATTTTTTACTCAATATACTTTGATTAACGTAGTTAGATAGGGCAACAAAGTCGGCCACTGACAGCTGCTCGGCACGGCGTGATAAATCCACAATCTCGTCCACACCGACAAGATGTTCGGCGTAGGCGCGGATGCCGTTGCGTAAGGTTTTACGTCGCTGCTGGAAACCCAGACTGACGATTTGACTAAGTAGCTCTTCATTCTCCGCCACACAGGGTTTGGTTGTGTGGGGTTTGAGCCGCACAATCGCCGACTGAACCTTGGGTGCGGGGCGGAAAGCTGATGGTGGTACCGGTATCAGTGGCATCACCCGGCAGTGATACTGAACCATAATCGACAGGCGACCATAGGTCTTATTGCCCGGTGCGGCACTGAGACGATCTACCACTTCGCGCTGCAACATAAAGTGCATGTCTTTAATCAGCGTACGATTCTTTAATAGATGAAAGAGTATTGGGGTCGAAATATTGTAGGGCAGGTTGCCGACAAGCCGCATCTGCCGCCCTTCATGAAACTGGGCGAAATCGGTTTTGAGGGCGTCGCCACTAAAAATACTAAAGTCTGGGTAGTCGGCAAATTTCTCAGTGAGAAAGCTCACCAGATCGCGATCCAGCTCAACCACTTTCATGGACGGGCAGCGTTTAATCAAGTGCTCGGTGATAGCCGCTGTGCCGGGGCCGATCTCAATTAGATTGTCATCAGCGCTGGGGCCAATGGCGGCAATAATTTGGCCAATAATATGCTGATCGACGAGAAAGTTCTGACCGAAACGTTTTCTAGCCTGATGTTGAATTGTCATTATTTAATCGCGTAGGGTTTGGTGGGTCGCCATATCGACGGCGACTTGAATAGCTGTGTGCAGACTGCCGTGATCGGCCTGACCAGTGCCTGCAAGATCCAGTGCTGTGCCGTGATCTACTGAGGTGCGAATAATCGGTAGTCCCAGTGTGATATTGGCGGCGCGGCCAAAGCCTTGGTATTTCAACACGGGTAAGCCCTGATCATGATACATAGCCAATACGGCGTCGGCATTGTCCAGATACTTGGGGGTAAACAATGTATCGGCTGGCAGTGGGCCAACCAGATTGATACCCTGCTGACGAAACTCTGTCAGCACCGGTTCAATCACTTCTATTTCTTCACGTCCCAAATGGCCGTTCTCGCCAGCATGGGGGTTTAGGCCACAGACCAGAATCGATGGGTCGGCTATGCCAAATTTGGTTTTCAAATCGACGATCAAAATGTCGATCACCTGACGCAGGGATGACTGAGTAATACTGTCGGCTACATCCCGCAGGGGCAAATGCGTAGTCGCCAGAGCAACCCGCAGCTCGCTGGTTGCCAGCATCATTACGACTAGAGGGGTAGAGGTCTTGTCTGCAAGATATTCGGTGTGGCCGGAAAAGGCGAAGCCCGCATCATTGATAATCGACTTCTGCACTGGGCCTGTAATCATGGCCTGGCAATAGTTTGTTCTGCAGGCCTCTATAGCCGCATCTAGACAGGCTAGCACATAGGGAGCATTGGCTAGGTTCAGCTGACCGGGAATAGCGGGCTGTGCCAGGTCGACAGGAACAATTGCTAGCTCGCCTGGCGCCAGTGGTAATGCTGTTTCACCGGGCTCACGCAGTACCAGAGTTAATCCGAGCACTGCTGCGCGCTGCTGCATCAGCTGTGGATCTGCATAGGCGACCAACTCATGATCACAGCCAGCCTGCACCAGACTGATTAATATATCAGCGCCAATGCCGGAGGGTTCTCCTGGCGTCAGCGCCAATCTAAGGGTCATGTCTCTTTTGACTCTTTTATTTCAACAAAGGCTTCGTCGCGGATCTCCTGTAACCAGACCTGGAGTTCTTCTTCATACTTGCGCTGGCGGAGCAAATTTTGTGCGCGATTACGGGTAATGTTTTCGCTAAAGTCTTGATTGCGGCGCTCAGTAACTTGCAGGATATGCCAGCCAAACTGCGACAGGAAAGGCGCGCTGACTTCATTTATTTCTATGCTACCCATGGTCTGTTCAAACTCGGGAACAAACATCCCTGGAGTTGACCAACCTAACTCACCACCATTGAGGGCAGAGCCTGGATCTTCGGAAAACTCTTTCGATAAAAGAGCGAAATCTTCGCCCGCTTTAATGCGTTCGCGCAGCTCAGTGAGCTGGCTGACAGCAGTTGCCTCATCACGGATTTCGTTGGGCTTGATCAGGATATGGCGGGCGAAATGTTGCTCGATAAGTTGCTCGCCACCACCTTTGCGCTCATAGAGCTTAATTAGGTGATAGCCCGCATCGCTGCGGATCGGCTCTGATATCTGATCTATCTCTAGCTTTTCTACCGCCTCAATAAATACGCCTGGCAGCTGGGCCATTTTACGCCAGCCCAAATCACCACCCTGAAGGGCAGTCTGATCTGAGGAGTTGGCAATCGCCAATTGACGGAAGTCAGTACCATTGTTGGCTTCGTCGAGCAGATTCTGAGCACGCTGGAGAATAGCGTTGACCTCATCGTTGTTTTTGCCGCTAGGTACTGGCAGCAAAATATGACCAACATTAACGTCTGGAGAGGTCATAAAACGACCCTCTTCAGAGTTGAGGAAGTTATCCAGCTCTTGGTTGCTGATACGAATGCGGCGCATCACCTGGCCCTGTTGCACACGCATTAGGATCATTTCATTGCGAATTTCTTCGCGCACATTAGACAGGGTTGAACCAGTGGCATGGACCTGTTCGGCGTACTGCTCCATGGTTAACTGATTGCTGCTAGCAATTCGTGCTATAGCATCGTTCAGCTCGGTATCGGTGATACGAATACCGGCGCTGTAGCCCATATTCAGTTGCAGGCGCTCGGAGATCAGGCGTTCTAAAACCTGCTGAACCACGATCTCTTGTGGTGGTGGCTGAGTGCCCGACTTTTGAATCTGGGCATAGATGGTAGCCAGCCGACGCTGCACTTCGCTCTCTAACACTACATCTTCGTCGACTATAGCAACCACCTTGTCGAGAATTTGAACCTGGGCGCTGGCAGTGACTGAAAAAGCGGCGAGTAGCACTGCAAGCAGAGCTGTATTACAAGTTTTCTTGAGATCCATAACCGTAGATACCATTTTTTAGCATTGAATCAACCCGACCATTCGCACCGGCCAGACCTTTAAATTGTATTTGGAAAAAGATGCCGTTAGTCGGCTTCAAATCTTCTTCCGGCAGTAGTATTTCATCTTTTCTGTCGAGGGAGCGCCGGGCAATCAGACTCGCGCGCCAGCAGCAGCTGTTGTATTCAAATCCGGCAAAGACATCGAGCATACGACTGTTGGTAAAGTCGTGGTTCCAGCGACCCACCAGATTAAAGTTACCTTGCATTGGCAGAAACGCGGATATGTCTGCCTGCTTTATGTTCTGGTCAAAGGACGCCCCATCAAATAGTCTCGGCGCTCTGCGAGTTGAGTTGTAGCTGAAATTCAACAACCGATTCTGGCGATCATTGTAACGTAATGCAATGCTACTTTTGGCCAGATCATTATCGTGGGTGTCGTAAATAATATCACTGCTAACGCGCCAGCTCTTGTTTAGCCGACCCGCCAGTTTGATTGCCAGGGGAGATTGCCTGCGTGCAAGCTCGCCGGCCTCTTCTTCGCTTGGGTTAGATGACAGAGTGACTCTGCGATCAATATAGTTAATGGCCTGGGCGACGCTAGCGCTAAAGCGTTCCTGTCCAGACTTGCTGTCGATATAGCGTGTGGTTAGTGCAATGGTTAGGCGCTCTTCGTCAGAGATGCGATCACCGCCATTAAAGCGTTCATCGCGAAACAGCAGGTCGTAGGACGGGGTGTATTCGCGAGTGTCAAAGTCTGGAAGTCCCGACTGGTCTCTAAATTTCGATTTCACATAGTAGAGTCGCGGCTCTAAGGTTTGGGTATAGCCGTCGAAAAAGCTCGCAGGACGCTCCAGAAAAAGACTGGTATCCAGTGAGGACACCGGAACAGTTACTGCTGATACATTAGAGGCCTGTGGACTACCGGTCTGATTGTCGAGATTATAAGCTAGATGTTTAAGGCGATATTGGGGGCGAAAGTAACCCCAGGTCCAGCGTTTGTCCCAACTGATACCGTAATCAAGGCGATGTCTGTCACCAGTGACAAAATCAGGATCATCATGGTCAAAGCGCGCGGTCTGATTGTTTAAGTCGACGACTAAATTGTTATCAAAGCGATAGTAACCATTGGCAGTAACCTTAGGTAACACCGAGTACTGATCTTCCAACCCATCAATAATGATTTGATGATCCTGGGCTTCGACTCGGTAATCCCAATTGTCTGTTTTATAACTCACACCAGCGACTCGGCGAAGATTAACCCGGCTTCTCGATTCCTGGCCTAGGCTACCGAAGTCATTAAAGTAGTCATTGTCAGAAACATTGTTCAGATCAATGAAGGTCGACCAGGCTTTGCCTATGCCTCCGAGGTGGGTAAGCCCGGCCAAATAGCGATCGTCACCAAGGTGTTCTTGCAGGCCAGTTTCGGGGTCTATATTTTCCTCGTCGCTGCCGCCTTTGTCACTGCCCAAAAAGGCGCCGGTCACTGTAGTCTCGGAATGACGAGATAGATGACGAAGCTCGACCTCAAGGGCTATACCGCGTTCCTGCAGCAGTCTTGGTGTAATGGTCGCGTCGTAGTCTGGTGCTAGATTCCAGTAGATTGGCTGGGCATAATCAAAACCGTTGTCGGTGCTGGAGTTAATGGTTGGAAATAACAGCCCCGAGGTGCGTTGGTCATTGATCGGAAATTTAATCCACGGGAAGTAGAATACGGGAATATCTTTAACCCTCAACTGGGCGTTCTTCACCGTAGCAAATCCGGATTCCTGATCAATGGCAATCTCACTGGTCGCCATCTGCCAAGTTGAGTCCCCGGGTTCGCAGGTTGAATAGGTCGCATCACTAATTGTGATCACGCCATCATTGGTTCTGGTCAAAGTTTTGGCGCTGCCGCGCACTGCTGCTTCATGGAGCACGTAAGTGGCGTTATTGATCGTCACTTCTTTACTGTCGATATCAATTTCTGCACTGCTACCTAGGAGTAACATACCAGGTTCGCGAAACTGCACATTGCCTTGCAGGTCAACATTACGGTTAGTCTGGTCGATGCGAGCACTGTTACTGCGAATTTGGCGGTAGCCCTGAGATATCTGCACATCGCCCTCCAGCACTGCGACATTATTATCTAATGCTTCGGTGGAGTTAGCGTTTACTCGCAAGGAAGCTTCTTCAGGGTTGAGATCGGCATCAGGATAATCGCGTGCCGGTTCCACATAGGCACCACAGCAGTTTCCTTCAATTTTTAGCCGCTGCTCATCGGTCATCTGGCCTTCTTCCAGCCAGTCTAGGTTGCGCACGGCGGCAACTCTGGGTTCATCTGAAGTGGCTAGGCTATTCTCACTGGCTCGTGCTGGGCGGTTTCGACTAGAGGCGACAATTTGTTCTTCATTGCAGAGCCACTGGCTATCGGGACCGGCTGCACAATTCCAGGTTACGTGGACTTCATCAGCAGAGATGTTGGACGACAGGCCAATAGACAGAAAGGGCAAAACCGCCAATGCAAATAGTGCCTGGCGACTGAGCTGACGCGGCCCTGCACTGGCCATACCCAGGCTCTGCACCATAGAGGAAATAGGACTTAATTTAGGGCTCAAAAGAGGGCTCAAAGGCGCGCCTGATTGCTGGTTGCTAATGTGCTGGCATTTTACCTGATATCTTGCCAGAGTAGAGGTCTGAATTAGCCTAAATACTCGAGAATAATACTTTTCAGCCACTGCTTATGGCTGTGAAGCCGCGCCGGTAAAAATAGCGCCGGTAAAAACAGCATTAAGGAATAGACTACCATCGATCTTTTAACCACCCAGCGTCGCCAGACTTTTATCCATTGGATAGAGGCCTGCTTGCCGCCATTCCATCAGATTGACCTGCCATTGCTGCTGCAACCCCTTGCCGGTGATGCCGGGTTTAGGCGTTATTTTAGGCTCGCGGGGCGGATGTCACTGATCGCTGTTGACTCACCGCCAGATAAAGAGAATAACCCCGCTTATATCAAAGTAGCCATGGCATTCCAGCGCCATGGCGTGACCACGCCGAAAATACTCGCGGTGGACTTTGCCAATGGGTTTTTCTTGCTGGAGGATTTTGGTCACCAGCTGCTGCATCCGGAGTTATTAGCCGGCAGCGTTGCTAAGGAAAGTTCGCCGGCGCGATTATCCGCGGCTAATTATTACCAGCAGGCTGAATCAGTGCTGTTGGATATTCAAAGAGTGGAGCCCGGCCCCAGAGTATTTGCGGCTTATGATGCCCAACGCTTGCAGTCAGAGATGGATCTATTCGCCGATTGGTTTGTCAGCCAGTTGTTGGGTGTCGAGCTGGATGAACATGAGTCCAGCATGCTCAGCAGGTTATTCTCCCGATTGATCGAAGCTGCTCTGGAGCAACCCCAGGTGGTTGTGCACCGAGATTATCATTCGCGCAATCTGATGCTCTTAGAGGATGGAGCTCTTGGGGTAATTGATTTTCAAGACGCCGTGGTTGGGCCCATGACTTACGATTTGGTATCGCTGCTCAAAGACTGTTATCTGCGTTTGCCCCGAGATCAAGTGATCAGTCGCGCGCTGGACTATAAACAGCGTCTTGAAACCGAGCTATCTATGGCTCCGGTAAGCGACGACCAATTTATGCGCTGGTTTGATCTGATCGGTTTGCAACGTCACATTAAAGTGCTGGGTATCTTTGCGCGCCTGTCTCTGCGGGATGGCAAACAGGCATATCTGAAGGATTTGCCGCTGGTGATTCGCTATGCTCTTGAAGCAGCTCAGGGCGACGAGGTTGGTCAAGCTTTTTACAAATGGTTTGTCGAACGCATCGAACCATTGTTGCCTGGCCAGGATTGGTATAGCGATTGGCGTACTGCTGGAGAAAACCACCAATGAAAGCCATGATATTGGCCGCTGGCCGTGGTGAAAGACTGCGCCCACTAACCGACAGCACCCCGAAACCAATGTTGCAGGTGGCCGGCAAACCTTTGCTTGAACATCATTTGATGCGCCTGGCCGCAGTAGGAATCACCGATATAGTGATCAATACCAGCTGGCTGGCAGAGCAGATTGAAGAGTACTTTAGTGATTGCGAAACACGCCTTGGCGTGACTATTAGCTGGTCACGTGAAGTCACGGCCCTAGAAACTGGGGGTGGCATTGCCAGAGCACTACCGTTACTGGGTGACGAACCTTTTATATTAATAAATGGCGATGTGTGGAGCGATTATCCGCTTAAG
>Ga0209195_1002019_pt1 | contig 12650 bp, 12 predicted proteins | sample COGITO_mtgs_1004_3_FD_184788 | JGI IMG/M metagenome (GOLD analysis project Ga0209195, IMG submission 184788) | Pelagic marine microbial communities from North Sea - COGITO_mtgs_100420 (SPAdes) (version 2) | ecosystem: Environmental > Aquatic > Marine > Epipelagic ...
TTTGCACAAAGAGAAGATACCGTGTACACGGGTTTCAGAGGTCCGTACACAAAACAAGTAAGTCGTCTCCTCTCTATCGATGGCAATCTAATTAGTTCATTGTTCATAGATGGATATGAAATGTCTGATAAAGTTCCACCAATAATTAAAATAAGTGGAGGTCCAGAAGATCCAGTTGGAAATACGTATGTAACAGATGTAAAAATTACTCCGGACTTTGTGGATGACGACAATATACAGTATTACAAAAAATATATTACTACAGCTTACGTTAATGCAGAAGTCATAGATGAAGCTGACGTTAGTAATATTGCAAACAACCGACTTTCTTCCTATACGTTTGTAAGCGAGTCAAATGGAAATCTCTCTATTACACTGGATCCAACTCTTCTAGCATCAGAGGATAATTTTTACGTTGGAGCGCAAATTGAAATTTACCCAAGAAACAAAGACGCCGCAAACAAATTCCAAGAATTGCAAAGATTTACAGTTTATGACTACGATTCAATTAACAATAAATTATTACTAAAACCTCGACCAGGATATACTGTTCCCGGTCAATTGGTTGGTTTGTATGACGGAACTGGCGATGTATCCGTCAATGAAAGTTATGATTTTGCTCGCTTATCAATCACCAAATATGCAACAACGGGTACAATAACAAAGGTACGGGGAGCATATGTATGGATTGATTCAGCCAATAACACTGGCCCAGCAGCATATGTTGGTTGGACATTTAAAATAACTAGCGGTGAATTTGATGGGGACACATATACTATAGTGGAGAGTTATAATGGAGTAATAAGACTATCTACTGGCACTGGTCCCAACTCCTCAGTAGGCACGACGTTTGAATTAATCCCACCACAATCATTCTAATGCCAGTAACTAGCGCACAAAGATTTTGGCATAACGCTGCAAGAGAAGGAGAGCGTCAGGAGCAACAGGCTGAGGAAAGGAACGCATCAAATCGTCAGCGCAGGCGCCAAGATGACAGGGGGTTCAATAGAGCCCTAGGTAGACTTGAGGACTCCTACGACCAAGCTATTCGCAATGCCAATAACACGAGGGACAAACGTAGGCTAAAGAGAGAGCGAGATGAAAGGATAGACAAGGCAATTAGCGATAGAGAAAGGGCCGATAATCCCACTGACAAAAACACAAAGATTGATGATGACAGCACTGATCAAACTGGAAGCAATCCAGAGAATGGTGACGGTGGATCTTCCGACGGTGGTGGTGGGCTTCCAGATGGTTTCGAGGAAGAGCGCATTGATATTGTTGATGCTTTAAACAATCCATCATACCGGTGGTTTTTAACCAAGTTTGATTAATGCCTATACTACGAGCAGGCCCTTGGGGCAACTTGAATAGTCCGCACGAGGATGAAGCTGACCCAGAGGAATCTCCTTATAGCCCAGTAAATTGCGGAAGAAACAATTGGCCAAATCAAACTTGGGGTGCTGTTGCCACTGCTGAAGATATTGATATTGAACCTTTTCCCTATTCAAGTGTCGTAGGTTTTAATGAAACAGTAACAGGAAGAACTGATCTCGGGGGAATTAGTTTTGTCTTTTGCTATCAAGCTACAGCAGCTTTTAACATTGAATTTAATTGGAGTTTTAGTCTCGATGCCGCAGGACTTCCTGATCTTGGTTGGGATTACATTACAATTGAAGGAAACAATGATTCTTATTTTGAAACTCCCAATAATTCTGGAACTAAAACCATTCAATTACCCGCATCTACTTTTGGAGAATTTTCTTGTTTTGTAGCCATTGGATCCCCTGACATAGAAGATATAGAAGCGTCACTATCATAATGAAAAATGTTTACAAATTCTTTCAATTTCCAAATGGTTCAGTAATTCCATTAATCCCAAAGTGCGGCCTAACATCTACTAATTCAGCAATTTTTAAACAGCTCATCAAAGGTGGTAATTTTAACCATAAATTATTACGACCAGTATACAAGCACGACAACAAGCCAGCACTTGCACCCATTAGGGACGCAGTAGAACGCTTTAAATCAGCAGTATATCAAGTTAACAAGGGAGATCAAAGCATTACGGTGGACGAGATACTGGACGGGCTAGAGGCAGGAACTTACAGAAACCAGCACTTTCAATCACAGACAGATATATTAAAGGGATGCGAGGGCTGCGAGTCAGTCAAGCTTTACAGGTTCCCGGAGGACTTCCAACAGATGCTAATTGACGGAGGACTAGAACCACTTAGCGAGCATCGGAACAAATCAACAGATAAACCAGAACTCACAGAAGAACAGGAAACTAGAGTACGAGCATTGTATGCTGACGACATAGCATTACGCGCAACCCTTGACACGTAATTTTAAAAACCTAACCCCTTATGCTATAATAGCCATACAAGTACAAACACGTAATATTATGAATGACAACTTTCTATATGGTGGAAATCCGAAAACTGATGTTCGGGCCTTTCAAAACAAACAGCGAGCAGATGATCAGGAGTTTCTGAGGCGACGGAATAACCCAGGTATGACTAACGACTTTCCATATAAAGAATGGGTAGACAGAGCCGACCAATTCCTCGGTGCTGATCGCGATTCACCGAAGCAGGCTACCGCGTACAATCAGGCAATCAAGGACACTTCAGATAGGATCAAGCGACATCTCGGCATTTCTCCTAGCCAGCAGGTTATTGATCCCGCGTATGATCGGATGCTCAATCGTGCACGGATGCTTGGCAATAACCCAGGTATGGTTGAAGATTTAAAAGATCAGATGGCTAGACAGCGATACGATCAAAGGATGGCAGCAGCTAGGGCTCGTACCCCAGAGGCTCAACAGTACGCAGCTGAAAAAAAGATGTTTAAGCGTACGGGTCAACGTACTGGTTCGCTACTGGAGGATTACCTAGAGGGTCAACGTGAGCAGCAAATGTCACAACCTGAAAACGTTGCCAATCGAGCACAGCAGCTAATGGACACTTACCTCCAAACAGCTCAGAGGGGTGGCCAAGGTGGGCAGTATCAAAAATCGCAAGCAAATACTTTGAATATGCTTCGAGATACACTGGGCAGACTTGATCCCACATCAACTGAGCCCTTGGACTTCAGGACTCAAAACATATTTGATCTTACTTCTGGATTCTTACGAGACCAACAACAACAACAAATACAATCACAGTTAAGTGGGCTTTTCGACCGTCCAGCGGCACAACCATTGACTGGTTTTTCTCAGGGTCCAATGACACAACCCATACAAGGCGCACAGAACCCAATGCGCGATCAATTTGGTCAGTACAAGGGAGTACCCGCAGGTGCTCAAAGCTCGATGAACCAAGGGCTGTTAGGATCACCCAACGTACCAGGAGCACCCACCACACGTGCTAACAGAATGAATGCTCCCCTTGGTTTTTCTGCCCCTCAAAATATGCCTAGTGATTTTCAAAACCAGTATGGCCTTAGCCAATTGCGGTATTAATTAAACAAATAGTATTATGTACGAATTTTCAAATCAAATTTTTGGTGGAGGCGGAGGTTACTCACCCTCATTGTCCTACGACCCGAGTTCTGCTTTCAATGTAGAGCCTTCAATGGATTACTCCTTTGAGCCGGATTACTCTTCCTTTAATCCGAACTCATTTATGGATTACTCCTTTGAGCCGGATTACTCCTTTGATCCGTTTATGGATTACTCCTTTGAGCAAGATTACTCCTTTGATCCGTTTATGGGTGACTCATATAGTGGCCCCGTCGCCACACAAAATGGTACTCTGATTGGTGTGCCAGATTTCAATGAGGAATACATCATACCACAGGCAGCACAGGCATTTGGCAATGTTCCAGTAAATATGCCGCCAAATCCGCTTGATCCCAACCCACAGCTTCAATTTTTAGGTAGTCAACCAAATCAAGTGTCATCTTCGAAACCAGCAGTAACAACTTCTGCGGATGAGGGAGGATTCTTTTCTCCGGGTGGCTTTGGTTATGAATACTTAGGTGGCCGTCTCGGTGAAACTATTGGACAATTCTTAGGTGAGCAAAAGTATGGAACTGGACTTGACGTTGAGGGTGGAGTCACTGGCAGACCACTTAACCCACGTGGTCTACCAGGTCAAACCGCTACATTGGGTGCTAGTGCTTTGGAGTTAATTGGTGATTACGGAATTTATCCAGTTGTAACAGCAGCTCAAGTAGTGCCTGAATATGTAACTGGTTTGGATCTAACTGACAGTAGCCTAATTGATACACCTGCAGCCGCAGTGCAACCAGCCGCACCAGAAATACCACAAGGTGCTCCCGGCAGCCCTCAAGCATTCTTTGAGGAGTACCGATCAAAAGGACCGTTGACACCAGAGCAAATTGCAAGGGGCGAAGCGGAAGCTGCACGTATGGGTACGACATTCAACCCAGAAACAGGATTCTCAAGGGATCCATTGCTGCAATTCCAACAAGCTCAACAGGGACGCGTAGCACCATCACAAGCTTTATCCGGGTTTGCACCTATGGGCGTAGAAGAGACTCGTGCTCGTCTTGGTGGTCGTACCCTCAATCAGTATTTAAATGCCCCTGATGGTACAGAGGGTGTATACGGATTACGTACTGACCCACAGGGTCGTATGATCCCTAGTCGTGAAGGCGAGCAAGCTACAGGTGGACTTTCGGACTACGAAAAAGCGTCAGCGGAACGTTACGCCAGAATGGACGAACGTAAACGCCGTCCAGGTGAGAGCCGGACTCAGCGTGACACTAGACTGGCTCAAGGGGAAACCGAGCGGACATTGTACGGCGGTTACACCGAAGCGCAGCTCCGGGACTTATTCGGACCACAGAACCTACGTGCAGCCAAAGCCAAGTTGAGTGCTGGGGTTGATCCAATTACTAATAAGCGTCTTTCCGATGAACGTCGCGATGCGTACGATGATGCCCTAAAGACACAGATCCTGGAGGAGAGACTGATTAATTACAGACAAGAAGATCCAGATAAGTTTGAGAAGGCACGAGTCCTCGTTGAAAAGATGATACAATCAAATCAGATTGCACCACAGGATGGTAATCAATATATGCTTCGCGCCCTGAACCTTGATAAAAAGTCCTTCGATGAAGGTAGCGAGTCAGCTCTTATGAAGATTATACGTGGGGTTGGCGAAGGGTCCGAGGGTAATGCTGGTGGATCCGAAGGTAGGTCAGACATACCCCAGGAGGCTATTGATGCTCTTCGGTCCAATCCATCTAAGGCATCTGAGTTCGACCAATACTTTGGACAAGGTTCATCAGCTCAATTCCTATAATAACTAAATGGCAAACTACTTTGCACAATTCGATAAGCAGCCAAGCACCTCAACTCCAAGGGAAAGTGATTCATCGAATTACTTTGCTCAGTTTGATGCTGGTTATCAGGAACCCGTAGTTGCGGATGAAGAGCCATCGAACTACTTTGCTCAGTTTGATGCTCGTCAACCTGAGGAAGACGAAGGCAACACGGCCGCTGAGTACGCTGCTGGTTTTGCTACCGATATAGCCATATCTGAGGGTGGACGACTTGGCGGTGCTGCTCTAGGAACAGCAATTCTTCCAGGTGTTGGCACTGCTGCCGGTTATATCATTGGAGGACTTGGTGCTGGTGCTCTTGGTTCTATTGCTCGTCAGCGAATACTTGATCCAGATGGAGAGTTAAGCTACGGCGACATTGTAAGTTCCGCATTAATCAACCTTATACCCGGAGGAAAGGCTGGTAAGCCTCTAGTAAGTGCAGTAGGCCGTCAAGCCGTAGCTGGTGCAACCATATCTACTGGAGCCATTGCGGCGGAAGGACTCATCGATGAGGGAGAACTACCCACACTTGAAGAGTTAGGTGCTGCTGGACTGAATGGTGCTGTTCTAGGTGCTGGTCTCGGTATTACTGGAGAAGCGTTCAACAAGGCTTACAGTAAGTTTGGTGGAATGCCAACACGCCGTCTCACTGAAGCGTTTAAAATCGGTGACCCCGATGCCAAGCTACTGGTGGAAAGAACGGAGATGACGGGCAAGGAATACGCCGAGATGCTACCGAAGAACTTCAATGATCTAAAGTTGGGCATCAGTGATGCTTACAGTGATGAGATGATCCGCGCTCGTGTCCTACAGGATGTAGTAGCAGGTGGTCAAATCAAACAGAAGGATGCTCCGCTAAAGGTGAAGTCCGATGATAGTGACTTCTATATGCAGCGACGACTATCCAGCCAGCACATAGCGGAGAAAGCTGAAGAGGCTCAGAAGCTTGTTGAGCTTGATGGTAACTTTATGATGGCGAAGGCCCAAGAAATAGGCAGTGAACCCGAAATTCTTTCTAGGTCAGTAAATGAGTACCTGTACGCCAAGCACGGCATTGCTTATAACAAAGCTAATAAATCTAAGTTTGGGGGCGATGGTGCAGCGGGGCGCAGCACACAGGAGTTCAATGACATCATTAACCGCTTTGAATCCCAGGGCCTGAACACTCAACTCAAGGAGTCCATCGAATTACGACGGGATTTATCCAAGAGGATTCTCAATACACTAGAGGGTGGAGGATTGATCAGTAAGGTCGATGCCAATAACCTTCGCAAGAAGTTCCCGGACTACGTACCTCTGAATCGTATAATGGAAACCGATGAACTGGCGGATGTAGTGTCCAGTGTAAGTGGTCGTGCCGGACGATACGAGACTACATCAAGTGGAATACGTCGAGCCAAGGGTTCGGAGTTAGAGGTTGATGATATTTACAAGAATGTATTTGATAACTTAATCAATGCTACCCAGCGAGCTGAGGTCAATAAAGCCAACCAAGCCTTTGTGCGATTGATCCGCGATAACCCAGCAACTGCTGGTGGAATAGCTAAAGTAACTAAGCCACAGGTAATTGGAACTAGGCTGGTAAAGGACACCTCGGAGTCAGCTAATACGCTGAGGCAGATGGGACAGAAGGTTCCATCCAAGAAGGTTCCTATTTACAAGGACGCTGACAAGAATACATTGACGGTGTTTGAGAACGGCAAGCCATTACATATTGAGATCAAGGATCCCAAGTTGGCTGCTGCACTCAAGGGAACCAACAAGCAACAAGTCCAAGGGATTTTAAAAGGAGCAATGGCCGCCAATAGATTCCTAGGTGGTCTATATACTAGATTCAATCCTGAGTTTGTTGTACCCAATCTGGTTCGTGACCGATCTGAAGCATTTGTTAATTCAATGGCGAATATGCAATTAGGTAAAGCGGCTAAGTTGCTGAACCCTGTTACTGCATTTAATGATGATGTGCGTACTATCCGTAGAAACCTACTGGGCAACAAGGCACAACCAGGAACACGGCAAGCCGAACTAGATAAGATGTATGCGGAGTTCGTTGAGGCTGGTGGTCGCACAGGGGGTCTTGGCCTATCGACAATTCAGGACATCAATGACAGCATCAAGAAGCTTAGTGGGAAAATAAATCAGCCAACTAAATCCAGAGCCAAGGACTTCAACCAATGGGTAAACCGAGTCAATGAGTACTTCGAGAATGCAACTAGATTTGCAGTGTATCGTAACGGTAGAGCCGGTGGTATGACCAAGGATCAAGCTGCTTTCGCTGCTAGAAATAGTTCTTTTGATCCGAACCTGCAAGGTTCTCAAGGCGACACACTGAGGGCATTATACTTGTTTAGTAATCCTGCTATTCAAGGTGCGAAGAACTTCCTGCGCAGTATGAATCCGCGCAAGCACCCATTGGTGGCTACATCCGTAATGGCTACCTTGGGTTCTACTGCTTACACTCTGGATCGATGGAACTCAAGTATTGATGAGGACTGGAGAGAGAAGATACCTGAATTTAAGATCAATAAGCATATGACTATCGTACGTGGTAAGAACCCCGACGGTAGTTTGGATTACTTCTCCATCCCCATTGGTTACTCAATGGTTCCATTCAAGATCGCTGCTGACTACGGTCAACGGATTATGTTTGGTGACGACGAGAACATCGACGTAAAAAAGGTGGCTAGTGATCTATCGAAGAATATCATTGATTCATACAATCCTATGGGTGGATCGCCGATACCAACTGTGCTGAGACCGTTTCACGACATAGCTAGAAATAAAGATGGACTGGGTAGGGACATTCGACCTCACTGGCTTGAGCAGGAGAATATGTCAGCGGTAGAAAAGATTCATCCTTGGACGGCACGTACACAGGGTGGCGAGCTGGCAATGAACCTCGCTGAACAGCTAGAGGATATGGGGCAAGAGGTATCGCCTGAGACTTTGCTGTACTTGTACCAGAACTATACTGGCGGGCCGGGTACAACGGTAAAGAGAATCTTCAACGTAACCTCTAAGATGTGGAACGGAGAGAAGATTAATCGGTCCGATGTTCCTATCCTTCGTAGATTCTACGGGGAGACATACGCTAAGTCTTTTGAGATGCGTACAGGTGATCAACAGATCCTTGATAATGTACAGAAGCAGGACAAGACTACAGCGGCCAAAGCAAGTCGGATTGCTAATGTATACAAGCATAAGATCAAGGGGGCAGATAGTCGCCCAGAGATTGCTAGAATCCTTCAAGATATGTCGGTTGATCAGGATGTAAATGAGTCCGTGATACGACGAGTTGAAAGATTTATAAAGGATGATGCTGCCGGTATTACGTCAGCAGATCGTCGGGTGAAATCTTTATCAAAGGCTGCACGTGCTCAGTACTTCGTGAAGCGTATCGAGGGTATGGAGCGGGAACAAGCTGCCAGATATATACAGGAGCAGATTGATCGCAAGGTTCTATCTAGTGGAGTACAGGAGTTAATGCTTGATATGCAATCCTTCAAGGATGCGTTCAGTAAGTAACGAAAAGCCCCGTCCTCCACATAAAAAGGACGGGGCTACCGTAACGAAACAAGGAATCAAATAGGACATAAACCGATCCCGCTGCGGATTACTCCAACAGCTTACCTTGTTATTTCAGTGAGAACAAGGAAGCAAACTCACTGATAAGTATTATACACTATGGGTTCTTATATTTAGTAAGTAAATCTTTTAGGTTGCGCTTCTCATCCTGGAGTTCCTTGCGCTGCTCGGTCATACGATCAATGCGGTAGGATAGGAGCCGGGATTCCTGCCGAATCATATCGATCTGGGTCTGGATTCTTTCGATGTTTTCTTCGGTGTCTTGCATCCTCTGAACTTGTACGGAAGCCTCCTCCTTGTCAACAAATAACTCAGGAAAATTTAACCCTTCTAGAGGATAATTTAACTCCTCGTAGCAGAAGGTATCACGGGCGATAGCGGCCTCCTTCTCGTCATCGAAGTAGCCGAGTTCGTACACCTTCCTGGTCTTGCCCCTACCTAAATCAATTGTCACACGGCATCTCTTCCTATCCACTGGTAGACGTACTCCCCTGTACTTGGACTTACCCTTGACCTTTTGTGATCCTCGTAGATTCTGAGATCTTGTGACGTACCGAAGGTTGTGCGGAGAATTGTTTAACTTATCCCCATCGATGTGATCAACGTCGTAGTTCCTTGGTCTACTTCCAAGGAATGCTCTTGCGATTAACTCGTGAACCTTGAATCCCCGTGAGTTAATGGTGTGCTGAACGTAACCTCTACCATCCGTGCCTCCAAACGTCCTACCCTTACTGAGCGGAACGTGACACTCTACACTGCCATCCGAGTAGCAGGTTACTCTTATTCCGTTTACGCTTATATCCTTTGATGTTTCTGTAGCTATCATAGTTCTTGTGTGTTGATGGTATGTGCGCTGCGATTGTATAGGTAACCGGTACGCTTGGTTATTATTTGTACTGCTTCAAAGTCCGTAGTCCAAGGCATCTCACGATCCTCGAACCCGAAGTCGTAGTCATCCCGGATTAGCTTAGATATATTCCAGACATACAGAAGATGTTGGTATCCATTGACATAGATGAAGTCCTTCTTTACTGATTCAGCTATACCGATATTGGTATCAAGCTTTAGCTGCTCAATAATCCAGGGATCATATGCCTTTCGGCGTACCTTGATTTCAACTAAGTAATCAATGCTCTCGTAATCAAAAGGACTGAACTCGTCCTCGGCTTTGATCAGCTTATTCATCTTAGGAAAAGCCAACATTATATTTTGTGCTACTTGTTCTTCTGTCATTATCCGAACCTCCCTGTGCAGTGATAGAATTTAAACGTACCTCCGATGTCGCGCTCACCTTCACGGTTCTTAGCTATCTCGTAGGTTAGACGGGTGAAACCTCCACGGGCATCTTTATCCTTAGAGGATTCAACATCTCCGTTTGAGGGATACATAAGCAGAACAACGTCGGCATCATTCTCGATGTCCCCGGAATCCTTTAGGTCATACAATTTAAGTCGGCCATTCTTGGCTCCCTCTCGGTTGACCTGTGCTAGTAGGATAATGGCGATATTGAGATCAATAGCCATCTGCTTAATTTTGTGAGAGATACTGGCGATGCCCTCGGCCTTACCCATCTTGGAAGAGAATGGTATAAGCTGTAAGTAATCAATGACCAGTAGCTTTACGCCGTGCTTGTTAACGAACTGTCGGGTCTGGCTGTATAGATCATCGGCACTCTTGACTGAGTGCGAGGTGTACACGGGCATTGTCTTGAGATCAGAGATAGTCTCGTGAACCCGCTTGACCTGCTCTGGCTGGGCTATGTTGTCCTCCACGCTGCGAAGGTTAACACCTGAGATAACCTGCGTCAGTCTCTTGGTAAGCTGCTTCTGTGGCATCTCCAAGGAGAAGACTCCACAGGCGTGACCATCCTTTGCTACAGCCTGGGATACAATATACAGGGCCAGTGCTGACTTACCACAGGAGGTAGGTGCAGCTACAGTCATTACTTCACCAGCGGCTATGCCCCGATTGCCAAGCTCACTATCCAAGTTATTGGTATGCGTCTTAACAACGTCGGGTACGTAGTCACCTGCTTGCATCCTAGCGATGTCCTCCAGTAGCTCGTCGGCGGACGAACCGATCCCGGATTTATTCTGGCTGAATAAGGGACGTGCAGTAATCTCGGCCTCAAGGGTGCTGCGTATCTCGTCATAGCTAAGAGCCTCGGACTCCACATTCTCGACAGCAATCCGGCAGGACTTCATAATCTCACGGAGCCTTGCCTTCTCTGCTACGATGTTCGCATAGAACTTGGCTGTGAGTTCGCTGTAAACGCCGTCAGCTACCGATAGTATACCTGCTATACCCCCGACCTCGTCAAGCCCTCTGAGGGACTTCAGGTGCTCTGCAATGGACACCTCGTCAATAGGCTTACTCAGTTGAGCAAGTTCACCTATGGCTTGGTACAGTAATTTAAATCTTAGTACGTAAAAATCCTCGGCCTCCAGTAAAGGACGGACCATATCATATACGGATGCGTCACCTGGGAATAGGCAGGATGCTATTAATTTTCTTTCAGCCTCGGCACTATGTGGCTGGTTCGTCGTCAGTAGGTTTATTTCGTTCATTATCAAGTAATTCTACCAGAGAACGAAGGACTTGTCCAAGGGACTTATGAGCTACACGATTCACCTCCGGTAACCTATAACTATCAATTGAATTATAGATGGAGAGAGATACTTCGGCGGCTTCTTTTATTTTAGTCATTTCGTTGCGGTCTATTTTATTATATTGAGTCATAAGAATTACTTGCCCCCTACCGAATTGTAAGGGGCAAGCATCTTAGCACAGGGACTTACTCCGACTCTGCTCTTTCGAGCATCCCTATGGCTATCAACGAGTAGCCAATTAGGTCGCGGAATATGTCCTTGGATTGGTCGCCATTAGTAACTACTTTTAGCTGACCGTCGTTACAGAAAGCCTTCGCTCTCTGGAATTTGTCCTGCATCCGAATGCAAACACCTGTTAAGGGATGAACACCGAACTCGGAGGAAGCATCGAAGTTTGCGAAGGGGTTATCGCAGCTTTCGCCTCCTGTGTAATCCGAGCATTTGTGAGCGGTTAGTTCCAAAATGGAACTGACCTCAGCACGCCGGAATGTTTCCCACCAGATCTTATCGAATGAAGATGAGGACATCCTTAGAATGGGGTGTTGTCATTGGTTGGCGCACTTGCAGCTTTTGGCTCAGATGAGCTACCTGCGGGTGCTGCGTCCACTGGATTCAATGCCAGAGAGAGGAAGTTCGTACCGCTCTTGGCCGTCTTCTTCCAGCCCTTGAGGTAGTACTCCTTACCCTCGACATTAATCTTCCCGCTGTAGTCAGGATGATTTGGTTTTTCTTTACGGTCATTGACGAAGAATGTACCGGAGTTAGTGTTATCGTATTGTGACATAATATTACTTTCGTTATTGGTTATGATTAGGCGACATCTTCATCCAGCTTTACAGCACGGATGGTTGTGTCAGGTTGTTCTAGCTTGACGCTCAAGTGTTTAGCAAGTGCGTCGATTTTCTGATTAAGCAATTGGTTCTGCTTATCCAAGAGGTTATTGTGCAGTTGTGCTGCTTCAAGATTTTCTTTCATCTCCTTGATGATAGTTTCGTAATGGTTGTCAAGCATTTGAATGCTGGAGATGACATCAATGATTTCGTTTCGTAAGTCCATAATATTTGTGCGCAACAGAATGTTCCGCTTAGAATCCTTGTGATTGTTTGGTTGTAGGTTTAGGCAGTTTGCTGCCGTGGTCATTAGTAGCGTCCGGATCTT
>Ga0209195_1002021_pt1 | contig 12639 bp, 10 predicted proteins | sample COGITO_mtgs_1004_3_FD_184788 | JGI IMG/M metagenome (GOLD analysis project Ga0209195, IMG submission 184788) | Pelagic marine microbial communities from North Sea - COGITO_mtgs_100420 (SPAdes) (version 2) | ecosystem: Environmental > Aquatic > Marine > Epipelagic ...
GTTACTGTGCCATTGTTTGTGAGGTTTCCAGCGGCAGTTAGAGAACTTGTTTCGCTTACAGTAAGAGAACCGCCAGAATTAACAGTTAAGTTTCCTTGGGCAAAAATGCCTGAAGTAACTAGTACTAAGGCTAAAAGTGTAACTATTTTTTTCATTATTTTTTGTTTTATTTTTTTTTTACTCGGCCGCTTACGCGGCACTTATTAAATTACGCACCCTTACTTATTTTCTTGAAAGGTGTTTGTGAGACCGCTTCGCTAAATAATTAAATAACTAAAAAGCCCGAACAGCACGCACATAGTTCCAGGAGTCCTTACTGGCGTTGTACGGAACACCATTGCCGAAAAGCTGGACCCACGCGAAACCGTTACCGTTCTCCGTAGAACTCCAGTAGAAATTAGTAGAAAAATCACTACCACCATTTGCTACAGCAGTAGTGTTTATATCTCCCCTTTTTAAATACATTTTGTTTAACTCATCTTTTGAGGGTAAAAACCAATCTGTATGTCCTCCTCCAGTATATGCCCTTGCCAGGCCTGCTGCATAAGATGTTTCGGTTGCATCTTGTACAGCTATAATTGCCGTTGTATTGGCACTTCCTGTGCCTATAGCTGTTCCTGTTGCCCCTGTAGTATCATAACTGCCATTATACCATCGTATACCAGAACTCTGGTCTTGTACTGCCGCAATCAAACCGTGAGTTTCTCCTGCAACATAACCTGTATCTCCATCTTCAAATATATGAAAAACAACGCCGCCTTGGTGAAAATCACCTACCCTGATTGCATTATTAGTAATCTGAGTTTGAAGATTGGCAATCAATGTGTCTACCTCATTTTTAGAATAATACCCCTCCCAACTACTACCATTGTAATAGTAAAAACCTACTGTGCCATCTGTTTGGTATATCATTAATCCTGTTGCAGCTGGACTAATAGCATCACGCTGGGTTTCTGTCATACGTGGCACAAGTAACCCCCCCGTAGTAGAAGTAATATCTAAAGCCGCAGAGGCATCTGGGGTTTCATTATTAATACCTATTTGAGCATAGGTTGTTGTAGTTAGTAATACTGCTGCTAAAAGTGTGAATATGTTTTTCATTGATTAAGGGGATATTTTTTTTTTACTCGACCGCTTACGCGGTATAGTTTTAAATAATTAAATTGATAAATAACTAAAAAGCCCGAACAGCACGCACATTGAAAGTGAAGGTCTTACTGAGGTTGCCCTGATAACCATAGAGGAAATCATGTTCCCACGCGTTATTGCTAGCGTCCTCCGTAGAACTCCAGTAGTAAGTATTAGAAAAATTACCAACATTCCCAAGTTCCAAGACATTTCCTTGTCCTATGTTATCATACATTAAATTTAATTCATCTTTTGAAGGCAAGAACCAATCATCATATTCTCCCAATGTTAAATCTGCACAAATTCTTGCAGCTATTGCTGTTTCAGAACAGCCACTAACGATTGCTGTTGTATTAGCAGCTCCAGTTCCTACAGCTGTACCCGTTCCGCCTATAGACTGTCCGTAACAACCCCACGCTGCGGAAGATTGGTCTGAAGGAGCGGCAATTAAGCCTCCGCCATTTCCATCCAAGTAAAAAACAATACCACCTTGATAAGTTTCTCCTATTGCGAGTGGTGCTGGGTCATTTACATTACCACCTATTGTGTTTTTCCAACTGGATGTAAGTTTAATCTGAAGTTCGCCTTCATTAGATGCACAGTCACTACAAAATATAATTAGACCTTGAGATGCTGTAATAGCATCCCGCTCGGCTGCTGTCATACGTGGTACAAGTAACCCCCCCGTAGTAGAAGTAATATCTAAAGCCGCAGAGGCATCTGGGTTTTCATTATTAATACCTATTTGAGCATAGGTTGTTGTAGTTAGTAATACTGCTGCTAAAAGTGTGAATATGTTTTTCATTGATTAAGGGGATATTTTTTTTTTACTCGACCGCTTACGCGGTATAGTTTTAAATAATTAAATTGATAAATAACTAAAAAGCCCGAACAGCACGCACAACGAATGTGCTGGTCTTAAAGGTGAAGTTCTGAAAACCATTGTCGAAACGCTGAAGCCACGCGCGACTGTTAACCCTCTCCGTAGAACTCCAGTAGTAAACACTAAATGCAGTAAACCCAGAGACAGCCTCTAAAATTTCCTTTTTTAAATACATTTTGTTTAATTCATCTTTTGAAGGTAAAAACCAATCTGTATATCCTCCTGCTGCATATGCCTTTGCCAGTCCTGCTGCATAAGATGTTTCGGTTGCGCCTTGTGCATCTATAATTGCATCTGTATTGGCACTTCCTGTGCCTATAGCTGTCCCTGTTGCTCCTGTAGTAACATAACTGCCGTTATACCATCGTATACCAGAACTCTGGTCTGCTACTGCCGCAATCAAACCGTGGGTTTCTCCTGCAACATAACCTGTTTCTCCATCTTCAAATATGTAAAAAACAACACCGCCTTGGTACAAATCACCTACACTGGGTGAATTTCTCGGTTTTTGTACTAAATAACTAATCTGAGTTTGAAGATTGGCAATCAATGTGTCTACCTCGGCTTGTGAATAATACCCTTCCCAACTACTACCATTAAAATAGTAAAAACCTGCTGTACCATCTGTTTGGTATATCATTAAGCCTGTAGCTGCGGGACTAATAGCATCACGCTGGGTTTCTGTCATACGAGGTACAAGTAACCCACCCGTAACAGAGGAAATTTCCAAAGCTGCTGAAGCATCTGGAGTTTCAGTGTTTATTCCCACTTGGGCAAAGATTGTTGCAGTTAATAATAGTGTCGCTGTAAGTGTTAAAAATTGTTTCATTGAATTGAATTTTGTTGGTAGGCAAACTTCTTATAAAAATTTTTCTTAAGAAAAAACAAAACAATGGTAAGAGAGTAATTTACTTTAATTTATACTAGATTTGTTGTTTTTGATACTATGGTATTTTTACTTATAAATTTTTTAGTAGCATTCCTAGGGTTCATAGCATTTTTAACTATACTTAGCTCTAGTAAAAGAAATGAAAACTCTACTAATTATTATTTTTTAACTATTTTGTTTTGGCTAACTATTCGGAGGTTCTTTTACTCATTTATATTTTTATTTGAAATTGAAATTCAAAATACAGTTAAGATTAGTTCTATTGAATATTTAGTTATTCCGTTATTTTACCTTTTTATTAAAAAGTTTGTTCGTGATAAAATTTCTCTTAAAGAAAACTTATTTCATCTCACACTAGCTACTTTATTTTTTTTAGGACATTCTTTCTATGAAATTAATGGCATGTTAAGAGCTTCTTTATTTTTTGTTTTTGCAACAATTTATTTCTTTTTCGTGATGAAAAAAGTATTCATATTCATAAAAGAAACGAAAAAAAACAGAATATTAAAATCAAAAAAAAACTGGTTACTTATCATGTTTTCTCTTATTTCATGTGTGTATTTAATATCTGTTATCCTTCTTTTTAATTTTACAGATAACATCGCTAAAGTGCATCGTCTTTTTTATAATTTCTCAGCAATAATTTGGCTAATTGCGTTAACGTATTTGTTTATAAAACCAGAAATTCTTTTTGGAACTAATAATTTAAAAAATATTGTTAGAAGAGAAGAAATAACGATAAACAAAATTTGGAAATCTAAACCTATTAAAAAAATTGAAGCGTATGATCAAAAAGCACATGCGAGTATTGCTTTAAATGCATTAGATATTATAGGTAAAGTCGAAGATTATGTAGAAAATTATCCTTTTCACGGTAATTTACCGTTAGACTTTAAGTCTATTTCTGAGGGAATAAATATTAAGCCATATCATTTAAATTATATCTTTAAATATTATTGTGGTTATAGTAAAAGTGATTTTTTTAACTACTATAAAGTTATGTACCCTTTAAAATTGATAGAAGAAGGGTACTTACAAAATAAGACCATAAATTCATTAATTAGTGATTCTCATTTTAAATCTAAACAAACCTTTTATAATAACTTTCAAAAATTCACTGGTAAAACCCCACAGCAAATCAATAGATTGTTAAAATTTAAGATGTAAATTTTTGAGTGTTTTGAAAAAATTAAGGTTTTATTTTATAAGTATTGAAAACTGAAAACAGGTTGCTCGAGAGGTTGCCCCGCAGGTTTAAATCCTTATTGTTTCTTTTGACTTCACTTTACTATTTCATCATGATTTAGTCAATATACCACTGGTTTTCATTTACTAAAAGTAAGTATAATTTAAAATCATCTGGAGGCACTACAATAGTATAGACAACCCTTAACGCTGTGGGTTTTTTATTTCATATAAATCCTCCCCAAAATAGTCTGACTTTACGCCTCTTGGCTCCAAAATTATTCTTGGAAATAACATTTTATTCTTGAAGATAATTTCTTGTTATAACATCCAAATCCTCCCCAAAATAGTGTGACTTCACTCCCTCCGACTCCACGACACTCACAATTGCAACGCGTGGGTAAAAACAAAAGAAACTCGACAAGCATATATGCTTGATCGGGTTTCTGCGTTTTTAGACACCAGGGCTGTAAGGCCCTGGCAATTGTATTTGCAACATTGGAGCCTCAGGGATCTTAAATCTCTCCTACCCTGCTATCTCACTTTGCTTTTTTTATAATTATTTGTCTGCTATGAGCAGGTTTGCCGTAAGAGTAAAAAATTTAATACAATCCTACTGCCAAATAAATTTCTTGATTACTTTGGTCTAACTCTCTAGAGCGCTTTACGTTCAACTCCCCTATAGTTTTACCAAAGTTTTCTGAGTCCGTAAAAAAACATCTTTTCGCTAACTTAGTTACTATTTTTAAACAACTCACTTATAACATTTATATTATTAGGTAGTCGTCCTACGTGTTGTAGTTTTAAAACAGCAAGTTTCGAAGCTATTTTTAAGCAAGATGTGTAAGAGTTTTCTTTTATATAAGAGAATAGAAAACCGCTCCAGAACGCGTCACCGGCACCGGTAGCATCCATTACTTCGTTTATTTTTTCGGCGGCTAGCGTAATGATGTCTTTGCCTTTTTCTGATAGCTTTACCCCTTTTGCACCAAGGGTTAAACAAACTACGTCTGCGCCGTGGTTATGAAAGTATTCAAAAATTTCTAGATGGGAGAGCGTTTTGGCAAAGTAACGTTGCATATCGTCTTCGCTCACTTTTATGAGCGGATTTAAGCCACAATAGGCTTCAATAGTTTGTTGCGCCTCTACCCGATCTCTCCAAATTTTTGAAGAATAGTTAATATCAATGCTTAATTTTATCCCTAATGCGTGTGCTTCTTTTGCTTTCTTTAAAATGGTATCCCGCGCAGGATTTTTACTAAGTGCAAAACAGGTAGTATGGAAAATTTTTACACCCTGTAATATTTCTGAAGGTATTTGTTCCTCTACAATATGCGCATCTGCCACTCTATAAGGTATAAAGTCTGGAGTTGCGGTTGCTCGAGAAATAAAGACAGTACTCGTAGGTTCGTGTGCTAACTGGCGCACATAAGTGCTATCTATATCAATTTCGTTAATTCGTCGTAAAATATAATCTCCTAAGCCGTCAGCACCTATTGTTGCAACGAGCCTAGGTTGAAGTCCTAAACGTGCAAGGTTCATAGCAACATTAGTAACAGATCCACCTAGATATCTATGGTAATCTCTTGTGTCCTTGATAGACTTGTTTTTTTCGTGGCCTATAAAATCGACTAGCGCTTCGCCCACACATAAAATATCATACTTCATAAATCACGTTATTTTAAAAATGTTTTTCCTTTGTTAGATTGAGTGGCAATAATCTGCCCTGCCGCACTCCAAGTACAATATTTTACGCCTGTAGCGGCACCCGTTTGTGTGTTGAAGTTTTCGTAAAAACTATAACCTTCTTCACTATTTAGCATCTCTATTCCTGCTATTATTTCTTCTGCTACATCAGGTTTTTCCTCTGAAATACTCATACTATAAAACCCGTTAACCATTTGCCAAGTGCCACCGTTATGAAATTCATAGGGGATATTTCTAAATTCATATTTACAATTATTTTCTAATAATTTCCATTGTTCATCTTCAGGAAAAATGGGATCCCAAAATGCTGGCAATAATTTAAGTTTTAGCGATTTCCGAAGTTTCTCCATGTATATTATTTGGTTCGTTCTAAAGGTATCATCTCCTAACTCTAGTAACAATGCAATACTATTTCCGAAGGCATCAAACATAGTCTGATACCCAGAAGGATTAATAGATGCCATCCAGTAAGGCTTCTTTTTTAAGGTTTTATAGGCTCTTGGATGAAAGGGATGCAATGACGTTCCTGATGTATAGTTTTCTTCAATAATTGCAGTAACTCGATTTATTTTTTCTGAAATGTGCTGCGAATTTTCAATTTGGTTAAAACATCTTAACGCCCATAACCGGAGTACCTGATCGTAAAAAATGTGTCCTTCTGTAATATACTCATCTGCCCAGTTGCCAGATCTTGGAACATATACTAAATGATTGTTGTTAAACTCCCAAGCGTTTAAAAGCGATAGGCCCTTTTCTATAGGGGTTTTCATTTTAGTAAAAAACGCTGTGTCCTTTGTACTGTTTGTATAATTACAAACTCCAATGATAAACCAAGAAATGGTGTCTACGCGTCCTGCAAGGCCTCCAAAGCTTACTTGGGTTTGTTTATTTTCTTTAAAATAAACGTTTGAGGGTATGTGCCCTAGCTCGTGTTGGTGATTTGCTAATGTGGTTAGGGTATTTTTAAAAATAGAAATTAATTTTTCATCACCATCTAAAAGTGCTGCAAGACCACATATAACTCCATCTCTTGCCCAAACACGTTTATAGTTAGAAATGGCTTCTGCACTTGCCAAAAATCCATTTTTACTACTTGCAGCATGTAGCATGCTAATTGCTTTATTATAAATTACCAAATTCATTTAAGATACAGGTTCTTGACTTTTATTTGTTTGGATAAAGAGTGTGCAAATAGCTGCAATAATAAGTAAGACGCCCGCAAAAGTGATCGCATGGCGTGGGTCGTTATTTAAAAAGTTTTTTAAAATGTAACCAAAAGATACCGTTTGTATAATCATAGGGATCACAATCATCATATTAATGATTCCCATATACACGCCATACCGTTCTTTAGGGATTTTAGAAACGATCATTAGATAAGGAATCCCCATCATACTTGCCCAACCAATACCAAAGCCAGTGATGGCAAAGAATAATAAGTTTTTGTTTTCTATCGTCGGAAATATTAAAAATCCAATAGCAGCTAGTAGTAAACACGTAGCGTGCACCCATTTAGCACTGTATTTTCTTGCAAAACCAACGAGTGCAAATGCCACTAGAAAGGTTACAACATTGTACCAACCGTTTACAAGAGCGGTCCAACTTACAGCTTCGCTGTAGACTTCTGTATTCTCTGGCGTCACATTCCATACAGATAGCGCAACACTTTTTGAAGAATTTTGCCAATAACAAAACAAGGCATACCATTGAAATAGATACACTAATGCCAGTTGCCACATTACTTTTGGCATGTCCTTTATAGCAGAAAATATTTCTAATAATGGTCTTATGAAGCTTCTTTTTTCACTTTTAAGTTTCTTTAATTCTTCTTCAGTGGGTGGGATTTCTTTGGTTTTACTCATACTCCACAGTATGGAAGCGATAGAGCAAACTGCTCCTAGAAAAAAGGATGCATACACCCAGTTAGGCAGCGAACCAGTAAAACCAACAATAACTAATGGAAAGATAAACAATGACAAATTTGCGAGTACTTGGCCTAAACCTGTAAAAAAACTTTGCATCTGGAAACCTAAAGGCTGTTGCTCGTCATCCATTTTGTCTGCTATGAGCGCTCTATACGGTTCCATTGCAGTATTATTACCTATATCTAGAATCCATAACAATCCGGCTGCCATCCATAAAGAACTACTAAATGGAAAGATGAGCAATGCCAGACTACAGAGTATCGCACCCACCAAAAAGAAAGGTTTACGTCTACCAAATTTGGGACTCCAAGTTTTATCACTCATAGCACCAATTATAGGCTGTACTAAGAGTCCTGTAACTGGTCCTGCTAGGTGTAAGATAGGTATCTGATCTGCACTAGCGCCAAGAAAGTCATAAATGGGTGTTACAGCGCTCTGTTGTAACCCAAAACTATATTGGATTCCAAAAAACCCAACATTCATGTTTAAGATTTGCCAGAAGGTTAATTTTGGTTTCTTAATCATAATTTAGAGGTAGTGATACGCTTTAAAAAATATTGAAAGTCTTGATCATTCATAAATAGTTCGCCTGCTTTGTCAATTACTGGTAATTGTACATTTGAGGCAGACAATTCTGCCTTGCGCATTTTATAAAGCATTTCTTGCAGTTTTATTTCATTGGTATCAATATCGTAATATATAAATGAAATTTCTTTTTCTTGCAGATGCGCCTTTGTTTCTAGACAGTAATAACAGGTATCACTTCCGTACACTATCAATGGCGTAGGGTTACTTTTTGAAACCGCATCGGTTTGGCCCCAAGCAACACTGCAAAAACATATAAATAAGAATAAAATTCGCATAAATGTAAGAATAAATAAGAGTCAATGAAACATCTTAATAACATTGACTCTTTAAAAACAAACAATTGACTTAGGGGATAAATTTAACCAAACTAAAAAATACTTCCTAAGTAAGTAACGGGTTAAAATGTATAGTTTACACCCATTGAGATGGATCTTCCAGGAACTGGTCGAACACGTAAGTAGTTAGTTTGTCCTTCTGTAATACTACCTTCTTCAGATTCTGTTATTCCTAAACTATCAAACAAGTTATTGGCAGATAGGTTCATAGTAAGGTTATCTGTAATCTCATAGTTAATAAAGCTATTTAAAATTGTAAACGCAGGTAATACTAATTCGTTGCTATCTTGTGCATATGCTTTACTTTGACCTATTGCGCTTAAACCTACACTATGTCTTTTTGTAGCACCAAATTTGTAAGAAGATACTAAACTGTAAATAAAATCTGGTTGTCTTCTAGGTGCGTTTCCTTCGTTATCACCAGAATCTATTTTAGCATTGGTGTATGTTAATGTACCGCGAACATCAAAATCGTCACTAAAACGATATCCCCCTTCAAGTTCTAAACCTACAGAGCTATAATCATTTTCAATAATTTGTTGCGTAGTAGCCTCAAAACCACCTTCTTCAACAGTTTTAGCGTAGAATAAGGTTGCAAATAGGTTTGCGTTTTTAAACTTTCCTTTAAATCCTACTTCTGCTTGATCAATAAAATCTAACGCATTAATTTGATCACCATCAAGGTAGTTTAATCCACCAAAAAGGATACGATCTGCTTTTGCAGAACCACCTCTACTGTAACGACCAAATACTGCTTGATTATCATTTAACAAGTAATTAGCTCCAAATGAATAAGACACATAGCTATAATCATAGTTTACCGCAGTTGGGTTAGCAAGGTCTATTGATTGCACTGTTTGTTCTGCTAAAGAAATCTCACCGTCATTATTTACGTCTACTTGAGAAGTTACTGGACCAGAGAATGATCCATTCACTTTTCCGAAGTCAAAACGAATACTACCATCAAAGTTTAATTTTTCTGAAGCCTCAAAACCAATTGCTAAGAAAGGAGCCGAAGTATTATATTGTGTATCGTAGCTTCTTTGGCAGCAATTTCCGAAGAAAGCAGCGCCATAACCTACTAGCCCATTATCTGTTAATCTATTCCCAGCAGCATCATTTGCATTAATTAAACGTGCATCGTCACCACTTGCTTCAAGTAAGTAAGAGTTCCATAACCAAGACATAGATAAGTTCTGGTATGCTTTAAAATAACCTAAGGTAACATCTACATTATCAAACTTCTTTGTAAGTCTTATATCATTCATAAAGTTATTAAAGTTGTTTAACTGCGTGTCAAATAAAACAACTGGAGTGATTAATGCATTATCAGGGACAGCACCTCCGTCTTGATATGCCAAACTAGAATATCCATTATCTGTCGCAAAGTCACCAGTTAAAAATCCTCCCGCAGTCTGTACACTCGCTGGAAAAGGAGAATTAAACCCACCTTTGTTCATTGAAAAACGACCATTGTTCTTAATTTTCCATCCGTCTGCTAACTCAAATGCTGCTTCCATACCAAAAGAAGCATTTACTGGGTGCATTCCATCTGTTACGTCAGATCTTCTGCGTTCTCCATTTGCGCCTAAACCAACATTTTGTGTTAAAAATGGGGTATGTAATGTTTGGCTATTTGCATCAAAATTAGGAATGTTTTCAAAATTAGGATCATCATTAGTACCCGTTACTTTTATTGGATTAGGTAAGTATGCAATCGCTCTGTCATTAAGGTATTTTGTATATACTCTTACATATCCCTTATCAAACTCTTTAGTAACATTAAATTTAAATTGCCCACCATTGTTAGCTGTGTAACCTGCATCTCTTATGCCTTCACCTGTTCTGTAAAAACCTCCCATATGAAAGTATAAGCCTTCACCTATTGGCGCACCATACTCAAAGTCTGTTCTAAAATTACCGTAGTCTAAACCAAAATTAGTAGTTACAGATCCGCCTTCTCTTTTACCGGTCTTACTTATTAAATTAATAATTGCACCAGGAGAATTTGAAGATAAAGTGGAAGCAGAACCACCACGAATAGCTTCTATACGGGCAATATTTGCATCGTAACGTGTAAAAATATCTGCAGTAGCAAATGCAATATCACCAAATAATAACACTGGCAAGCCATCTTCTTGTAATTGCACATACTTAGAACCACCAGAAGATACAGGTACACCACGCACTGCTATGTTTGAGTTACCTTCACCACCAGAAGATTCTGATCTAATACCGGGAATCGTTCTAAAAATTTCTGCGGTTGTTCTTGGAGCGGATTCTTCAATTTTATTTGGTTTTAATGAAGTTATCGAAACACTTGATTTTATTCTTGATTTAGGGTTCGTCACACCAGTTACAACTACTGCATCAAGTGATTCTGCATCTTCAACCATAGTAAATGATGCGCTTATATCACTACCTGCAACTGTTACGGTTTGTTTTACTTTAGTAAAACCAATATATGAAGCAGAAAGCACATATGTCCCGTCACTTACATTTGTGATGGTGTAATTTCCATCAAAATCTGTAATAGCTCCATTGTTTGTGTTTTCTAAAATCACATTAACCCCAGTTACCGGTAAACCAGTACTATCTATTATAGTTCCAGTTATATTTGATTGCGCAAATATAAAAGAGGTCACTAACAAAAATAAACCCGTAAGGCTTAACTTAAAATTCTTTGAGTTTTTCATTTTATTTTAGTTTAAAAATTGTTGATTTATAATAGGATCAAAAATATATTGACAATATGATAAAAATTGTATTTTTTTTAACGAAAAGCATTTCGTAATCAACGAAAACGTTTTCGTTCATTTTTTTAATTACTTTTATAGTAAATTAAACATTTAATGAAACAAGTTACCCTCCAAGACATTGCAGATACCCTTGGTATTTCTATATCTACTGCCTCAAAGGCTTTAAAGGATTATCCAGATGTTAGTAAAAAAACCATAGCACTTGTAAAAGAGCTCGCAGTTACTCTTAACTATACCCCTAACCCATTTGCCGTAAATTTAAGAACGAAGCAATCTAAAACTATAGGCGTTATCATTCCAGAATTTGTACATCATTTTTTCTCTAGTGTTATTAAAGGCATTATAAATCAAGCTGAAAAAAAAGGGTATTTAGTAATTACCTTACAGTCCAACGAATCGTTTGAGTTAGAAAAAAAGCAGATAGAATTACTATTAAATAAAAATGTTGATGGTATTTTAATTTCTCTAGCTAATGCTACTGCAACATTTGACCATCTTAAATCTGTCATGGAAAGAGATAAACCACTCGTTATGTTTGACAAGATCGCAAAAATTGTTAATTGTTCTAAGGTTATTATAAATGATAGAGAAGCTGCATATACTGCCACAAAACATTTAATTGATATTGGATGCAAAAGAATTGCGCATTTTAGAGGTCCATTATTGCCGCAAAACTCAATTGATCGCTTTTTAGGATATAAAAAAGCATTAGATGATCATCATATAACCTACGATCCATCCCTTGTATATATTTGCAATGATATGACTTTTGATGAAGGTAAAACCCTTGCACATCAATTAAAGAAGGATCATCAAAATGTTGACGGTGTTTTCATAAATACAGACTTGGTTGCTATTGGCGCGATTACAGGTTTTAAAGAACTTGGGGTGAAAGTGCCTGAAGACATTTCAGTAATTGGTTTTAGTAATTGGTTTATGTCTTCTGCAATAACACCATCATTAACCACAATAGATCAACCTGGTTACAAAATGGGTAAAGTAGCCTTTAAAAGGCTTTACAAAGAACTGAAAAAACAAAAAAATAATATAAAAATTATTCCTAAAACTATTGAACTTAAAACAAACTTAATAGTTAGAGAATCCACAAAGAATTAATATTGCTTTTGTTTAAATAAGATTCTATAAATCCACTAAACATTTAATGTAAGTTCTATTTTTAGAAATTTATATTTAAGCTTTAGCTAATAACATCCAAATCCTCCCCAAAATAGTGTGACTT
>Ga0209195_1002025_pt1 | contig 12621 bp, 9 predicted proteins | sample COGITO_mtgs_1004_3_FD_184788 | JGI IMG/M metagenome (GOLD analysis project Ga0209195, IMG submission 184788) | Pelagic marine microbial communities from North Sea - COGITO_mtgs_100420 (SPAdes) (version 2) | ecosystem: Environmental > Aquatic > Marine > Epipelagic ...
CACTTCTCTGCGCACCAGTTATAAAACAGGCACACAGCGCACAATTCAATCTTTCCTCTTCCATCCTGACTACACCGTCCGGGTAACACTCCACAAACAACCGTGGTGGCTGTAAGTTTCAACATGTTATCCGCCTTGTAAGCAGGACCATACTTTTAAAGATCACTTTAACGTGGAGATAAAAAAACCGACCGTAAACAAGCCCTTGCGAACACTGTCCCCGATCGACCTGAATGTCTCTCGCGTGCCCTCCAATGGAGCGGCGGCGGGAAACTACCCGAAATCGACGTCACGTCAATACCTTTTGGTATCTTTTTTGACTCTTTTTTTCCCCACAAGCACAATCGCCTAATCTTCAACGATAACGACGTGCCGTGAATTTACATAAGCAAGGAATACCAGATGTTTAAGAAATCAATATTTCCTAGTTACGTGCAGCTTTAGGCAACTTTAGTCATGAAAATCACGCCCTATTACAACTAGACCAAGCTGACTTGTGCCTAGACTGCATGATGACGGGATTTTCACCCCCTAATCACGAGATTAGACTGGACACAGCAAGTTCGCCATTGTCTCTATCAAGCAGTTTTATTGACTACCACAAACACATGAAACGTAACAATATAATGAAATACACTGGATTGGCTTGTCTTGCCGCATGCTCTGTTGCCATAAGCAGCTGTGGGGAGAAAAAAAACGCCGCCGAGGCGCCAGAAAGCAAAGATCAACCCGTTCTGCGTTTTTCCGCAATACCGGATCAAGACACCACAGCTCAGGCTGAACGTTATGCACCAGCAGCCAAATGGCTTTCTGAAACGCTCGGCATCAAAGTTGAGTTTATAGCATCAAGCGACTACGGCGCTTCAGTAGACAAGTTTGTCACAGGTGACATTCAACTGGCATGGTTTGGCGGTGTATCAGGAGTGCAAGCGCGCAATGAGATCCCAGGATCGAGCGCGATCGTGGCAGGAGCCAAAGATCTTCAGTTCAAATCCTATTTCATTGCCCATGAATCTACTGGACTTAGTAAATCCGAGACATTCCCAGCTACCCTTAATGAGCTGACATTCACCTTTGGAAGCTCCGGCTCTACATCAGGCTGCATCATGCCTTCTCACTTTATTGTAAAGCACACTGGGCTAGGACCTCTTGAATACTTCAATAATCCTGGTTTTTCCGGTGCGCACGACAAAACTGCTTACCAAGTTCAGGACGGCACTTATCAAGCTGGAGCTCTCAGCTTCAGCACCTATGAGCGCCTCGTCAAAGAGGGTAAGATCGACGCCAACAAATGCCGTGTGATCTGGGAAACACCAACCTACGCAGATTACAACTTCACCGCTCATGCTGGCCTTGATAAAGTATTCGGTGATGGTTTTACCGACAAACTTCAAGAGACTCTCATTAACTGCAAGGATCCAGCCGTACTGAAGGCGTTTGACCGCAATCAGTTTGTCAAAGTCGACAATGCAACCTTTCAGGGCATCGCTGATGTCATGAAAAAGGTGAAGTTAAAATAAACGACAAATACAATCTTACACAGGTCAGGGTGATTACATTGCCCTGACCTGTTTTTTTGTTTACCACTACTTCCGATGTCACTGCAAATATCCCAGATTACTCATCAATTCGGATCCACTAAGGCAGTGGATTCTGTATCTTTGGATGTAAAGTCCGGCGAGCAGGTTGCATTGATAGGGCCATCTGGCTGCGGCAAGACAACGCTACTAAGGATTATGGGAACCCAGCTTTTGCCAAGTGCCGGTGACATTAGCCTTATTGGACGCTCCCCAACTACACTAAGCGCTCGAGAGATCAAGCAGCTGCGCACACGCATCGCGATGATTCCCCAGCACCTAGGTCTGGTCTCTAACATTAGTGTGCTACGCAATGTTCTTAATGGCGGCTTAGGCAAAATCAATCTCCTGCAAACTGCACGCCAGCTCATCCATCCAACACGTGATGAAATTACGCGTGTATACGAACTGCTCAAGCGCACAGGCATCAGTGAGAAAATATACGATCGCACAGATAGCCTTTCCGGTGGCCAACAACAGCGCGTTGCGGTGGCACGTGCGCTTTATCAACAACCTTCTATCCTCTTAGCTGATGAGCCCGTCTCCTCGATCGACCCCGCACGCGCACGTGACACCATTCAGATGTTGACGCAGCTTTCCAAAGAAGAAGGCATCACCCTGATTGTCTCACTGCACAATCTTGAGCTGGCTCGCGAGTTTTTCCCCCGCTTGATCGGGCTGCGCTATGGCAGCATTGCCTTTGACTGCTCACCAGAGGCGTTAAGCAATGATGACTGCCAAGCTCTTTTCAAGATGGATTCACAGGACTTAGTCCAACATGACTAAATTACCGTCAAAACCTTTAATCAAAGGGCACGGCCGAAAATGGATCGTGCTGGCGCTACTGGTTCTATTTTTTGGTTGCCGTTATATTCTTGGACCAATGCCCCCCTCACCTCCTGGCAGTGAGGAGGGTTTTTTAGGTGCCGCATTGCACCCCACCCTCACTGATCAAAGCCAGAGTTTGCCAGATGACGCCATGCCATTTGCCGCGCGCATCCTCAAGGAAATGGGCACCACCTTGAGATACGCATTCATCGCCATGAGCATGGCGGTTCCCGCTGGGCTTTTGCTGGGCTTTTTGGCTTCTTCCAAATGGTGGCCTGCTATGATTGGTGATGTCTCAGCTGGCAACAAAGCTGCTCGATATCTACTCAGACCTATTCAAATTAGCGTGCGGTTACTGACCACACTAATGCGCTCAATTCATGAACTTATCTGGGCGATCCTTTTCCTTGCAGCGCTTGGCCACGAGCCAATCACCGCCTGCGTTGCCCTAGCTCTACCCTTTACGGGAACTTTGGCAAAAGTCTTCTCTGAAATCATTGACGAACAATCAGTCCTCGCACGAGATCACCTCATCGCGTCAGGAGCAGGGCCGCTGCAAGCATTCCTCACTTCCTTGATCCCTCAATCCTTTCCAGACATCGCTACCTACACCGTTTACCGTTTTGAGTGTGCGTTGAGATCCTCTGCGGTTCTTGGATTCATCGGCATCGAAACCATTGGTTTATCGATCACGCGGTCATTTGAGAATCATTTTTATAACGAGTTGTGGACTGAGCTTTACCTCCTGCTCGCGGTGATTCTCCTCGTAGACGCACTGGGAGCCATGCTCAGAAAACGCCTCAATCGAATCCCCAAGCGAATTGTTATGCCAGAATCCAATGGGAGCACTGGGGAGAACATCAAACAACTCAAACGCACGGCACCACGAAACATGATGGCAAGGGTCTTAATGTGGTCATCAGTAGTATTGGTCATCATTTCCTGGTTCCCATCTATCATCAATGTTTCTACCGAACCTTTGGTCAAGGCCAGTAGCTCAAACACCATGCAACTCAGCAAGAGTGATCGCCTATCTCATTTCTTAACTAAGATGACTCCAGCACCGGTGCGAGAAAGCGGTGCATGGGATGATGCTATTCCATGGGCTAACGAGCTTTGGCGCGAAAACGGAAAAACTGCCGTGATCAACACCATAGCGATGGCTACCGCAGCGATTATCATCTCAGCGTTCGCAGCCTGGCTACTGCTTCCCTGGGCAAGCCGAGCACTTGCTAGTGCCCAACCCTTGGGTCTATTTGGAGGCAAAGACAATCCCTTTAGAAATATTATTTGGCGAAGCGTCGGTCTGCTAACACGATTCCTCTTCGTGATTAGCCGTGCAATCCCAGAATATATTTACGCATACCTACTCATCGGCCTACTCGGAGTCAGCGCATGGCCATTAGTGTTAGCACTTGCACTACACAACTTCGGCATCCTCGGACGCCTATGGGGAGAGGTTATTGAAAACCAGCCAGCTGAAGCACCACGCCAGCTGCTCCATACTGGATCAGGTCGCCTGCAATGCTATTTTTCCAGCTTTGTTCCTATCTCATTTAACCGCTTCCTAATGTATCTCTTTTACCGATGGGAAACATGTGTCCGAGAAGCCACCGTACTCGGCATGCTCGGCTTTGCCTCACTGGGTCTCCACATCCAGCTATCCAGAAACTTCTCCCGCGCTTATGATGAGATGATATTTTATGTCTTGCTTGGCTCGGCGGTCATCTTCATCGGTGATCTCCTCTCGCTCTATCTTCGCCGCGGCCTGGCCAAGGCTTGATACTATGATGACAACTGTGTAAGAGTCTACGCATGCAAGATCACAAGGAAACCATTCTACGTGAAAAGCACTCGATCTATCACCTCTCTGCAAGCGCGAGAAAAATAGCCATCATCGCGTTTGCCATACTCCTTTTCATACTGATTCGCAACTGGCTACCCCTCGATGAGGCGATCAACGAGCACGATGCAGCTTCGATACGCACGGGGCTTGCTATCCTGGCCCTCGCTGCCGTGCTCTGGCTTACCGAAGCCATGCCTCTGGCATTGACGGCTATTTTAGTTCCCGTGATTGCTTCACTCACTGGAGTGCTCGATGTCAGTGGCAGTTTCGCAGGATTCGCCCACCCCTTGATCTTCCTGTTTCTCGGTAGTTTCGGCTTGGCGGCAGCCTTGTCAAAACAGGGACTGGACCGTTGGTTGGCAATCAACATCGTTAGCCTTGGGCGTGGAAATTTTCAGCTCACGGCATTGGCCTTGTTTATGGTTTCGGCCGCGCTTTCAATGTGGATTACCAATACGGCCACCGTGGCACTGATGCTGCCCGTTGCACTCGGAATCCTAAGCAATATTTCTATACACTGTGATAAGTCGATCGCGGCGAGGGCAGCAACTTATCTTCTCCTGGGTATTGCTTACTCAGCGAGCATCGGGGGTATGGGCACCCTCATTGGCACAGCCCCCAATGCCATCGCCGCAGCTCATTTGAAAATGGATTTTACCCAATGGCTGCGTATCGGCTTACCCGCTGTGATGGTCTTGCTTCCTGTGTTGTTTATTCTTTTACGCTTACTCCTCAACCCGGGTAAGATTCCAACACTCACGGTGCAGAAAGAATCATTCAGCTTCAACGGTAAACGCATGCTGACCTTGGCGATCTTCCTGCTTACCATCTGCGCCTGGCTTTTCAGCAGCCACATCGCCGACTTTTTTGGCATTTCAAAATCATTCGATACCATCATTGCGGTGAGCGCCGTGCTGATCCTTTCAGCCTGTCGCCTTGTTAGCTGGAAAGATATCGACCGCGCAACTGATTGGGGGATATTATTGCTTTTTGGCGGCGGGCTTACGCTAAGTAAAATTCTTGGTGTGACCGGAGCTAGTTTATATCTAGCTAGGGAAATTCAGGCCATCGCCACCGACTGGCCGATCATCCTTCTCGTAGGCGTCATTGTCCTCTTCATGATATTTCTCACCGAGCTATCCAGCAACACGGCCAGCACGGCATTGTTAGTTCCTATCTTTGCCACGGTGGCCCTCGACATGAATATCCCAGTTAAGCAGTTATTACTTCCGCTTACCCTTGCAGCCTCATGCGCATTCATGCTGCCCATTGCCACACCCCCGAATGCGCTTGTCTTTAGCTCGGGAAAAATCCAGCAACGAGACATGATCAGAATCGGGCTGGTGCTCAACCTCGTCTTCGCCGTCATTCTGACCCTCTTCGCTAGGACATTCCTCTAACGCCAGTCTGGATCCTGATCTTTATCCTGATCGATCCTATCAGCCAGATTGCGCGCTTTGATGCGGTGATCACGTTTAGCTCGACGCTCTGAGATTATACGGCGCTTTTTTTGACGTTGCCGAAGCTTGTCTATTTCCTCATCAAGCTTGAGATAACCTTCATAGCGCCCTTCATCAAGCTGTCCACTTTCAACAGCGGCTCGGATGGCGCACCCTGTGTCATTGCGGTGCTTACAATCGTGGAACTTACACTCGCTAGCGAGCTGCTCGACATCAAGAAAACTCTCCCTCAGTGTATGCTCATCGGTCCACATCTGGATCTCGCGCATGCCCGGGTTATCGATAAGAATACCACCGTCATCGAGCAGGATCAGCTCGCGTGCGGTGGTGGTGTGGCGGCCTTTACCAGTGGTTTCGTTGACATCATTGGTCCATTGAAAATCCTCGCCTAAGAGCTGATTAATCATCGTCGACTTGCCCACCCCGCTGGAGCCAACCATGGTCAAGGAAATCCCAGGCTGGAGATATTTTTGCAACACATCAAGGCCCTCATTACGAGCTGCTGAAGTGATGTAGACATCGGCGTGCTCGCTAAGTTCACGGATAAGTTCGGCAGCCTCCTGATTCTGTTCGTCGGGGAATAAATCGGATTTATTGACCAACACCACCGCCTTGGAGCCACTGCGCCGGATCAAGGTGAAATAGCGTTCCATGCGGCGAGGACTAAAATCTGAGCCTGCATCAGTCACCACTACCACCACGGTGACATTTGCCGCGATCACCTGCTCTTCGGCACTTTTGCCGGGAAGCTTACGTGAGAAACAGGTCTGGCGCGGCAAGCGGGCACGAATCATGTTTTCATCGTCAGCGTCATTGGCCAGCTCCAAGGCTACCCAGTCACCCACAGCTGGCAATGCGGCATCATTGACAGCATCATGATAAACCTTGCCACTCATCAGCACCTCTCGTTCACAGACATCGCCCTCGTCATCGACGAATAGAGCTCCGTAAGTGATTTTATTATCTCGGATCAGGCGGGCGGGCACACAACCTTTGGCAGAAAGCTTATCAAAAGCTTTCTGGAAATCATCATTCCAACCAAGGTCTGCAAGTATCATCAGATGCTTAAATTAGCAGACCGCGTTGATCATCACAAGCGCCCATCATCTGCATCAAGGTAGTCAAACATCGTCTGAATGTCGTCACGGTCTTGCCAGCCGGACTCCTGTTTGCGCCTCGTCAGCAAATCGGAAAGATCATCTCGATAGCAGCGGTTACGCATAAAGCTATTCCACCAATCCAGCTCATGTTGCTTGGGTTTATTACCTTTTTGCCAGCACCACTCAAGTGCCTCTTGGTCGGTTTTACCACCCTCAACGACCTTACTTAAGTCATCGTAATCTACATGCAACAATTGGCAGGTCCAGAGATCCATTCCCTTACCCATATTTGGTTGAAATTCGGGGTCAAGTTCACCCGACTGGTGCAAGCGAATTTTACTGCACAAACGAGCAAAATAAACATAGCCCAAGACTTCGTCATTGGGGCTGGAGGGAGGGGTGTAGGTGCTCATGTTTTCAATCAGTAATCATTAATTATAAATCACGAATCGCCGTAGGCCTCCATGCCCACACAGGAACAGACGAGGTTACGATCACCGTGAACGTTATCAATGCGACCTACTGCCGGCCAGAATTTGTGACTACGCAGCGAGGCCAGCGGGTAGGCTGCCTGCTCACGACTATAAGGATGACTCCACTGATCACTAATGACCATTTGCGCTGTGTGCGGTGCGTTCTTAAGAACGTTATCATCCTTATCGGCCGCACCATCAATCACCTGCTGGATTTCATCATAGATGGAAATCATCGCATCGCAGAACTTATCAAGCTCGGCTTTAGACTCCGACTCGGTCGGCTCTATCATCAGGGTGCCTGCAACAGGCCAACTCATGGTCGGTGCGTGATAACCATAGTCCATAAGACGCTTCGCAACATCCTCAACGGTAATACCGCTGCGCTCAGCCAATGGCCGTATATCAATGATGCACTCGTGCGCTACTAATCCTTTGTTACCGGTATAGAGCACGGGGAAATACGCATTGAGCCGCTTGGCCATGTAGTTGGCATTAAGAATCGCAATTTTAGTAGCCTCGGTCAGTCCCTCTACTCCCATCATCGCTATATACATCCATGAGATCGTGTTGATACTGGCACTACCATAAGCAGCAGCACAAACCGGAGCTTCCTCGTTTTCCATCATGCTATGACCAGGCAAGTAAGGAACGAGCTGCTCAGCAACTCCAATGGGCCCGACACCAGGTCCCCCACCCCCGTGAGGTATGCAGAACGTCTTGTGTAAATTAAGGTGACAGACATCTGCGCCAATGAGGCCCGGACTGGTCAAGCCGACCTGCGCGTTCATGTTGGCTCCGTCCATGTAAACCTGGCCGCCATTGGCATGGATGATCTCACATATCTCAACAATGGTGGACTCATAGACACCGTGAGTGGATGGATAAGTCACCATCAGTGCTCCCAGTTTTTCAGCATGCTGCTCCGCCTTGGCCTTGAGGTCGGCTACATCGATATTGCCCTGGTCGTCACAAGCTACTGGCACAACCTTAAAGCCCGCCATGACAGCTGATGCAGGGTTGGTTCCGTGAGCTGAAGTCGGGATAATACAGATATCTCGCTCGGCATCACTGCCGTCACCACCATCACCATTATTGCCATTATTACCATTGGCGATATGATAGCGACGAATCGCAAGCAGTCCCGCATACTCACCTTGGGATCCCGCATTGGGTTGCAGGGAAATAGCCGCAAATCCGGTAATACGCGCCAACCAGTCAGACAACTCATCGAGCATCTCGCGGTAGCCTACGGTTTGGTCATCAGGAACAAAGGGGTGAATGTTTGCCACTTCCGGCCAACTGAGGGGCATCATCTCAGAAGTAGCATTGAGCTTCATCGTGCATGATCCAAGTGCGATCATCGACTCGTTGAGTGCCAGATCTTTTTGCTCGAGGCGAGAGATGTAACGCAGCATCTCTGTTTCTGAATGGTAATTATTAAAGACTGGTGCCGTGCAAAAATCTGACCTGCGCTCGTGGCAAGCCTGCCATGCAGTTTGATCGCCTTCGAGCGTTTGAGCTTCCTCTACTCCAAACGATTTTAGGACAAGCGTGACATCAGCCAAGCCCATGGTTTCATCACAAGCAATCACCACATGATCGGCATCAATACGGCGCAGGTTAACGCCTTGCTCAACTGCAGCGGCAATGACCTCGTCAGCTTTACTGGGCACCACCACGGTAAGTGTATCAAAATAACTCTCGCTGATCACTTCATAACCAGCCTGCTTGAGAGAAGCTGCGCAGCTGCGAGCTGAAAGGTGGGCATCGAGTGCTATTTTCTTGAGCCCCTCTGGCCCATGATAAACAGCATACATAGAAGCCATCACGGCGAGTAGTACTTGAGCGGTGCAGATATTGGATGTCGCCTTATCACGGCGAATATGCTGCTCACGGGTCTGCAAAGAAAGACGATAACCGGGATTTCCTTGGGAATCAATCGACACCCCGATGAGGCGGCCTGGCATTTTACGTTTCAACTTGTCGGTGCAGGCCATGAAGGCCGCGTGCGGACCACCAAAACCAAACGGCACTCCAAAACGCTGACTATTGCCAACACAAATGTCAGCGCCAAACTCACCTGGGGGGCGCAACACAGTTAGAGCCAGAATATCAGCAGCTACAATAGCAAGTGCCCCCGCTTCGTGTGCTTTATCAATCAAGCCCGCATAGTCTTGCACACACCCCAGTGTATCCGGGTATTGTAGCAGGATAGCAAAGAGGCCCTCACATGCGGCCGGATCAAAGGTCTTCCAGTCTGCCACCACAATCTCGATACCGAGTGGCTCGGCACGTGTTTTGACAACCTCAATAGTCTGCGGGTGACATGAGTCCGCTACAAACATAGTCGTACCACGTGGCTTGCCAGACTTGGCAAGCGCCATAGCCTCGGCCGCAGCCGTCCCCTCATCAAGCAGGGAAGCACCAGCCACATCCAGACCAGTAAGGTCTGAAATCATGGTTTGAAAATTAAGCAGCGCCTCAAGACGACCTTGCGCTATCTCGGCCTGGTAAGGAGTATAGGCAGTATACCAACCTGGGTTTTCGAGAATATTACGCTGGATCACCGGTGGCACAATCGTACCGCTATAGCCTTGGCCGATGTATGACTTAAGCACCTTATTTTTACCCATGATGGAGCGCAGCTTCTCGAGGGCCGCTGTCTCACTAAGCGCTTCAGGTAATTCAAGGGGCTCACCACCACGAATATTAGCGGGCACCGCATCGTCAATAAGATGATCGATGCGATCGTAACCGAGGTCCTTGATGAGATTTTGACGGGAAGCTCCAACACTTCCAACATGACGGCTACAAAAGTTGTTATACATAGTTTGGTGGTCGGGAAAGGCCATGCGAAAGGCCATGTGCTCCCAGAAAATGGGACAACGCAGAAAGTTCTCAGCCAATAAGTCCCTTGTAGGCAGACGCATCCATAAGTGCGTCTACTGCAGCAGCATCCTTAAGCCGAACCTTGAAAATCCAACCAGCACCGTAAGGGTCGGTATTAACCAACGAGGGGTCGGCTTCGAGATCGATATTGCCTTCCACAATTTCTCCTGCAACAGGAATATAAATATCGCTCGCCGCTTTCACAGATTCGACAACCGCAACAGGGTCGCCCGCATCACATGTGCGACCATTTTCAGGCAGCTCAACAAAGACGACATCCGTCAGTTCCTCTTGAGCATGATCGGTAATGCCAACAGTGACAGTGTCACCATCAAGCAGAATCCACTCGTGGTCGGAGGTGTAACGAAGATGATCAGGAACGTTCATGATGGTATTATTTGATGGATGATTGGATATGAGTTGATGGAATACGGTCAGCAACCGCTTGGATGTGATTTATTTCGCAGGATCAGGCCTTCTTGTAAAAGGGTTTTTTAACGACTTTCGCCTCAAAGCGACGGCCGCGGACATCAACGTCAACGAGGCTGCCTATTTTAGCGTGATCAAGGGGTAAATAAGCCAGCGCAATACCCTCCCTGAGACTTGGCGAGAGCACACCGCTAGTGAGCTCGGAGATCTGCTCCCCTTCTTTGGTAAAGACACCGTAATGTGCCCGTGGAGGAGCCCCCCGGCCTGTGTATTTGAGTGCGACCAGACGCTTTTGGAGTCCATCCCGCTTTTGATCGGCGAGTATTTCGCTCCCCACAAAGCCACCCTCCTTCTCAAGATCACAGAAAAACCCAAGCCCCGCTTCCAGTGGGGTGTGTGACGGTGACAGGTCAGATCCATTAAGGGGGTAACAAACCTCTAGACGCAAACTATCACGAGCACCGAGACCACACGGCTTAGCCCCAGCATCAATAAAACGCTGAAACCATGCGCTGCCATTTGCTGATGAGCTGAAAAACTCATAACCTTCTTCACCTGTATAACCCGTGCTACACACCATCAGCAACTCGCCCTCATGAGTCCAGCTTGCCATGCCATTGCGCGGCGGCAACGGCTGGCCAGGGAAAAGCTCAGCAAATAAAGCCGCTGCATGAGGACCCTGCACGGCCATTGCAGCCCATTGATCACTCTCGTTTCTGAGATCCAGTCCCTCAGGAAGATACTTACTCATCCAAGCAAAGTCTTCGTCAATCATGGAGGCATTCACCACAAGAAAGATGCGCCCCTCAGCTTCACGGTAGAGGATTAGATCATCTATCACACCTCCCTGCTCATTGAGCATTATCGAGTATTGCCCTTCACCGAGCCCGAGCTTCGCCACATTATTTGTCAGCAGAGAATTCAACCAAGCCTCAGCACCATCACCCTCAACAAAAAACTGACCCATATGAGAAATATCAAAGATCCCCGCATGTTCACGTACGGCTGTGTGTTCATCAATAATGCTGGTGTATTGCACCGGCATGTTCCAGCCCGCAAAAGGAACCATTTTGGCACCCAATTCAATATGCAGAGGAGCTAGCGGAGTTTCATGAATGGTATTGTTCACGCGCGAGAGACTGCGACTCATAAGCAACCTTGTCAAATCCGTAAGAGGCGTTAATTTTACTGCCATGGCATCGAACCAGCAAGCCCTGCGAGCGCTCCCCTCTGTCGAGACGCTCGCCAAGACACTTTCAGCAGAAAATCCACTGCCACGTGCGATGATCACGGCCTTCGTGCAACGTGAAATCAGCCGCTTTCGCCATGATATTCTCGCAGGCGAGTCGCCAACACGCCAAGAAATCGAGACTGACATCGGCAAGCAACTCAGTATTTTCAGTTCAAGTCGTCTACAACCGGTTATCAACGCGACGGGTGTCATTATCCACACCAACCTCGGCAGATCCCCCCTCGGCAGCCAAGCAGCCGAAGCACTGACGAAAATTGCTACTGGCTACTGTAACCTAGAATTCAATCTCACTGAAGGCAATAGGGGCAAACGTGCTGGCTACCTAGAAGTCGCATTAGCTTCCATTCTAGAAACAGAAGCGGCCACAGCAGTCAACAACTGCGCTGCTGCTCTAGTGATTATGCTACGCCATCTTTGCAAGGACGAGAAAAACGAAGTGATTGTCTCCCGCGGTGAGCTGGTTGAAATCGGTGGCGGCTTCCGCATTCCTGAAATACTCGAAACATCAGGGGCTAAACTTGTTGAGGTGGGCGCTACTAATAAAACCCACCTTGAGGATTACGCCAAGGCGATCACTGCGCAAACCGCCATGATCCTCAAAGTTCACCGCTCTAATTTCTATATCGGAGGCTTCACCGACGACCCCAGTATTCTTGAACTAGCAGAGCTGGCCCATAGTCATGGGCTACCACTGATCGAAGACATTGGCTCGGGAGCCCTCATGAATACTGATGAACTTGCCCCCATCGACCACGAACCGAAAC
>Ga0209195_1002035_pt1 | contig 12554 bp, 15 predicted proteins | sample COGITO_mtgs_1004_3_FD_184788 | JGI IMG/M metagenome (GOLD analysis project Ga0209195, IMG submission 184788) | Pelagic marine microbial communities from North Sea - COGITO_mtgs_100420 (SPAdes) (version 2) | ecosystem: Environmental > Aquatic > Marine > Epipelagic ...
GCGGATAGAACCCCATTCTCTGAAAAACATCCGGGCGATTAACGCCCGACGCTGCGACCTCAATCAACACCTGACTGTCGGTAGGGACGGGCATATCTCTTGAGGTGGCTTGCAATACTTCTGGGCCGCCCGGTTGGGTAATTTCCATGCTGGTTTGGTTGGCTGGTAGGTCGATGGCTGTGTTCATAATGTCTAGGCTCTTTTTTGAAGCTAGTTTAGCCGGACTAGCACTCTGTGGGTAGCTGATAGCGGTTATTTGTAGTGGCCAAGCACGCGTTTTACGGCAGCATTGGCCTTGGTACTAAGTAATGGCTGCATATGGGTAAACAACGTGAGTAGGCCCTTGCCATGCTGCTCAATAAATTGGGCGTTGCCTTTTGCAATCTCTAGCTCATTTGCAGCGGTGAGCTCGCAAAAGTCTTTAAGTAACGCTGTGCTTAGGGTGTAAGTCTGCTGGGTAAATCGATTCTTAAAGTCGGGGCTGCTAACAGGCCCCAACTGAGGCCACACAGTATCCCGATCGCAGGCACAGTATTGGTAAACAATTTCTTCGGCTTGGGGCCCAATGATCTGAGCAATTTTTGTACGCTGGTCCGGCGCGACCATCTGCGTTTCAAAGCCTGCTGTTCCATAGGCTGCATGATAAAGGCCTGCATCTTGCAGTGTTTGAGATGCCGACCATGAGGCCAAAATATCTCTGGTGCCTTTGAGGTGGTCGATTAGATTGCCATTGATATGGGCAAAGTCGGCAGCGCCGAGTTTTGCGAGTTGGCTGAATTTTTTATCCATCATGTTTGGTGTTTTTAGCCACGCGGTTGGATAGATGATTTCTCCACTCATCGGCTAATGCTGGAATTTGGAGGGCCTGTTCAAAAATTTCAGTTGAGCCATCAAATGCTTTATTAAAGAAAGCTTGGAACAATGTTTTAACACTTACTTGAGCTGGATCTCGCGTAATCACTGCAACCTCATCACCAGCCTTAATAGCTCCCTCTTGAAGAACACGCAGATAAACCCCGGTTGCAAAATTTTCAGTAAACAGCTTTGGCATGAGCTTATTGTTGAGTGCTATGCCTAACTTAAAGCAGGGTACTCTGGGTTGAGAAACTTCCAACAAACAACTGCCAATACTCAGGTGGTCACCAATGTGCAGTGTGGCTTCATCAAGCCCTGAAATGGTGAGGTTTTCACCAAAGGTACCAGGCGCTAATTCGAGGCAACTGAGCGTTTTACACCAGTAGGGGTAATGGTCAGCAGAGAAAGCATAGACCGCTTTATCTGTGCCACCATGGTTTTTAAGGTCAGCCTGGCCGTCGCCAACAAAATTGTTATTTCTGACGTTAACTGGCCCTGCTATGGGCTTCTTAAAAATTCCTGTGGTGATTATCTTCCCTAGGTACTCCACTTCGACTGGGGTTGATACGTTTACAGATATTACTTCCATATGCTCGTTACTCCTTGCTTATGCCTAACTGACCTAAACCCAAATATCATTGTCCGCGGTGAGATCGCTTTCGATGTCACCGGTGTTTTTTGTTCCCTGGGGTTCGATCATCATTATCTTGCACTCGTCTTTTGCCACTGGACGGTGCTCTACTCCTTTGGGGACGACAAACATTTCTCCGGCATTTAGAGTGACTTTACCCTCTCGAAACTCCAGGTCTAATGTCCCTTCAAGGATGATGAACGTTTCGTCGGTGTCAGGGTGGTCATGCCAAACAAACTCGCCCTGAACCCGGGCAATTTTAAACTGGTAGTTGTTCATCTCGGCAATGACTTTAGGCTGCCATTGGCTGGTGAATTTTGAAAACTTGTCTCTAAAGCTAATCGGAGAATAATTCACAGAAAGTCCTTTTCACTCGGTTGTTAACTCCTCAATGCAACAAACAGCCCACCACCCATTAATAACGCACCAGAGCCAAACTTCAGATATTTGGTTTTGGGTGAGGCTGCAAATGAGGATTTAGTTTTTGCAGCAACATAAGCATAGCCTGCCATTACCACGCCTACCGACAATGTTGCGATGATAAATAATAGGCTGACGTCGGTAATAGACAGATTCTCTAGATCGAGAAAGGCGGGGAAGAAGCTGAAGTAAAAAAAAATCACTTTGGGGTTACCAATGGAGGTGATTAGTCCGACAAAAAAACTGGCTGAATGGTTGGCCGGTTTAGTGGTTTCTATTTCTGCCTCTGAGGTAGAAGGCTTTGAGATGATCAGGCTAAAGCCTAGGTAGATCAGATAGGCAGCGCCTAGGTATTTGATCACCACAAAAAAGCTACCCATGACTTCGGCTAGCGCGGCTAAACCAAACACTGCGAGGCTAATAAACACAAAGTCGCCGCTCAGTACGCCCAAGGCTGTTGCTAGGCCTTGGCGAAAGCCTGAGTCCAATGAGCGAGCAACCACCACAAACACGCCCGGCCCGGGAAGTAGGGCGAGTAAGACCATGGTTGTGTAGAGTGCAAATGCTGAGGTGATTGTCATTATGATGTTACTGCCTTAAGTTTTTTCCAAAGTCGCCCGTCGATGGCGGCGAGGCCTAGGCCGATAAGGGCCATGCCGATAAAGTATCTGCTGTGGAGCTGTTCGTTGAGTATTAGCCAGCCCAAAAAGCTTGCGGTGATGGGCACTAAAAAAGTCACCAACACGACATTGGTGGCGCCGGATGACGACAGGATTTTGAAGAATAGAATATAGCCCAGCGCGGTACAAAACACGCCAAGACATAAGATAGACAGCCATGCCTGCAGGCTTGGGTTGGCTAGCTGGTCGGGGCGCTCTACGAGAAATGTTATAGGTAACAATATAATAGTGGCTGCCGTGACCTGCCCAACTGCGGTGCTGAAGGGGCTAATGCCTAATGCTTTAAAGCGCCTGCCAAATACCGAGGCGCAACCATAGGAGATGGCAGCGCCCATGATGGCGAGCTGGGCTAATGTTTGTAGGCTCATATCTAGGCCGATATCTGCCAATGACTCGGCACCAATTAATACCGCCACGCCGAATAAACCCACCACAACGCCAACTACTTTTTGTGGGCTCATATGCTCATCTGCTAAAAACGCACCGGCAATTAATATGGTGAATAAAGGTGTTGTGGCATTAATAATTGAGGCTAAACCGGCGCCTATATGGTTTTGTCCCCAGACTATAAGGGCAAATGGAATGACGTTGTTGAGTAGCCCGAGCATAAAAAAGGCGCGCCACAGTTTTAATGATTTGGGGATTTCGTAGCCACCGATCAGCAAGACGGCCCAGAGTGTTAGCGCGGCAACGCCTACTCTTAGGGTTACTATGGTTAGTGGAGGCAGCTCTGCGACTACTACGCCGATAAGAAAGAATGACCCACCCCAAAGGAATGACAGCAATAGCAGCATTGCCCAGTCTTTGGTGCCCATACGTTGGTTGATCATTGGGTGGTTCCTAGGTGTTTTTGAGCGTTTGTGGTGATTCCGAAAGGCTCTGTATAGATGTTCTGAGATCTCTCCCGCTGGTCGAGATGACAGTGCGGGTCGAGATGTCATCGCGCCAAAGCTAATAAATGTCGTCCCGCCAGAGCTTCTTAATGTCATCGCGCCAAAGCTAATAAATGTCGTCCCGCCAGAGCTTCTTAATGTCATCGTGCCAAAGCTAATAAATGTCGTCCCGACAGAGTTTAGCGACGAGGGATCTCCCTGCCAAGATCTGAGATCTCTCCCGCTGGTCGAGATGACAAGTCCGGCCTTTTTCCTTTCCTCTGTCTGACCGACAATATCCTATCGTTGGCCAGGTTTTTCAAGCATAGGATGACAGTTCTGGTTATCCTTAGTTTGATCTGCTGGCCAGTACTTTTAGCCCGAGGATTACCATAGCACCACCGGCGATACGGTTGATGATATGGCCTGCGCTCTGGAGCTTATTGGTTACCTGCGGTCGTGACAATATTACTGTCAGAAATGAAAACCAGGCCAACTGAAGCACCATCATCCATAATCCATAGATAGCCAGATGATGTATTGGTGTGTCTTGGGATAAAACCAGAGTGAACAGTGACACAAAGTAAATCGCCGTCTTTGGATTTAACGCATTACATAAAAACCCAAGCAGGATGGTTTTGGATGGCGACTGAGTCACTACCTGCTTGTCGGCTATCATTGTGTTGTTTTTGGCTGTCGATCTTAGGCCATTGATACCCAGCCATATTAGGTAGCTACCGCCCAGTATTTTAATCACCCAAAGGGCTGAGGCAGAATTAGCAATTACTACCGCAAGGCCTAGCGATGAGTAGATAATATGGATAGCCAGACCCAGTGCAATACCTAGGCTACATAGCAGTCCGGCCTTTTTGCCATTTGATAGTGTCTGCTGGGATACCAATACAAAATCCGGCCCTGGGGATGCCGCGGACAAAAGGTGTATAGGGGTGATTAACAGTAACCCGTGAATAAGATCCATAAATTCCTCTAGTAGTGGTAGCTTGGCTAGATAATGTAATAATGCTGAGTGAGCATAACGGATAAAATCTAATTATAGGTAAATTTAAGATGGTTGAAGTATCTCTGCGCGACAAAATCTATCGGGTTATTTTTGGAACCGACACGCCTGCGGGGCAGCGCTTTGATATAGCGCTTATTTATCTGATATTAATCAGCGTGGCGGCGGTGATCCTTGACTCTATAGAATCGGTAAACCGCGAGTATGGTCTGTGGCTGTTCCGTTTGGAATGGGTGTTTACGCTGCTGTTTTCCCTAGAATATTTAATGCGTATCTATTCTTCCCCTAAGCCCTTGCACTATGTATTCAGCTTTTATGGTCTGGTCGACCTGCTCTCTATTGTGCCGACTTACCTCGCACTGTTTGTACCCGGCGCCAGTTACTGGTTGGTGGTGCGGCTATTGCGCGTGTTGCGCATATTCAGGGTGCTTAAGTTGGTGCGCTATCTGACCGAGGCCAATCTGTTGCTGCGCTCTATTTATGCATCGCGGCGCAAGGTGTTGGTGTTCTTTACGGTGGTGCTGGTGATGAGTGTTATTTTTGGCAGCCTGATGTTTTTGGTGGAGGGGCCGGACCATGGGTTTACCAGCATTCCTCGCAGTATCTATTGGACGATCGTGACGATTACCACAGTGGGCTATGGCGATATTACGCCCCAGACGCCTCTGGGGCAGGTGATTGCCACCATGGCAATGCTCACGGGTTATTCGATTATTGCTATCCCCACGGGTATTTTCACGGCTGAGATTGCTCGCGAGATGAATGCTGTGTCAAACAGCCGCCGCTGCAATATCTGTGAGCGCACCAGACACCATCCAGAAGCCGAGTACTGTTATCACTGTGGAGTGACACTGCCGGATCAAAATATCTAGATAAAAGTGGGGCGCGCTTAAAGCTTAGGTGACGACAACCGCTTAAAAGCAGCTATAGTAAATAGAGTTGCTTATATTAATTTACTGAATGGAGATCGGTAATGGCTTGGTTAACGGAGATAGTTGCTCGTGCCCGTATCTAGAGTGTTAATCCTTGGCGGATATGGCAATTTTGGCAAACGAATTGCTGAGAGTTTGTCTCTACTGGAAAATATCACTGTTGTCATCGCAGGCCGCAGTAAAATTAAAGCTCAGAAACTATGCCAAGAACTAGCATTGATGGGCGCTAAAGGGGAGTTAGAAGGTGCATCCCTTGATATAAACAAGCCGCAGTTTATTGTGGAACTCAACGCCTTATCTCCTGACCTTGTAATACACACCGGCGGCCCATTTCAGGGCCAGGATTATAGCGTTCCGGAAGCCTGCATTACTGTTAAAAGCCATTATATTGACCTAGCCGACGATCGCCGATTTGTCTGTGATATATCCACTCTCAACAAAAAAGCTCTCGAGAACGATGTATTAGTTGTATCTGGTGCAAGCTCAGTTCCAGGCCTTTCTTCAGTTGTTGTGGATAGTTTTATAGATCAGTTCTCCCGCCTCGATGAAATAGACTTTGCCATTGCACCCGGCAATCAAGCTGACCGGGGTGAGGCTACGGTTAGAGGTATCCTCTCTTATACAGGTCATGCTTTCCCTGTATTGTCACAGGGGAAATGGATAAACCAATATGGTTGGATGTCTCCCCGAAAACTGTATTTTAATACTCTTATTGGTCATCGATGGCTGGCCAATGTTGATATTCCTGATCTAGAGTTATTTCCTAATCGCTATGGGCCCCTCAAAACTGTCAATTTCCAAGCTGGCTTAGAACTCCCTATTTTACATCTTGGCATGGTGACCATGGCTTTTTTGGCGAAAATTGGATTGATAAAAGACTGGTCTGTTTTGACGAAGCAAATAGTAAAAGCCAGCGAGTTTTTTGAACGCTTTGGTTCCGACATCGGTGGTATGCAGATAAGGCTTACGGGGCTAGATAACTATCAAAATCCACATCAAATAAAATGGGTGCTCTCGGCTGAGAATGGTGTTGGTCCGTACATTCCCATCTTGTCTGCGGTTATTCTCGCGAAGAAATTGATCAATGGAACCCTAGAGAAAAGAGGCGCCATGCCTTGTTTGGGCATGTATTCGTTGACTGAATTTGATGTCGAAGCAGAGTCTTTGGCTATCTCCCACCAAACGGAGAATGGTATTGGATAGTTATCTGATATTGAAGTTACTGCACATCTTAAGTGCCGTGGTTGTGACAGGCACAGGAGCAGGAATTGCATTTTTTATGCTTATGGCAAATCGCTCTAACAATGTTATGGCGATAGCGGTAATAGCGCGCCATGTGGTGTTGGCCGACTGGATTTTTACAGCACCTGCAGTAGTGGTGCAATTTGTAACCGGTGTACTTCTCATGTTGAGGTTAGGATATTCATTTACGTCTACCTGGTTTTATCTGGTGATTACCTTATTTATTTTCGTGGGAGTCTGCTGGGTGCCCGTTATTATTATTCAGTACAGACTTAGAGTTCTTGCTGATGCATCATTAATCGCAGGTCAGCTTGATCCTGGATTCAAAAAAATGATGCGAGCTTGGACAGCACTTGGAGTTCCTGCTTTCGCTGCTATATTAGTTATTTTCTGGTTAATGGTGTTTAAGCCATTTGCTGTTGTGAAGGGGCTTTAGCGATGAAGTGCCTAATCAATGGAATCTGTGCTATTTACTTCATCGATTATACCGCCCGCGTTACCTCGGAGTTATAACACCCAAATGAAAACTGAACGATGGATAAATTTTATAGTTTCTGAGACCGAAACCTCATTGGCGCTACTATATTCTTATATGCAGTTTCAGAAATTGCTATCGCACCAAGATAATGTGGATAAAATTGATAAGAACTCGGAGTTTTGGATGCTTCACAATGGTGCAGTTCAGCATTCCCTGTTTCTATATCTAGGTCGGCTTACCGATGACTCGGCTGATGGGAAGTCGTTTGCAGATTTTAGTAAACACTGTATTAAGAACATCCATGATTTTTCAAGGACAGAATTTTTAGTGCGAAAGCCAGATATTTTATCTAGCAATCCTCGCTTTATGGAAAATAAAACTGAACCAAATGAAGCCGATATGAGAGTTTTGTTCAAATTGGCCAGGCCTCATAATGGCTTTCTTCGGGGCGCTTGCAGAGATATTAGGAACAAAGTCTTCGCGCATGCCATTCTGGTGGAAGAGCATGAATATGCTGATCTATTTTCGAAGGTGAATCTGGATAGCATTGAAAAGGCCCTGCTAGTTTATTGGTCAATTTCGCAGCATTTGTGGCAATCATTCTATAATGCGAGGACTCTGGATCCTATTCAACTTGAGTATTCCCGAAAAGAGGATATTTCTAAAAATATTGTTCAGATGGTGCATGCGACCAATTTAGCCTGACCCTAATTATTTTGTGGGTGAGCAATTAGAGGTTATGAAATAATTTTGTTACTAAAATAAAATCGACCAATGGGCTCAGAGTTGTTTGATTTTTATCGTCACTGTTTGGTTACCTTGCCTGACCAAAATATCTAGCGGATCTTTCTGGATTCTAACGTAGGTCTATAGCTCAGTGCTTCCTGGTACTGAGGCAACTCAGGCTTATCCATCTCCCCGAGATCGCCAATGGTCCGCGCCACTTTTAATACTCGATAAAAACCCCGAGTTGATAGGGCGAACTTGTCGATGGCGAGATCCATTAGGGTTCGCTGTTCTTTATTTAATGGGCAAACCTCATGCAGCTCCTTGCTGCTAAGTTGTGCATTTGTCTTTCCCTGTCGGTCTATCTGTTTCTGTCTTGCTTGGCACACTCGCTGCTGAATTTTCTCATTGCTGTCACCGCTTGGTTGCGCCTGTTCCTGCTGGCTTAAAAGCTGATGATTTTCGATGGTGGTGACCTGTACCTGCAAGTCGATTCTGTCCATTAATGGCCCTGAGATTTTATTGCGGTAACGGGCTATTTGATCGGGGGTGCATATGCAGCGTTGGGTGCCCAGATAGCCGCAGGGGCAGGGGTTCATGGCGGCAATTAATTGAAAGTTGGCGGGGTAGAGTGTCTGTGCAGCCACTCGCGAGATCATTATCTGGCCTGATTCCAGGGGTTCTCTTAATACTTCTAATACGCTGCGGGAGAATTCTGGCAGTTCATCGAGAAATAATACCCCGCAGTGGGCCAGTGAAATCTCTCCCGGTTTGGGGGTGCTGCCGCCACCGACGAGTGCCGCCGCTGAGGCTGTGTGATGGGGTGACTGGAACGGGCGGCTATAGATTGTTTTGCGCAGGCCTTTGCCGGCCACTGAATGAATGGCCGCCACTTGCAGGGCTTCGGCGTTGGTTAAGGGTGGCAATATGCCGGGCAGTCGACTGGCGAGCATGGTTTTACCGGTACCGGGTGGGCCATAAAACAGCAGATGATGTCCACCACTGGCGGCAAGTTCTAGGGCGCGTTTGGCATGTTGCTGGCCAATTACTTCGTTGAGTTGGGCACTGGGTGGAGGCGTTGGGGCTGGGGTTTTCTGCCATTCGGGTAACTGTTCTGCCTGATGGAGATGGGCTGAGACTTGCAATAGATGGCTGGCCGGTAGAATCGAGAGGTTCTCTACTAGAGCGGCCTCGGCGGCGTTACTTTCACCAATAATAAGTTGTTTACTTCGAGCTGCACAGCCAAGGGCGGAGGGCAGCACGGCCTCTACTGAGCGTAATTCTCCTGAGAGTGCCAGCTCGCCAATAAACTCATAGTCCGATAGACCTTCCATGGGCACCTGGCCGGACGCGGCGAGAATACCAATGGCTATGGCCAGATCAAAACGGCTGCCTTCTTTGGGTAGTTCGGCGGGTGCTAGGTTGACGGTAATGCGGCGGGCGGGGAATTCGAAGTGGGAGTTAATAATGGCGCTGCGCACGCGGTCTTTGCTTTCTTTAACGGCGGTTTCTGGCAGGCCCACCATATGGAAAGAGGGCAGGCCATTGGAGAGGTGAACTTCTACGGATACTAGGGGCGCTTGCACGCCCTGTTTGGCTCGGGTTTGCACCACGGCAAGTGACATTACACAGTCCCTGTGTTGTGCGATTACTCCCTTGTCACGAAATACTCATTGCTCGTGCAGACATCTGGCGTTGTCGCGATGAGTTATTTTGCGGCTTGCTCTTTAACGGCGGTTTCGAGTTCGGCGAGTTGCTTTTCGAGTGCGTCGATCTTTTCTCGTGAGCGCATTAATACGGCGCGCTGAGTATCAAATTCTTCTTGGGAAACTAGCTCTAGCTTACTAAAGGTACTCATCATTGCTGAGCGAAGATGCTGCTGTAATTCACCACTAATAGCCTGTGCTCCAGACAATGTCTGGTTAAGCTGCTGGAAAAACTGGTCGTATAGGTCGTCTGAATTCATGTTTGGGGCTCCATTAATGCTCTTATTTTAGCAAACATTGGACCATTGATCGCGGCCTATCTCAATTTGGTGCGCCCGGTATCAAGGTTAGGGGCTAACAGTTCCAATTTGGTGCGCAGTTATTTGCTGAACTCCGGAAAGTCGCACCAAAATAGATCAAGTGCCCCTTATAAATGGCCCTAAATCCCCAAATACCCTGCTATTCAAAGTTGGCACGCAATGTGCAATGTCCTTGGTGTGTACCGAATTTTAATTTAAAACTTTGTAATTTAACTTTATATATCTTGGGAGATATTCAAATGAAAGTATTAAAAACTGCAATTTTTGCTGCAACTATGATGAGCGCCGCTACTGCTATGGCTGCTGAAGTTTCTGGAAACGTAGCCATTGGTTCTGATTACTTTTTCCGCGGTATTGATCAGGCCGGTGGTGAAGCACTTTCTGGCGGATTTGACGTTGGTTTTGAAAATGGTTTTTACGCAGGTACTTGGGCTTCAAGCATCGATTTTAGCGGTGGTTTGGAACTTGATTACTATGCCGGTTACGGTGGATCTTTCTCTGACACTGTTAGCTATGACATTGGCTACCTTTTCTATGGCTACCCACAGGGTGATAGTTCAGAAGAATTTGAAGAGATCTACGGCAGCGTTTCTTTTGCAGACGCAACAGTAGGTTTTGCTATCTCTGATGACTACTACGCCTCTACCGGTTCATCGACTTACGTGTATCTTGATTACGGTATGGCTCTTGGCGAAGACTTCAGCCTGGGTTTCCATTACGGAACTATGTCTGCTGATCTTGATGCTAACGAAGCTGATGATTACTCTGTTTCATTAAGCACTGAAGCTGCTGGTCTTGGTTTTGATCTGAGCTGGATCGATTCATCTGAAACTGGCGCTCTGTTCGCTGACAACGAGTTTGTTCTGACTATTTCTAAGTCTCTTTAAGGTCCTCTTTAAGCTTTTATAAAAAGAACTTTAAACCCTATCTTGCAAATAAATCTGGGTGGCTTCGGCCACCCTTTGGAGATTAAACATGAAACTTGTAACTGCAATTGTAAAACCGTTCAAGCTCGACGAGGTGCGTGAAGCACTCGGCGATCTGGGCGTAGCAGGTGTTACGGTCACAGAAGTTAAAGGTTTTGGCCGTCAGAAAGGCCACACCGAACTCTATCGTGGCGCTGAATACGTCGTGGATTTTCTACCTAAAGTGAAGCTCGAAATCGCGCTGGCCGATGAAATGGTTGATAGCGCTGTTGAAGCGATTACTAAGGCGGCTCAAACCGGAAAAATCGGTGACGGCAAGATCTTTATATCCACCCTCGAAGAAGTTATTCGTATTCGCACCGGTGAAACCGGCGTCGAAGCCGTTTAAACCAGGAGAACCTAATGAACGATATTATTGAAATTAAATACGCACTCGATACCTTTTACTTTTTGATGTCTGGTGTGTTGGTTATGTGGATGGCGGCAGGCTTTACTATGCTTGAAGCCGGTTTGGTGCGTTCTAAAAACACCACTGAAATCCTCACTAAAAACGTGGCGCTGTATGCCATTGCTTGCTGCATGTACATGGTAATGGGCTACTCCATTATGTACGGCGGTACTGCTGACCTGTTGATTCCCGATGCCTGGTTCGGTAACTCTATTGCTAACGCAACTACCGCTGAAGTTTTGGCTAGCAGCGGCGATACTTACTATTCTGGCGCGTCTGACTTCTTCTTCCAGGTAGTGTTTGTTGCTACTGCTATGTCTATTGTTTCTGGTGCGGTTGCTGAGCGCATGAAGCTTTGGGCCTTCCTGGCATTCGCTGTTGTGTTGACTGGCTTTATCTACCCAATGCAGGCCCTGTGGTCTTGGGGTGGTGGGTTCTTAGGTGAGACTGTTGGTTACTCTGATTATGCGGGTTCCGGTATTGTGCATCTCTGTGGTGCTACTGCTGCTCTGTCTGGTGTTCTGTTCCTTGGGCCACGTAAAGGCAAGTACAGTGCAGATGGCAAAGTAAACGCGATTCCTGGCGCCAACATGCCACTGGCTGCAATCGGTATGTTCATCCTGTGGATGGGTTGGTTTGGTTTCAACGGCGGATCTGAATTGGCCGTGTCTAGTGTTGAGTCTGCTAACAATGTTGCTAGCGTATTTGTTAACACTAACGCTGCAGCTGCTGGTGGCCTTCTGGCTGCATTGGTTCTGGGACACCTGCTGTTTGGCAAGGCTGACCTGACTATGGCTGTTAACGGTGCACTGGCTGGTCTGGTAGCAATTACTGCTGACCCACTGTCTGCAACTGGCGGTATGGCAACTCTGATCGGTGCCATTGGTGGCGCGATTGTTGTGTTGTCTGTTTCCTTCTTCGACAAGCTACGAATTGATGATCCTGTAGGCGCTATCTCGGTCCACGGTGTTGTTGGTATCTGGGGCCTGTTGGCTGTAACGATTAACTCTGACGTCACTATTATGGCTCAGTTAACAGGTGCTGCGGTTATCTTCGCCTGGACTTTCGTTACTAGTAGTATTGTTTGGTACATTCTGAAACTAGTGATGGGCATCCGCGTTAGTGAAGAGCAAGAGTACGAAGGTGTTGATGCATCTGAGTGCGGAATTGACGCTTACCCCGAGTTCGTTAATTCTAAGTCTTAAGGTTATACCCTTGTAGTTTAGCCGGGGCCTTTTGGTCCCGGTTTTTTTATGTCTGGCTTTTAATGGGCTGAGGGCTCCTTATTCGCTGAGGGCTC
>Ga0209195_1002048_pt1 | contig 12500 bp, 10 predicted proteins | sample COGITO_mtgs_1004_3_FD_184788 | JGI IMG/M metagenome (GOLD analysis project Ga0209195, IMG submission 184788) | Pelagic marine microbial communities from North Sea - COGITO_mtgs_100420 (SPAdes) (version 2) | ecosystem: Environmental > Aquatic > Marine > Epipelagic ...
GGCCATGAACAATGCCGGTGGTACTACAGGGTGGATCGTAACCGCGCCGGTCGTGGCGGCACTTGGTGCAATTGTGAGTGGACTGCTTCTAGTAATTCTTGGCTTCTTCGGTTATCTGGTTCTCACGAAGACCACAATTGCGCGTCTCCGTGAAATCCTCGGCGCTGGATTCGTCAGAATGCGTGGGGGAATGCCATCGCGTTCAGGCGGGAAAACAGAAGAAGATTACGAAAATTCGCCTATCGATCAACTCGAAGAAGGGTCACTCGCGGCCGAAAGAGCGACACCAGGATTCGCAAACCCCAATGGTGTTCTGCGGGCGGATCACTCTGATCTTCCTTTGGTAGGCGATGAACCTTTCATTTCACCCATTCCGACTGAAGATGAACGCCCTGCCGCCGCATTAATGGCTGGTGTGGCCGATTCGTCAGTGAAGGCCCCCAAGGAAGCCGACTCCCGAAGTGACACGATCGTTGTGGCAGCGGTCAAGCCCACGGTTACATCAAAAAATGACACAGAAATTGTCGGTCAGCCCCAGGTGGCCACCCAATTGCCCCTACTTCCACGAAGTGCATACCGACTTCCAAAGGGGGACCTACTCAAAGTGGGACCGGCCCACAAAACTGCCACCAAAGCTAATGACCTGGTCGTGACCGCTCTCACCGACGTTATGACTCAGTTCGGAATTGACGCGCAGGTTGTCGGTTTTATGCGCGGCCCAACCGTGACCCGGTACGAAATTGAATTGGGTCAAAGTGTCAAAGTGGAGCGGGTAACCGCATTGAGTAAGAACATCGCTTATGCAGTTGCCAGTGCGGAAGTTCGGATCCTGAGCCCAATACCTGGCAAAAAGGCAATTGGAATCGAAATCCCCAATACCGACCGAGAACTCGTTGCACTAGGTGACGTGCTCAAGAGCAAAGTAGCTGCAAATGACCAACACCCCATGGTCGTTGCGCTCGGTAAAGACGTTGAAGGCAGTTTTGTTGTCGCAAACCTAGCCAAAATGCCACATATTTTGGTGGCCGGTGCCACCGGTGCTGGAAAGAGCAGTTGTATCAACTCGCTGATCACCTCAATTCTGATGCGATCCACGCCCGAAGAAGTCCGGATGATCCTGGTGGATCCCAAACGAGTTGAGCTCACAATCTACGAAGGTGTTCCGCACCTCATTACTCCAATTATTACTAATCCCAAGAAGGCCGCCGACGCACTCACGTGGGTGGTTAAGGAAATGGATCGGCGCTACGACGATCTGTCTGCTTTTGGTTACCGACACATCGATGACTTCAATAAAGCCGTCCGTTCTGGCAAGATTAGGCCATTGCCAGGGTCTGAACGCAAGATCGAGGCGTATCCCTACTTGTTGATAATCGTCGACGAACTCGCCGACCTCATGATGGTCGCACCGCGTGACGTTGAAGACTCGGTAGTTCGGATCACCCAACTCGCACGGGCCGCTGGGATTCACTTGGTCTTGGCAACCCAGCGCCCAAGTGTGGACGTTGTTACAGGTTTGATCAAGGCAAATGTGCCCAGCCGCCTCGCGTTCGCAACGTCGAGCTTGGCTGACAGTCGAGTGATCTTGGACCAGCCGGGCGCCGAAAAACTTGTGGGCCAAGGTGATGGTTTGTTCTTGCCCATGGGGGAGAACAAGGCAATGCGGATTCAAGGGGCATTCGTGTCCGAACATGAAATCCGCCAGATCGTCGCTCATTGCAAGGATCAATGGGATGCGGATTATCTTGACGAAGTGACAAGCCCAGCAGCTTCCGCAAAGGAGATTGACGGCGACATAGGAGACGATCTCGATGTGTTGCTGCAGGCCGTTGAGCTTGTGGTCGGAACCCAATTTGGTTCAACATCGATGCTTCAACGCAAACTCCGCGTGGGCTTTGCCAAAGCCGGTCGATTGATGGACCTGATGGAGTCTCGCGGGGTTGTGGGTCCGAGTGAAGGTTCAAAGGCCAGGGACGTGCTTGTCACAGCGGACGAACTTCCGGGATTAATCCTGTCTATCCGCGGCGGATAGACTCCACGAGTGTCGGAAAAAACAGTTGCGCTGATCACCATGGGCTGTGCCCGTAATGAAGTAGATTCCGAGGAACTCGCCGGGCGGCTGGAGGCCCAAGGCTGGACATTGGTGGAAGACCCAGAAATGGCGCAAGCGGTCATGGTCAACACTTGCGGATTTGTTGACATTGCAAAAGCGGACTCAATCAACACAATCATTGAAGCCGCGGATCTGAAAGAGTCTGGTGCCGTAACCAAGGCTGTCGTTGCCGTTGGTTGTTTGGCGCAGCGCTACGGGAATGAATTAGCGGGCGATCTTCCTGAGGCCGACGCTGTGTTGAGTTTCGACGATTACCCCTACATTGCCGAGCGGCTGGACGCCGTGATGCGCGGCGACAAACTTGTGCCACATGCCCCCAGTGATCGCCGGACCCTGCTCCCGATCAGCCCCGTGGAACGTGCTGCAAATACCAACCCGATACCGGGCCACGGCTCGCAGGAAGACACGCCTCCCGGCAACGATGCACTGGCTTGGCAACCCCCTATTTTGCGCAAGAGGCTGGAAAATTCTCCAGTTGCACCCGTCAAACTTGCCTCAGGGTGTGACCGGCGTTGCACATTCTGCGCGATCCCCTCTTTCCGCGGCTCATTTATTTCACGCCCTCCGGCTGACGTCGTCGCAGAGGTCGCCTGGCTCGCGGGCCTAGGCGTCACCGAGGCTGTTCTGGTGAGTGAAAACTCAACGTCCTACGGCAAAGACCTTGGCGATCTTCGACTGCTGGAGTCACTCTTGCCCGCGATTGATCAGGGCACCGATATCGCTCGAATTCGGGTTGCTTATTTACAACCAGCTGAAGTGCGACCGGACCTTCTGAAGGTCATGGCGTCCACGCCGGTTGTAGCACCATACTTTGATTTGTCATTCCAGCATGCCTCTGCGACTCTGTTAAGACGGATGAAGCGATTCGGCAGCCGGGAGGCCTTCTTGGAATTGATCGGGTCGATTCGTGAACTCTCACCCCAGGCTGGTATCCGCAGCAATGTGATTGTCGGATTCCCGGGCGAAACGGACGAAGAATTTGCAGAGCTTGTCGCATTCCTGGAACAGGGTGAACTCGATGCAGTGGGTGTTTTTGCCTACAGTGACGAGGAGGGCACCGAAGCGTTTAATCTGTATCCAAAAGTTGATCAGCCGATTATTGACTCAAGGGTTCGACTAATTACAGACCTAGTGGACGAACTAATGGCGCAACGAGCCCAGGACCGAATCGGAGAAGACGTAGAGGTCGTAATCGAGTCATTTGATTCCGAGTCACACAGCTATTGGGGCCATGCGGGTCACCAAGGTCCCGACGACGGCGAAACGGAAGTTGTCCTCGGGGAGAGCAGCGGTGAACTCACGGTAGGTCAATTGGTCCACGCACGAGTTGTTGACAGCAACGGAGTTGACCTGGTTGCGGAATTGACTCACTGATGCGCGAGCATCCACTCCCACCGGATCATGCCGCTGACAAGCCAACAACGACTTCAGTGTGGAATGTTGCCAACGCTCTCACCGGCCTACGGCTTCTGGCGGTTCCCCTGCTGGGCTATTTGTTGCTCCAAGATTCACAGGACTCGAGAAACTTGGCAACACTGGTTTTTTTGCTCGCCTCTTTGACAGATCTGCTTGACGGTTTCGTTGCACGCAAGTTTGGATTAATTACAACGCTTGGGAAAGTTGCTGACCCGATCGCGGATAAGTTCTTGACAGGTGTAGCACTACTTGGGCTGTCCTACCTAGGCGCGCTGCCGTGGTGGGTGACAATTGTGATTATTGCGCGGGAAATTTGCGTCACGCTGCTGCGCTTTTGGGTAATTGAGCACGGAGTGATCTCTGCTTCTCGTGGCGGCAAAACTAAGACACTGCTTCAAATTGTGGCAATTAGCATGTATCTCTACGTATGGCCAGAGGGCGCTTCGGAGTCATTCACTAACTTCTGGGATTTTGCAAAAATTTCAGTCATGACGCTCGCCGTGGTCCTCACCATGACCACGGCGATTGCCTATATTCGAAAGGCACTACAACTGCGCCGGCAAATAGATGGTGCCCGATCGTGATCGCCCAGCAGGTGGTTGATTTATTACGGTTTAATCGTGCAACTATCTGCACAGCCGAGTCGATCACAGGCGGTGAAATTGCCAGCACCCTGGTGGCGATCCCGGGTGCATCGGAAGTATTTTCTGGTGGAGTCGTCACTTACACGGTTCACTCAAAAATAAAGGTTCTAGGAATTTCTGACATTGAACTAGGTCATGGAGTGGTGTCGAAAGAGGTAGCGCTCGGGATGGCGGTTCGTGCGCGTGAGCTATTTGCCTCAGATTTTGCCCTGTCGAGCACGGGTGTGGCAGGGCCCGGGCCGGACCAGGGAGTTCCCGCGGGAACCATTTGGCTGGGTTTTGCGTCCAAGAGTGCAAGCGGAGCAGTCTTTATGCAGATACCGCCTTCGATCTCGGATAGGAACGCTATCCGCGCCGCGGCGGTTGAAGCGTCCTTGAGTTTGGTGCTCAAGGCGGGGCTTTTCGCGGAACTTCATCCACAGACTTGAGCCAAAAACCGCGCATGTCAGCCTTAGCGAGTAGCATGGGGCATTGGTGTAGCACAGAAAGGAAATGGACATGATCGTTCTACGCAACGTCATCGGTGACGAGCTTCGCCGCCGCCGTCAAGATCAGGGCCGAACCCTGCGAGATATTTCCGGAGCTGCTTCGGTGTCCCTGGGCTACCTTTCTGAAATCGAGCGGGGTCAAAAAGAGGCTTCGTCTGAACTGATCGCGGCAATTTGTGGCGCACTAGACGTTTCCCTCTCTGACATCTTGGCTTCGGTGAGTACTTCTGTTGCGAACGCGGAATTAGCACAACCGCTCACTTTTCCCAGCGCGATCCCAGCAATTCGAATCTGATCCTTTCTTCGATTTTTGCACTATGCGACTGAGCGACCTCTCTGAGCGCCTCGAGCTCGTGATCGGTTCGCAGTATTGCGATTCATGGCGCAAGGACATGGTGTTGCCCGATCTTGGTCTCAGTGTGGATGGTGCAGTATCCGCCGGTGTTGAAACTTCAGCAATCTGGCGTGCGGTGTGCAATTTCGTCGAAGTTCCAGCAACCTTGCTCTAGAGTTCTCGGGTGAGCGCAACTGGAGATATCCGATCGAGTGACATGCAATCGAATGAAACCCTTGGCAGCTCAAGGATTATTTCCATCCAAAACCGTTCGGTGGCCACACTTTCGGGCGCCCAAATGTTCGGTGGAATAGCAGTAGCCGGATCTGTCCCAGCAGGGGCATTGCTCGCTGTGTCGTTGACCGATTCGGAAGCGTTCGCGGGCTTGGTTCAAACAGCAGGTGTCTTGGGAGCTGCCATTTTCGCCTTGCCCCTCGCCCGAATTGCCCTGACCCGGGGGCGTCGACCTGCATTGGCCAGTGGTTATGGACTGGGAGCGGTCGGAGCGATCCTGGTGATTTTCGGCGCTGTGTCGAAAAACGTTGCACTGGTTCTTTTCGGATCGCTTTTCGTAGGTGTCGCAAGCGCGGCCAGCCTTCAGGCGCGCTACGCGGCCACCGATCTCGCTCTGCCGCAGCATCGCGCTCGCTCGTTGTCCTACGTCGTGTGGGCCGCGACCATAGGGGCGGTGTTAGGGCCCAATCTGCTAAATTTCAGTGGCTCGGTCGGCATGAGCCTTGGATTGCCACAGTTATCGGGTCCGTATGTAGTTTCAGCCATCGCGCTAACACTCGCGGTTCTGATTTTGCTGGTGTCACTTCGCCCAGACCCATTTCAGTTAGCAACCAAACTGCGCCAGGATCAAGAACCAGGCACAAAGATCGCGCACCCCAAACTACGGGATGGGATCGATCACCTTCGGACGCGCCCGCGGGCTGTACTTGGTATTGGTGCGATCTCGATTGGTCACGTGGTCATGATCATGGTGATGGTCATGACACCGGTTCATATGGCCCACGTAGATGTCACATTGCAACTCATTGGGCTCGTGATCAGCGTGCACGTTGCGGGCATGTACGCATTTTCCCCGTTGGTTGGAATGGCAGTGGACCGATTCGGGCGGGTCCCCATGATCCTTGCGGGTGCGGTGATTTTGGCACTCAGTTGCGCAATTTCCGGGCTAGCGCCAGCCGACAACGTTCTCGTACTAGGGATCGGACTTTTTCTCTTGGGGTTGGGGTGGTCATTTACGTTGATCGCCGGTTCCACACTCGTGACAGATTCGGTTGAGGCCAACGAGCGGCCGTCGGTCCAAGGGCTCTCGGATTTATCAATGAACGCGGCAGGAGCGCTCGGAGGCGTGGCTGCGGGTCTGATCATGTGGGCTGGAGGGTATGGCTGGTTGTGTGCCTTCGCGATCCTTCCGCTGATTGCCTTGGCCATCTGGGTCAGAGTTCCGGCGTGTCGGCTGCATTCGAACGCACGTTCGATATAGGCTCACATCGCTGGGTTGAGTTATCAACAACCGCGGGTGCTAATCCACAACGGAGAATCACTTCAGGTAAATGTCAGTGCTCGCACCTAGCCTGTGGCAAACATATAAAAACGTGAAGTGCTCGAGCTGCTTCGGCAGTTGTGAACGCGGACCCAGGGTTGAGGAGAAAGAGCATGGCAAATACCGAGAAAGACCGCGAGAAGGCCCTTGACAGCGCATTGGCTCAGATTGAACGCCAATTCGGCAAGGGATCGCTCATGCGCTTGGGGGACGCCGAGCGGGTGCCCATGGAAGTGATTCCCACCGGGTCCATTGCACTTGACATTGCATTAGGAATTGGTGGATACCCCCGTGGCCGGATTGTTGAGATCTACGGCCCGGAGTCGTCGGGTAAAACAACGGTTGCCTTACACGCCATTGCCAGTGTTCAGGCACGCGGAGGGCTTGCCGCATTTATCGACGCGGAGCACGCACTTGACCCAGAGTATGCGGCCGCACTAGGCGTGGATTTAGACAATCTGTATGTCTCACAGCCTGACAACGGCGAACAGGCACTCGAGATTTGTGACACGTTGGTCCGCTCCGGGGCTATCGACCTGGTCGTAATCGACTCCGTTGCGGCGCTCACCCCGCGCGCTGAAATCGAAGGTGACATGGGTGATTCACACATGGGGCTGCAAGCCCGACTCATGAGCCAAGCCCTGCGCAAAATGGCCGGTGCGCTGAGCAATACGAATACCACCGCAATTTTCATTAATCAATTGCGTGAAAAAATTGGCGTCATGTTTGGTTCACCCGAAACGACAACGGGTGGAAAAGCATTGAAGTTCTATTCATCTGTCCGCATGGATGTTCGTCGAATCGAAACGCTTAAGGGTGGGACCGAAGCTGTCGGAAACCGAACCCGGATCAAAGTAGTCAAGAACAAAGTCGCGCCGCCATTTAAGCAAGCAGAGTTTGACATTATTTACGGCGAGGGAATCTCCCGTGAAGGATCACTCATCGACATTGGTGTGGATCAAGGAATCGTGCGCAAGGCTGGAGCTTGGTACACCTACGAAGGTGATCAGCTAGGCCAAGGAAAAGAAAACGCTCGAACATTCCTCCGCGACAATGCTGACTTGGCCAACGAAATTGAAAAGCGCATCAAAGAACAAATGGGAATCGGGCCTAAAATCGATGCCCCAGTGGATTCCAAAGCAGTCAAAGCAGCTGCAAAACTCGATGCAAGCGCGCCTGTTGACGCAGGCGATGAGTAAGTAGCTGTCAAACGCAGATGTCTGACCCAGTTCTTGATCCCCTAAAGCTTGATTCCTCGAAGGAGGAGTCGCAGATCATGTTGGTGGTAATGCGCCGACTTAATGTGGCTCCTCGTTCGCGAGGGGAGTTAACGAAGTATCTCCTGGGCAAGGAATTTAGTGCAGACGCAATCCAGCGGGTTCTCGAACGCGTCGAAGGCATGGGTTACATCGACGACGCACAATTCGCAAGAGACTGGGTTCGCAGCCGCCACCGCTCCCGTGGACTTGCACCGAGCGTTCTCACACGGGAATTATTGGCAAAGGAAATTGACCTTGAGTTAATCGAAGCCGCGTTAACAGAGCTGTCCACCGAAGACACGAAAGAGCGGGCTTATCAACTCGCTGCAAAGAAGTACCGAAGTTTGCACAGTGTGGAACCAAGTGTGGCCGTGCGGAGGATCGCCAGTTTGTTGCAGCGAAAGGGATATGCCCCGGGCCTGTGTTTTCAGATCGCGAAAGAAACGGTGGGGGCTGAACTCGAGGCAGTGGGGGATTTGGAGGGGTAGTGCCCAAGATCTAAGCACTGTTTAGATCCTGCTACAATTTCATATCCCAATGTGACCGTTTGATTTTTTAGGAGTTTCATGCCCGGTTTATCAGCATGGGCTGTTCGGCAGCCCATTAAGGCCCTAATCGCGTGGTTTATCGCAGTTGTGGCAATAGGAACGCTTGGCATCGGCTTTGCTGGTTCCTACAATGACGCCTTTGAACTGCCCGACACCGAATCGAAAGCGGCCACGGACTTACTAATGTCCAGCGGAACGGACACCTCGAGTCTAGAAGGTGGCGCCACAATCGTGTGGAAGCTGCAGGATGGACCAGCGCTTTCCCCAAAGGCGGAAGAAAGCATCGTGCCACTGCTCGAAGAGTTATCTGGGTTTGAGTCGGTCGCATGTGTGACAAATCCATTTGATTTGACTGGGTCGGGGTTTGGGTCAGGGTGCGTATCTGAAAATGGTACGCAGGATGTGCTTCAACTGTTGACACCAGAAGAAGCCGAAGTTCTCACGAGCTCGTTCGCTCCAGTAAGCTCCGACGGCTCGGTCGCGTTTGCGACCATGTCGATCGTGGGAAATGGGTCCGACGGATTACCGCCAGAAGAGGCAAACTCCATACTGGCGTTAATTGACGAAGTCAGTAGCGAGTCTTTAATGATCGGGGCTGAAGGGCAAGCTCTGGATTGGAGCTCCGGCGAGCCTCCTAGCAGCGAGGTTATTGGAATTATCTTCGCTCTCGTCATTCTTCTTGTGGCTTTCGGATCTGTGATAGCTGCCGGACTACCGATTTTGGTTGCTATCGTCGGTGTGGGAACTGGTGTGCTTTTTGTGACCTTCATTGCGAACTTTCTCGACGTTGCGACATTCGCACCCACTCTCGCGGCAATGATCGGACTCGCCGTTGGAATCGACTATTCACTCTTTATTCTCAACCGCTTTCGCCATGGGATATTAGCGGGAGAAGATAAGGAGGTCGCTGCGCTTCGGGCTGTGCAAACATCCGGGCGCGCCGTCGTTTTTGCTGCCTTTGCAGTTGTGGTCGGTCTCCTAGGCCTACTCGTCCTGGGCATCAACTTCTTTACTGGCTTGGCAATTGGTGCCGCGATGACTGTTGTGATCGTAATGCTTGCGGCGGTCTGGATGTTGCCGGCTCTGCTAGGTTTATTGGGTGCGCGAGCAATCGGGTGGCGCTTGCCCTGGGGACGCAAGCCAGGGAGCGGCGCTGTCGACTCCAAGGCCTGGACCGCGTATGGGCATTTCCTTCAAAAGCGCCCGCTGTTACCAGTCATCGGCGCGCTCGCACTGATCACGATTCTGGCAATTCCCGCACTCAGCTTGCGGCAAGGATTCACTGACAACTCAGGAAAAGCTGAAGGTTCCCCTGCGCGGGTGGCATATGACTTACGAGCCGAGGGATTCGGGGCCGGAGCCAGTGCTCCCTACCTTGCTGTCGTCGACTTGTCCGCAAGTTCTGACCCGTCGGCTTACTTAGAAGTCATCACCGCGTTGAATGAGACCCCTGGCGTCGCGGGAACGAATCCGAGTCTAGAGGTCTTACCCATCTTGGCAAAAATTTCTGAGGCGTCATCAGAGGAAGATGCCAACCCCATTCAGGTCATGGCTGTTTATCCGACCACCGCACCGCAAGATGCGGCGACGAGCGAACTTCTCACGACCCTCAGGGAAGAGGTAAACCCAGCATTGGAAGCAACCACGGGGGCCGTAATCCTTATGGGTGGAACCGCCGCCATCACGGCGGACTTTACGACAGTTTTGTCCCAAGCTCTTCCGGTCTTTCTACTACTGGTCGTGGGTCTGGGATTCTTGGCCCTCGTTGTGTTGTTTAGATCCTTGTTAGTGCCCCTTATCGGAGCTGTAACGTCGCTGTTCTCCTTGGCCGCGGCGATGGGTATATCGGTGGCGGTGTTCCAGTGGGGATGGTTCAACTCAGTTCTGGGGATTTCAGGGACAGGACCGATCCTGCCATTCATCCCAATCATGGTGTTCGCGATCTTGTTCGGGTTGTCAATGGATTACCAGGTGTTTCTTGTGTCCCGAATGCAAGAAGAGTGGGCAAAAACTCATGAGAATGCGGCAAGTATTCGAAGCGGGTTGAGCAACTCCGGCCGTGTTGTAGTTATTGCGGCCCTCATTATGGCGGTCGTTTTCGGTGCATTCGCCCCGGCCCCTGACCCGATCATCAAATTGTTTGGTATAGCCCTTGCCTCCGCTGTACTGATTGACGCTTTCATCATTCGCCTGGTCCTCGTCCCGAGCCTCATGACGCTCTTCGGCACTGCCAACTGGTGGCTTCCGGGCTGGTTGGACCGCATCCTTCCCAAGGTTTCCATTGAGCCGGGTGACGAAGAGGTTCACGAGGTCGATAATCGGGACAGGGACGGTTCACCCCAACCCGTTGGATAGGGGGAAGTAACCCAGGACTGAGCCTTCATTACTGTTAAGCACTATGTCTACCAGTGTTGTGTCTCGGACCTATCAAGTACGCACTTACGGGTGCCAAATGAATGTACATGATTCGGAGCGCATTACTGGCCTGTTGGAGTCCGAAGGCTATCTACCCGTTGAAAGTGGCGAAGTCGCGGACCTAATCGTGTTTAATACGTGTGCGGTACGTGAAAATGCCGACAATAAGCTCTACGGAAACCTGAGTCACCTGGTACCCATTAAGGCAGCAAACCCAGGAATGCAAATTGCAGTCGGCGGTTGTTTGGCGCAAAAGGATCAGGGAGAAATCTTACGCAAGTCACCCGTGGTGGACGTGGTTTTTGGAACCCACAACTTAGGGTCCCTGCCGGTGCTTTTGGAACGCTCCCGGATTCAACAGGAAGCACAAGTCGAAATCGCCGAGGCTCTCGTTGATTTTCCTTCAGCGCTCCCCACCAAACGTGACGCCATCTATAGCGCATTTGTGTCTGTAAGTGTGGGCTGCAACAACACCTGTACGTTCTGCATTGTTCCTGCGCTCCGCGGGAAGGAGAAAGACCGACGAGCGGGCGATATTTTAACCGAAATTGAAGTCTTGGTCGCTGACGGTGTGCTTGAAGTGACGCTGTTGGGGCAGAATGTCAATGCCTACGGTTCTGATCTGGGTGACCGTCAGGCGTTTAGTAAACTCTTGCGCGCATGTGGGGAAGTCCCAGGGCTTGAGCGAGTACGGTTCATGAGCCCACACCCTCGTGACTTCACCGACGACGTAATCGATGCTATGGCGCGGACCGAGAACGTTATGCCCACTCTGCACATGCCTTTGCAATCTGGTTCAGACTCGGTGCTTGCGAGAATGCGTCGTTCATACCGTCAAGAGAAGTATTTGGGCATAATTGATCGGGTCCGAGCAGCAATGCCGGAGGCATCAATCACCACGGACATCATTGTCGGTTTCCCGGGTGAGACTGAAGAAGATTTTCAAGCAACAATGGACGTCGTGCAAAAGTCCCGCTTTTCAAGTGCGTACACATTCCAATATTCGAAGCGACCTGGAACGCCAGCTGCGACTATGGAAGATCAGATCGATAAAGAAGTCGTTCAGGAACGTTATGAGCGATTAGTCAAATTGGTGAACCAGATTTCGTGGGAGGAAAATCTCAAGCAGGTGGGTAGAACCGTTGAGATTCTTGTGGCTCACGGCGAAGGTCGAAAGGACGCCCACACAAATAGGCGCTCCGGCCGAACGGCAGACGGTAGACTCGCGCATTTTAATGTTGGCGAGTTTACGGCTAGACCGGGTGACTTTCTCACTGGAAAGGTTCTCTCTGCTGCCCCACACCACCTTGTAGGTGATGCTACTTTCGTGCGTCAGACACGTGCAGGTGAGCTCTCAGAATCGACTTCACAGACTTCCGTCATGTTGGGCATTCCAACTTTCGTTTCACCTTGATTGATCTCCCATGAAGTCGCAGCCGGTATTGACAATCATTGGACCAACCGCGGTGGGGAAGACCGCGTTGGCGCTTGATTGTGCGCGTGAAATTGACGGGGAGTTGGTCGGAACCGACTCAATGCAGGCATTTACCGGGATGGACATAGGAACTGCCAAACCAAGTGCGGCGGAATTGGGAGGTATTGCACATCACATGCTCGATATCTGGCCAATCTCACACAGTGCTGACGTGGTGCAATTTCGGGACATGGCTCGAGAATCTATCGAGGCGGTACAGAGCCGCGGGAAGTTTCCGATTGTTGTCGGCGGCA
>Ga0209195_1002054_pt1 | contig 12472 bp, 9 predicted proteins | sample COGITO_mtgs_1004_3_FD_184788 | JGI IMG/M metagenome (GOLD analysis project Ga0209195, IMG submission 184788) | Pelagic marine microbial communities from North Sea - COGITO_mtgs_100420 (SPAdes) (version 2) | ecosystem: Environmental > Aquatic > Marine > Epipelagic ...
GCCCACCTAGTTACACGCCCGGGTGGCGAAATTGGTAGACGCAAGGGACTTAAAATCCCTCGGTGGCAACACCGTGTCGGTTCAAGTCCGACCCCGGGCACCATTTACACTTTCCAGTAACATCCCATAAAATCCAGCGGCATCCATAAATTCGTTTAAAATCAATAAAATAGGCTTACCTATTAGAGTTTCATTGATTTTCTAGGTTCTGTAGCATCCGTTGACAGCCGCTAGAAATGACGGTACTTTTGACGGTATATCCGGTTCAATTAGGAAATGTACCGTCAAAATGGCTCTAGTGAATAGTCACATCAAGGAAGCAAAACCGCGCGATACTGACTACAAGTTGGCGGATGGCGGCGGCATGTATTTACTTATAAAGAAGAACGGCAGTAAGTACTGGCGTTTGGATTATCGGTTCCGGGGTAAGCGCAAAACACTGGCGATAGGAGTCTATCCCGAGGTAAGTCTGAAAGATGCCCGAGAGAAGCGCCGCCTTGCAAAAATCCAACTCAGCGATGACCAAGACCCTGCCGAAATTCGCAAAGAGGAAAAGCGAGCCAGAGAGTTAAATTGTTTTGAGGATGTTGCACGTCAATGGTGGGAGCATCATAAAGATACTTGGAGTGCGGATCATGCAGCCAGAGTGCTCAGGCGCCTTGAAGATAATGCGTTTAAAGACTTGGGGCATTTACCCGTAGATCACATAACACCCAAACAAGTCATTGCCACCATTCGCAAGGTTGAAACACGGGGCGCGTTGGATGTCGCCAACCGCGTTAAGCAGGCCATCAGCGCTACTTGCCGTTTTGCCATTCAGCAAGGTATTGCCACTAACAACCCTGCTGGTGATCTGGATGGCATCATTAAACAACGCAAGGTTCAGCATCGTGCCTCGTTACCCAGAGAGGAGCTGCCACAGTTTCTTCAATCGCTGGAAACTTATAGTGATCGTGGTCGTATGTTAACCCAGCGCGCCATTAAATTACTGTTATTAACCTTTGTTCGTTCGGGTGAGTTACGCGGTGCCCGATGGGATGAATTTGACCTAAAGGATAAGATTTGGCGAGTGTCAGCGGACCGCATGAAAATGAGGAATGAACACCTGGTTCCGCTTTCACGTCAAGCTCTGGAGGTACTTGAGTTATTAAGGCCTATGACCGGCAAATACGATCTGGTTTTTCCATCAGAACGTCAGCGTGACAGAGTCATGTCGGATAACACCATGCGCAGAGCTATTTTCAAGCTGGGTTATGACGGCACCCATGAAGGTAAGAGCAAGGCCGTCCCTCACGGTTTCAGAGCAACAGCATCTTCGATACTTAACGAAACAGGCTTTAATCCTGATGCCATTGAACGACAACTGGCTCATAAAGAAAGTAACAGCGTTAGAGCTGCCTATACCCACCATGCTCGCTATATAGATGAGCGTCGAGAGATGATGCAATGGTGGGCAGATTATCTGGATGCCATGCGGGCTTCAGGGTCGGTAGTTCCAATATTTTCAAAAGCAGCGAATAACTAATTTTTCTACGCCTGCTGTCTTGATTCTATCCACTGAATAATCACGCTTTCATGCCAGCCTACGGATCGATTGCCGGTGAGTTGAACCTGTTTAGGGAATTCCCCTTTTGCTATTTCTGCATAAATAGTTGAGCGAGATAATCCGGTCATCGCCTTCACTTCCTTTAACCTTAAAATTTTGCAGCTCATCTCACGTCTCCGTCTTTGTGTATAGCGGTCTCATGCTATGCGCAAAAACTGAGAAAACAACGCAAAACCGTTCACACCGTGCAGAAACTTTATTCAACAGCGTGTCTTGTGGTGGTGCGAGTGTCGTGATGAGGAACACAAAAAACTTTCTCGACACCTTGAACGATTTATTGAAGTCATGGCTATAGGCTTTATGTTTTAGTAAGAGCACTTATCTGTGGCAGCTACAGACTTAGCTGCAAACAACTCCTTCCTGTGCAACTGGCATGAAGGCACATTGGTTCCAATGGAACCAATGCCGTGAATGATTTGATACCTGTTTAACCCATTGATCGGGGATCACATACATTTACGAACACACCCTTCCATTAATCTACTCACCGAAAAGGAGGTGATGCCAGCAAAAATGAAACCGGCAACGATGCGCCAACCCGTCTCTGTGGAGTCTTTACACAGAGACGGGTCTGAAAATTCGGCAATAATCGTAGTCAATACAATGCATTAGCAGCCACACCGCTGATACAAAAGCAGTAAAAACGCCGACACAGGCACCCATGCGACCAACGACTAAACCCTATTTAAAGGTTTGATCAATTGGCACAGTACGCAACCCGCAGGCATTAAGCCCTGTTCAGGCGCACCAAGCATGAGGAGCCAGTCATTTGTCCTAGAGGTTTTAACCCTCCGCAGGCTGAGCGTACCAGCACAGCACGACCGGTGCTTAATCCGGTTTAACACTTACCAGTTTCAGGGTTTATATGGGCAACGTGGGCGGCAATAGAAATTATGGTTATGGTAAACAACTGGCATGGGCGGGTAAAAACGCACTGGCTGACCGTTATGGTCAGGGGCATTTCAGTACCCGTGCTACCCATGAAGAACGTTGGAATCAGTTTGCCCATTATATGAAAGCACAGGGTATTAACGATGTTAGAAAAATCACGCCGACCGTTTTAAACGGACACAATCAATTTTTGAAGGACTTGGTTAGCAAGGGAGGAATGAGCGTGGCCTATGCTCAAAACCGGCTATCAACGGTTAATGTGGTACTGGAAACCATGCGTAAAGATACCGTGCTGACGATTAAGCCCGCAAAGATAATAGGACAGCGTTCCCACGTCCGCTCAACCATTCCCGCAACGGTCAGACCGGACGTACTAAAAAGCCTCACCGTTAAACCCGGTCAAGAACGGACAATGCTAATAGCTCAACTCACCCGTGATTTGGGTTTACGCTTTAAAGAAGCTTCTTTACTCGATACACGCAAAGCCCTCCGCCAGGCCAAGCAACACGGGCGTATCAATATTACTCAAGGCACCAAGGGCGGGCGAGGCAAAGGGTCCGACCGGTGGATACCCGTCAGTAACCAGTGCCTGCAAACCCTAAAAGCCGCCACTCTCATACAGGGCAAAGAACAGAATTTAATTCCGCCAAACTCCAGCTACAAGCAATGGCGAGTCCACCGGTATAACCAGTGGCGTGCCATGACAAAACAGACAGCCATCAATGGTTTTCACGATATGCGAGCCGCCTATGCCTGTGAACGTTATCAAGCCATTACCGATTATCCTGCTCCGGTCATTACTGGAAAACGACAAGCCGATAAATCGCTGGATCAACAAGCCCGTTCCATCCTCGCCCAAGAATTGGGTCATAATCGCACCGATGTGGTGGCAGCCTATATCGGCAGCAGTCAATAGCGTATTGAAAAATTATGCGACCTGCCAATCAACAACAAGCCAAACAACATATGGAGCATTTATTAAATCGTAAGCTGAAAGGTAATCGAAGCACTCGCGTTAAAGAACATACCCATCGTGCAAAGAAAATTGCGGCTGCAATATGGACGAGATTTCGAGTTGGCCCGTACCAATATCAACTCAAGCATCTGAAGTGGTATCTGGATACACAAACTCAACACCTTAAACCAGCTACGCAATATCGTCATTGGCTGACGGTAAAAAATGTAATTATCGCATTGGGAAAGGAAAGTGACTGGATGAGTAGACTGGGTAAGGCTGGCTGACGATGAAGTGTAGTATTGAGCGACTGCAAACCGTCCGCACTCCTTGGTTTCCAATCAGTGCATATCGAGCAAGCTCGACACCCACTGACCGGACGCTATAGGTACTTTTTGGAATTCGTCAAACACTTACGTTTGATAACCCTAAGATTAGGCCTGCTTTGTTCTTTTATTAAACTTTCCCACCCACACCTTTAAACTTCTCAACAAACGCGGCGATCTTTTGAAACACGCTCTGTTTCTTGGTGAGGTATTGCGGATTTAACGGGCTCATCTTGGGCAGGATGGCATTGAGCTCTGTTCCTGCGTCGCTGGCGTACTCCCGTTTGAGTGAGGTGATGATATAGCGTCGGGCTTCTTCAGCATTCAGGCTTTCTGCGTTGATCAGCTCCTCCGCTTCTCGTAGCTGCTCAACTTGGGCGAAGGAAAAGAAGGCTTCGATCACGCTGGACTTTTCACCAATCTGGTCAAGGTCGGTTTGATTAATAAAATCTACGACTAGACTTTCTTTAGCGCGGTTGCCAAGGCTGGCGCGGATCACCCGGCGCACTTCGTCAACCAAGTCGGCTTTGCTTTTGGTTTTCTTGTTATGCTCGAAAATCAACTCCAGAATGTAATCGAGGTTAATCTCTTGGGATTTCAGCAAGTCTATCTCGAACACCACGTCATCCCAATCGATGGTGGATTTTTCTTTTTCCTCTGCCGATTTTTGGCGACGCTGCCATTCACGAACGTCGTTATAGGTAGAACGGTAATCCTGAACCTTGCGCTCGGCAGGCAGGCGAATTGTCTGCAACTCTGCCATTTTATCATCGTCTAAATAGTGCTCGGCTTTGAACGCTTCAACCGCTTCGGCGTCTTTCATATCAAGGCTTTGCATGGCTTTCAGACTGGCAAACTCATCATAGTTTTGCAGCACGTTCTCTACGCGCAGGTATTCCCCGAAGAGTTTGGCAAAGTCTTTTTTATCGGACTCTTTTTCAATGGCGGTCGGATCAGGGAAGCGCTGCTCCAGCTCGCTCACCACATCCATAAAGCCGCGCCGCGCTTCACCGGTCACCACATCGGTAAAGCCTTCCATGTACTCCTTGTAGCTTTTTTCCAGCACCACGTTTTTGGTGTTTTTATCGCCAAACAGAGTGATAGCATCCACGGTGGCTCTTTCCAGATCTCGGAATGTGACAATATTACCGAAGGTTTTGGTGGCATCATAAATGCGGTTAGTGCGCGAAAAGGCTTGCATCAAACCGTGGTAACGCAGGTTTTTATCTACGAACAGCGTATTAAGCGTAGGGGCATCAAAGCCGGTGAGGAACATTCCCACCACTATCAGCAAATCAATTTCTTTGGTTTTCACCCGCTTGGCCAAGTCGCGGTAGTAATTCTGAAAGCCGTTGCTATCGACACTGAAATTGGTTTTAAAGAAGGCGTTATAGTCGCCTATCGCCGCGTTTAAAAACTCTTTGGCGCTGCTATTCATCGCCGAGACATCAAAGCTTTCATCCAGAATATCACCCACCGCATCCTGCTCTTCATTGGCAGCAAAGGAGAATATGGTGGCGATTTTCAGGGGCTTTTCGCTGCTTTTATTTGAAGGGTCAGCCTGCAAACTATTCAGCGATTCATAATAGAGCTTAGCGGCATCCACACTGCTCACGGCGAACATGGCATTAAACCCCTTCGCGTTCGACTGCAATCGATGGGTCTTCTGGCGGTAGTTGTTCAAAATGTACTGGGAAATTTCGCGAATACGCTCTGGGTGCAACAACGCTTCTTTGTTTTCAGCAGCAGATAGTTTTTTCTCATCCTGTTCAGTTTCAATGGCCTTAAATTTGTGGCGCACATCGTTGTAGTCCACCTTGAACTTGAGCACTTTCTCATCCCGTATCGCGTCGGTAATCACATAAGAATGCAATTCACGGCCAAATACGCTGGCGGTGGTTTCTGCACCTAAAGCGTTTAGCGGGAAGATGGGCGTGCCGGTAAAGCCAAACTGATAGAAGCGTTTAAATTTCTTGTTCAGATTTTTTTGAGCTTCACCAAACTGGCTGCGGTGGCATTCATCAAAAATAAACACCACCTGCTTGTTGTAGATGGGCAGATCGCCTTCGTTTTTCATCAGGTTATTGAGCTTCTGGATGGTGGTGACGACGATCTTGTCATCCTCTTTATCCAGATTACGCTTTAAGCCTGCGGTACTGTCAGAGCCGTTCACGCTATCGGGCGAAAAGCGCTGGTATTCTTTCATGGTTTGAAAATCTAAATCTTTTCGGTCCACCACAAAAAACACTTTGTCGATAAACTCAAGCTCAGTGGCCAAACGAGCGGCTTTAAAGCTGGTTAACGTTTTACCGGAGCCGGTGGTATGCCAGATAAAACCGCCGCTTTCCGGCTTGCTCCAGGTTTTTGCCTCATAAGAGCTTTTCACCTTCCACAAAATACGCTCGGTAGCAGCAATCTGGTAGGGGCGCATCACCAGTAATGTGTCACTCACATCAAACACCGAATAATGCAGCAACACATTGAGCAGGGTGTGCTTCTGAAAGAAAGTCGCGGTAAAGTCTTTCAGATCTTTTATCAGGCTGTTATCGGCCTTCGCCCAGTTCATACTGAAGTCGAAGCTGTTTTTGTTGCGCTGGGTGGTATTAGCAAAATAGCGGCTATCGGTGCCGTTCGAGATGACAAACAACTGCAAGTACTTATACAGCGAATCCTCGCTGTTAAAGCTCTCTTTACTGTAGCGGTGCACCTGGTTAAAGGCTTCACGAATGGCGACGCCACGCTTTTTCAGCTCGATTTGTACCAGCGGTAAGCCGTTCACCAAAATAGTCACATCATAACGATTGGCATGGCTGCCGGTTTGTTCAAACTGCTTAATCACCTGCACCTTGTTGCGGGCGATGTTGTTTTTATCCAGCAGGTAGATGTTTTTAATGCGGCCATCGTCAAACACAAAGTCGTGAATATAGTCATCGTGGATCTTACGGGTTTTATCCAGAATGGTGTCACTAGGCTTATCCAGATAAGTCTCCACAAAACGCCGCCACTCACCCTCAAGAAACTCCACGTTATTGAGGGTCTGCAATTGCTCACGCACATTGGCCAGCATGGCCTGCGGGTTATTCAGGCCGGGCAGGTATTCATAGCCCTGGTTTTGCAAATCCTGAATAAGCTCGCGCTCTAACGAATCTTCACTCTGGTAGCTCTCGGCCACTTTCCATTCTTTACTGTATTTATCCAGAACGATAAAGTTGTTCGATTCGGCGATGGGCTTAGTGTAATCAACCATTTTGTTCTTCCTGCTTACTGAAACCATAGGTTTCAGTCAAATGTTTAACCAGTTCTATGAGTTTTTCTTTATCTTGCTCTTCTAAATCAGCGACTTCTTCACCTGCATGGGCAGAATGGCTAGAAAGATTCATAATCCTGCTTGCAAATGGATCAGGCACACCCTCTGCCGTTTTCTCAAGAAGGTGTTCCCAACGTTTATACCCAAGAAATGTGGCCGTTTTTTCAAGGATATTTCTTAGAAAACTAAAGTGGTACTTTTTAATTTGGCCAGTCTCTATTGCATCTTTTAGTTCTGACAACAAAAACAAGTGGTAAGAAAAGGGATGGTCATTAGAATTTTCAAGGGTAAAATTGCCGTCAGCCAACTTATCTAGCTTATACCTTGCTGATTGCTTTCGATGATCATAAGTAAGCTTATTACCGTCAGACTTTTTCTTGGTGAAACTATTGTTAAACTCATTCCACAACACATTATAAAAAAGTGGGCTATGTGTCGTAATAATAAACCTTAAATTAGATTCACTAGCTTTAATTAAAGTGGACAAATCAACTGCCAGCTCAATCAGGTGATTTTCATCTAACGAGCTTACTGGATCATCAATAAATACATATTCCAAATCATCAAATTCATTGCTTTCACGTTTATTTTTGTCGGACTCATCAAGAATAGAAATAACTTCCTGAAAAAGCGTATATAAAATACTCCAGACAAAATTACTCTCTTCGCCTTTAGATATCTTTAAACTACCTGAACGTTCAGAACCAGTATCAAGAGAGAAAGTTACTTCAGGATAGGTTTTCTCACCTGTCTTCCTCCCCTCTTTAACTACGTCTTCTTCTTGGAATAGAGGGTTTAGTTTATTGTTAGCGTAACGCTGGAAGTTTTTTACAATATCCGTATCGCCACGCTCTCTTAAAATCCAGTCAGTGAAGGAGTTAGGCTGAATCTTCAGCTTTGGCTCTCCATCTCCTTTCAAATCGTTATTCCAATAGAACAAATCCTCGGTATAAGCGTTGTAATACAGAATCTTTTCACGGGTCTCACCTTCTTCACCATCATCAGTTTTTGGAGAAACAAGCTCTTTGAACTCCCGCGATAGGCGGGTTTTACCCGACCCATTAAAGGCATAGATTAGCTGTACCTTTTTATTGGCATCTTTTAGCTGCTCTGCTATGTCCGTTAGCGTCTTGCTCATACTATGCTGCTACCTCTGGCTTGGGAAAGCTCAACAACATATCGCGGTAGTATTCATATTGCTTTTGGCGCAATTCGATTTCGCGGGGTAGGCCTTCGCTGATGGAGTGGGTTAGAGTGTCGAATTTATCGAGGATGGTAACGATACGTTCTTTTTCTTCAGGAGAAGGGTTTGGAATACTGATGCCATTCAAATTCTTTTGATTCAATTTCGGTTGTGCCGCCCCTGAGATATAAGGCGTTAAATCGATACTGTTTAGATAATATTCAACATATCTTCTTTCAGCGTATGTCTCGAATTTAAGCACATGTGCGTGATTGTTTACCCAGCTTTTTCCACTAACGCTAAATGCTATTGGCGTGCTTCGTGCCAACAGATTTGCGCCGTCTTCAGAAACAAGCAAAAAGTCACCATCAAAAATGTAGTCTTTAACGTAATCGACAATACCCGATGCACCGTAGTATGGGATATCGCCAGCGTCTCTTAGCCCACTTGTTATAGGCTTGCGCTTTGAATCAAGGTTTTCAGCAAGCTCCCCCAACGTCTTCCACTCCACTTCCCCTTCTTCAAAACTCAATAGCTGGTCACGGTAGTAATTGTATTGTTTTTTGCGGGCATTAAGCTCGGTGGTCAGCTCGGTGGTCAGCTCGGTGAAGGTGTCCAGAATGCGGACTATTTCTGCTTGAATTTTTAGCGATTTTTTGGGGTTTTCTGGGCAGGGGATGGGGAATTTTACACCCTTCACCATCGGCTTAGTTAGCTGAGGGATACCAGCAGGCGGAACCTTGTAACCATTTTCAATGGTTTTCATAAAGTAATAAGCGTACTTTAGGTTTAATCCAGCCCTTGGTGTTAAGACTAGCAATCGAACTATCGGAAAAAACGGTTTATCAACAAAGTTCGTCCAGCCAATTGTACCTCTAGCTGAAATTGTGAGGCTTGGCTGTTCAATTTTTGCTTTATTTGTCCATCCATACAGGGCTCTATCTCCAATTCCATTGGATAGGATCGGAATATTAAATTCCTTGGTTTCTACTTTAGATAAAGACTTTTTAGGAACATCACCACCTGCAAAAATATCGAAAACTGAATCTAATTCCACCCACTTAGTCTCAGTGCCATCCAGCAGCTTATCCATAAAACTCAATTCATTCATGCTTCAATCTCCGCCACAATCGTATCAATGTCCTTGCGTAGCTGGTCAATCTTGGCGACGGTCGTTTTAAGCTCGACATTGAGCTGGGTAATATCCACCACTTCGCGAGTATCTTTAGCTTCTACATAGCTGCTAACAGACAGGTTGTAGTCGTTAGCGGCGACTTGTTCAAGTGGTACGGATTTGGCGAGGTGATCGACATTCCCCTTGCTATCAAACACCGCCATGATTTGCTTGATGTGGTCACCGGTGAGGGTGTTGGTGTTGGAGTCTTTTTTAAACAAACCACTGGCATCAATAAACTGGGTGGTGGTGTCGGTTTTGTGTTTGGAAAGTACCAGAATAGTCACTGCGATGGTGGTGCCAAAAAACAGGTTGGGCGCGAGTGAAATGACCGTTTCCACATAGTTGTTATCTACCAGATATTTGCGAATTTTCTGCTCGGCACCGCCACGGTAAAAAATTCCGGGAAAGCAAACAATGGCCGCGCGACCTTTGCTGGATAGGTAACTGAGTGCATGCAGTACAAAGGCAAAGTCGGCTTTGGATTTGGGTGCGAGCACACCCGCTGGCGCAAAGCGATCATCGTTAATCAGGGTTGGATCATCACTACCTATCCACTTCACGGAATACGGTGGGTTGGAGACGATGGCATCAAAGGGTTTGTCATCCAGAAAGTGCGGGTCTGTTAAGGTATTGCCCAGCTGCATATTGAACTTGTCGTAGTTAATGTTATGCAAAAACATATTCATCCGTGCCAGGTTGTAGGTGGTGTGGTTGATCTCCTGCCCCCAAAAGCCATCTTCAATGATGTGGTTATCAAAGTGTTTTTTGGCTTGCAGCAGCAGCGAGCCGGAACCGGCAGCTGGGTCATAGATCTTATTGACGCTGGTTTGCTTGTGCATGGCCAGCTGGGCGATCAGTTTGGATACGTGCTGCGGGGTAAAGAATTCACCACCGGATTTACCGGCATTGGCAGCATAGTTGGAGATGAGGAATTCGTAAGCATCGCCAAACAGGTCAATTTGAGCGGCATCACTCTTTTCATAAAAATCATGACCAAAATCCAAACCTGCCACGCCTTTCAAAACCGCAGCTAAACGCAGGTTTTTGTCTTTAACGGTATTACCGAGTCGGTTACTGGTGGTATCGAAATCGGCAAACAGACCTTTGATGTCGCCTTCTGAGGGGTAGCCATTGGCCGAGGCTTCGATAGCGGAAAAGGTCGCGGCCAAGTCGGTGTTCAGGCTTTCGTTGTTGTTGGCGTTTTTAGCCACAGTGGCAAACAGCTGGCTTGGGTAGATGAAGTAACCCTTGGTTTTAATGGCATCGTCTTTGATGTCTGGCGTGATCACCTCATCGCTAAGCGCGGCGTAATGAATATTGTCGTCACCGGCTTCAATATAGAGGGCAAAATTTTCACTAATGAAGCGGTAAAACAGGGTGCCGAGGACATATTGTTTGAAATCCCAGCCATCTACTGAGCCGCGCACATCGTTGGCAATGGCCCAGATTTGTCGTTGCAGGGCGGCGCGTTGTTGGGTGCTTGTCATGGTGTTGTTCCTGTTATACGTTTAATGTCACTAGCATGTTCTGGAGACAGTAAAGAGTTCCTGTAATTCTTAGTTTTAAATCGTGCACACAAATCAGACCCGGTACCATGTCGCTCTTCCTTTTCCGTGCCTTTGGATGCGCCCTGCATTTACCAACTCCCGCAATCTAACTTTAAGCGTATTCTGATTTGCTCCGGTCAATTCAACCATTTCAGCAATGGTGAGTCGGTCATTTTTGCTAAACAATTCCAGCACCTGAACAGACAGGGTGGGTAAGGCAGCATCGTCATTTATTTGTGGTTGCTCTTTATTTAACAGCACCCTATCCAACTGATCTTTGCCCAACTGCTTTTCATCTAACTTGACGGAGAGATTGCCCTTTTGCTTTTTCAAGCAACGCAGAAAAAATCCAAGCCACGGTTGCCAGTCTGTCACTTCGGTTTTAAGGGTTGTTTGTGTGCGCCTTAAGGCTTTGTAATAGAGGTCTTTGTTTTCTTCAACAATACTCTCTAGCGATGCGAAGGGCACATACTCATAACCAGCACGCAATAGCATCAGAGTTATCAGTATACGAGATAGCCTGCCATTACCATCTTGAAAGGGGTGAATAGCAAGAAATACGACATTAAACACCGCGATAATTAACAGCGGGTGCATTGAAGCTTCGTCAATGGCTTTGCGCGTCCAGCCAATCAGTTCTTCCATTTCTCTTGGGGTATTAAAGGGTGTGGTGGTTTCGAAAATAATACCGATTTCTACACCCTGTTCATCCACGGCGACAACCTGATTGGAAAGCGTTTTGTAAGTACCCCGATGGCGTTCGTCTTTGGTGCTGTGCCTTAATAATACCTGGTGTAATTGTCGGATATGGTTTTCAGTGATGTGGAAATATTCGTAGGCTTGGAACACCATATCCATAGCTTCAGCATAACCGGCCACTTCCTGCTCATCGCGGGTTTTAAATGAGGTGGATGTTAGGTTAGATAGCAGCGTCTCTATTTGGATATCTGTCAGCTTTGCGCCTTCAATCCGTGTGGACGAGCCAATACTTTCAATAGTCGCGACCTTGCGCAGCTGCTGAAGCCGGTCGGGTGACATTGTTTTGAGTAGTTCCCATTTACCTTTGAACTCGTCCAGCTCTGCGATAAGCTGTAACAGTTCCTGGTTAATGGCAATTTTCGGTTCTTTCATTTCAGCCTCTGGCCGCTCCTGCCTGTAAAACGCTATACCCGATTTTATTACCTGATTATACCCGAAAATACCTGATTTAATAGGCAGGTGGGATTAAAAGTCATTTCAATAGACTATTCAGCCTTTTTGACTCAAAAAAGATAGTAAATTAAATTATGTCGGTATTTATGACGGTATAAAGGAAAATAAAACTTAGTAAAATCTTTATAAAACAATTTGATAGGGTAACTTTTCAAGTCCGGCCCCGGGCACCATAATCCCTATGGATCCTCAGCATAACGCACTGTTAAATCTCCAGCTCCTTCAGATAACTCGAGGTACAGCAGACACAAAACTATTTCAAATATAC
>Ga0209195_1002058_pt1 | contig 12440 bp, 9 predicted proteins | sample COGITO_mtgs_1004_3_FD_184788 | JGI IMG/M metagenome (GOLD analysis project Ga0209195, IMG submission 184788) | Pelagic marine microbial communities from North Sea - COGITO_mtgs_100420 (SPAdes) (version 2) | ecosystem: Environmental > Aquatic > Marine > Epipelagic ...
AAGGAAGGGGAGGTGTTTTTACCAAGTCTTTTTCTAAAAGCCATGTTTCATTAAAATGGGCAAAGTATATACCATTTTCATCTCTTTCATATAATAATCCAATTTGGTTATTATCTAAAATGGTTAAGTCTGAGTATGCAGATGCTCCTGTATACACTTCTTTTACTACAGGCCAAGTCTTGCCATTGTCTCTAGACAAAAAAATACTCATTTTCTGTCTTTTTTCAGTGCTGTTTGGCCCAGAAAAAAGCAATGCTGTTTCTTTGTTATTGCTGTAGCTAATAATACTTGACTGGCATACAGGACTGACTAAAGCACTGTCTATATATACTTCATTCCAAATTTCACCTCCTTGGTCACTTAAGGCCACTATTCTTCTTCTTGATTGGCCGTTTTGTTCTCTGATATTAAGCATTAGCTTCCCGTTGGGTAATTCAGTAGCTATGGCTTCATTGGAAGAAGGCCAATTAATGTCCGGACTTACCTCCCATGTTTCTCCGTGATTGTCTGAATAGAAACCATAAGTTTGATAATCAGAGGCATCGCTTTTAAATTCACCCGTAGAATGATTGGCTGCAATATACAAGCGACCTTTATATTTTCCTTTTGTTAATTGAATACCATGACCAGGGGTGTTAGCGTGTGCCCTCCAATCTTTGTTTAGGATGGCGTTTTGTTTACTAAAGTGTACTTGAGAGGAAATTTCTATAGGTGTATTCCAATCCAAACCCATATTAGGAGATGTTGTATACCAAACTTTTCTTTCTCCTATACCACTTCTTATATCATATTCATTAGCATTACCAGTATTAAAAAAAAGGAATAGCCTTCCTTCTGGATATCTAGGGTCTGTAAAATCAAATACAGGAGCAGAATTTCCTGCTTGAAACTGGTCTTTGTCAATAATTTTTTGTGCTGGACTCCAATGACTCCCATTATCTGTAGAAATTCTCAACAGTATATCTACATTTCCATAGTCTCCACAATTATTCACCCTTCCCTCTGCAAAAGCAAATAGCACTCCTTTTTTATTGCTTACAATAGCAGGTATTCTATAACATGCATAACCTCCAACACCGTTAGTGAATAAAGCTTCTTCAGTGAAAATAGCTGCTATATTTGATTTGTTTTCACAAGAAGTAAAAAAAAATACAGTAAAAAAAAGAGAAAAATATAGGTGTTTCATGTGCCTAAATATTATAATGTTCAGGCAATTTATAAATAAAAATTTAAGAAAATTCTTAATTTAGACGAACGCTTGTTAATGCTATACGAAAGGTTTAATACTTAAACCAATTTACCCATTGCCACATGTCAAGTGCCTGTGATTCAGTACTTCATTACCCTGCGACTAGTCTTTTACCTCAATGAGTTTAATGTCAAATATAAGTACTGAGCCCCCTGGAATACTACCATAGCCGTAATCTCCATAGCCAAGATTTGATGGAATAAATAGTTTCCCTTCCCCACCTTCTTTGAAGTAAGTGAGGCCCTCTGTCCAACCTGGAATGACCTGATTTAAAGAAAAAGAAATTCCTGATGAACTGCTTTGATCAAAAACTTTTCCACTGGTAAAATATCCTTTATAAGCCACTCTTACAGCACTATTGGTATTTGGTTTAATGCCGTTTCCCGCTTTAGACATAAAATAATATAAACCTGTTCCTGTTTTTGTGGCACTAATATTATTGGCTTCTAAATAAGCTTGAATTTCCAGATCGTTTGAAGCGTAGAGACTGTTGGAAGATTCTTTGTCTTTTGAACAGCCTATTAATAATACGCTCAGTACGCATAGGTAAAAGTATTTCATCTTTAAATGTATTTTATTTGCAAGATACAAATAGGGCAATATTTTTGTAAGTTTATTTAAAAAAACATGAAACCTTTATTTAAACGAATCCTTCTCCTCCTTTTCCTGACTCAAACGGTAGCTTTAATGGCACAGCAATACGAGCAAAGCTTTAAAGACAGGACCACTTTAATACAATTTATAAACAACTACTATACAGAAGTAGTGTATGAGGAAAATCCACCAAGATTTATTAGTGCCAGAGGTGGTTTTGTCTCTAATACTACTAGCGGTTCAGTAGTGAATTTAGAGTATAATAGTTTGTTCAAAAATGATTCTCTGCGTGTTATTTCAATACCAGTTTTAGATAATTTTGTTGCTGTTGCAAATAAGCCTCAAGCCCTTGATGGTCAGTGGTTAATGGGGGGTAGGATGCGTAATGGTGAAATTTCTTACCGGGACACTTCTGGCCCTAGAAAAACATTAAAAGTATTGTTCAATGGACGTTTTCAGTGGATAGCCTTTAATACAGATACTTTTGCTTTTATGGGAACAGGTGGAGGAAACTATTCCTCAGTTGATGGGATTTACAAAGAAGAAATCAAATTTTTTTCAAGAGATGATTCAAGAGTCGGGGCTATATTGCCTTTTGATTACGAGTTAATTAGCGGAGAATGGCACCATAAAGGGAAAAGTTCTAAAGGGGTGCCAATACACGAAATATGGGTTCAAAGAGAATATTAAATTGTTTTCTTGAAGCAAAGGCTGTTTTTCACGCCTACATATGGGCCGTAATTTGAAATTATTTTGTACCCGCACTTATGGTACAATGCTATGGCTGCTTTTTGTCTCGTTCCAGTTTCTAAAATACATGATTTAAAACCCTCCTCTGCGCCCCATTTTTCAAGTTCACTAAGTATCATGACTGCATGTCCTTTTCCCCTGTAATGCGTCACTGTATACATTCTTTTAATCTCAATTTCTTGGGTATTGATTATTTTGAATGCCCCACAGCTCACTGCTTTGTCTCCTAGATAACCTAACAACACGTGCTTTATTTGATCTGTGCCATTAAATTGGTTGTAAAAACTGTGTTCCTCTCCGTCAGTCACGGCCAAATCCTGATCTAGTTGCTTTATAAGTGACCTAAAATGCGGGTCTGAAGGATTGGTTTTAATTATTTTTAAGGGAAACATGATTTTTTTCACTTGAAATTTATTTATTATTGCTCTAATGTGATTTTTTTAAGTATCAATTTTATAAAACGTTTTTTAATTTATGAAATATATAAAAACTTTATTATTGTTTTTTGTTCTTCTCATGAGTTGCTCTAAAGAATTCGAAACCGAAAAAGAGCTCATACCTGAAGAAGCTATTTTATCTAGTTGCGTTGATTATTCTCTGGCAGATGAGGATAATCTTTTAACCTATTGGAATTTGTTTGTAGCAGACGTTAAATGCTCAAGAGGTGGTCCAGATTATGGAGCGTTAAATACCATTGTAAATATTAGTTTTATTACACCTTCTGCTGAAGAGTTTGCTTCTGGTATTACACCAGATCATGCAGGATATTCTACTTTTTATGGATACTGTAATTCTGATGTTGTAAATATTGGCGTTATAAAAGATTATTGGGAGGATTATACAGAAATTCAAAAACTATGGCTAATGTATCATGAGTTTGGGCATGATGTTTATAAATATGAACATTCAAGTCTTCCAACTGACATTATGTATCCTTCAGTTAGTAGAAGCGACATTACAATGAATGATTTTATCAAGGCAAAAGAGAAATTACTTAAAAGAGATTTCGAAGGAATAAAGTATATTTACTGTCCGGAATAACCCCGATTCATGTCCATACGCTTAAGTTTTTTGTATTTCTTTCTTGGAACAGTTGTATTTGCTCAAAAGCCAATGTCTCAAGATAAAGCCTATATGGGTAATGACAGTATTGTTATACTGGGAGATGATTATATTTTAAAAAGTTCGGTAGAAACGCCCAATGACTTTAAGGCCTATTATCCTCAAGTGCCAGATTCAATATCAATCAAATCTCTTTCATTGCTGTTTAAAGGCAAGGATTATATTTTTGTGAATTCTAGGGACAATGCTGTGTATGGTTTAAAAAATGATTCCCTGATTTTATGGATTTCTCCTGAGGTTAAGCCCTCAATTGGAGCCACATATTTAGTGAGAAATGACACTATTTTTAGGTATGGCGGTAAAAGAGGATTGATGAATATTGATTATTGGTCTTTTTTAAATGAAGCCCAAAAATCTTGGGGTCCATATCCTACTTTTAAAAGTGATTATACACCCAACGGTACATTTAACAACTGCTATGTGAGTGCTGGAGAACAAATAATATTTGTAAGAGGTGCAAGGGTCAATAGAAGAAATCTCTCCGATGAATATTTAGACGACCATATTGTACGCTATGATTGGAATCTTAAAGAGTGGAGAGAGCTGGGGCATGTAAGGGCAGATTATAAAAATTTCTCAAAGAGTATAGCCATGGGAGATGAGTTGTTGTTTTACAACGACAAAAGCATGTTTCATGTCAATCCCTTTACCAATAAAAACACTTTATACTACCGCAATTTAACCCATCAATACCTCCATAAAAACGATCAGTTAGACGCTTTATACTCAAAAGGAATATTCTATGTATTTATAGATAATCCAGATGGAATTATTATTAGAAAAATTCCTAAAAATGATTTTTTAAAGGGGGTAGAATCTGTAGATGCTTTTTACGACCCTCCTGCTAACCCTTATCCTTACGAATACGTACTTATCATAATACTGTTTATAGCGGCTGTGTATAGACCAATTAGAAGCCTTCTGATTAAAGATAAAATTCAATTAGATAAAAGAGGATTTAAATACGCAGGAGTGTTACATCCTATGGCTTCTAATGAAGTTGAGGTGATTAAACTTCTGCTCTCTCGTGATTTTTTAACGACCCAAGACCTCATGTTACTTTTGGAAAATCCAAATATCTCGTATTCTCAAAATATGAAGATTAAAAATCAGCTCATTGAAAATTTAAATGTGGTGCTTAAAACCATCTTAAATATTTCTACTCCAGTCATTAAAGAAGTAAAAGACAAAAATGATCATAGGGTGACTTTATACACCATTGACCCTACTTTTTTTAAGCACTAATTAAAGTGTTTTAGGTACGCTCAAAAAATCTTCTTTCAATACTTTTCTAAGCCCATGTAATAATCTATCTGCCTGGCTAAAAGAGAATACCATTGGAGGTTTTATTTTTAGCACATTGTGGTCGGGACCGTCCGTACTCATTAAAATACCCAAATCTTTCATTCGGTTGGCCAAGTAGCTTGTTTCTAGCGCTAAAGGGTTTTGTTGGTCGGATAGCAGTTCTAAACCAATAAAAAGTCCGTGACCCCGTATATCTTTTAAGATGGGAAAGTCTTTTTGGAGCGTTTTAAGTTCCTGAATTAAATAGCTTCCCACCTGGTTTGCATTTTCCTGCAACTTTTCTTTCTTAACTACAGTTAAGGTTTCTGAAGCAATAGCGCAAGAGACCGGATTTCCTCCAAAGGTGTTAAAGAACTCCATTCCATTGGCAAATTTTTGGGCCACTTCTTGGGTACAAACTACTGCAGCTACTGGGTGACCATTGCCTAATGGTTTTCCTATAGTCACTATATCTGGAGACACTCCATATAATTCAAAGCCCCAAAAATGCGTACCCATTCTCCCACATCCTGTTTGTACTTCATCTGAAATACAGAGACCTCCTGCCGCCCGAACTGCTTTATAGGCTAAAGCTAAAAAGTTGTTAGGTAAGGGTACTTGACCACCACAACTAATAATAGGTTCTATAATAAAGCCCGCCAAAGTTTTTTGCTGCTCTTGAATAGATGCTATGGTTTTGTGTACTTCCTGAGCATACAGGCTGCCAGTATTTTCTCCTCGGTATTTGCCTCTAAATGCGTCAGGCATAGGAATTAAATGGGTGTCTTTTGGCTTTCCTTGCCCTCCTTTGCCATTGAATTTATAAGATGAAACGCCTATGGTTCCATTGGTGTTTCCATGATAGCCGTGTTCACTGGCTATAACCTCCTTACCACCAGTGACGGTATAAGCCATTCTTAGAGCCAATTCATTGGCTTCTGAGCCTGAATTTACAAAATGCACTACCTCTAATCCCTTAGGTAAGGTGTCTATTATAGCTTTAGCAGCCTTGTTGAGGTTTGGATGCAAATACCTTGTATTTGTATTGAGCACCGCCATTTGCTGTTGGCCGGCTTTCACTACACTGGGGTGTTCGTGCCCTACATGGGCTACATTATTGACTGTATCTAAGTATTTTTGACCGTTTTGATCAATGAGGTAAGCGCCATGCCCCCTGACCACCTGAAGGGGCTCTTGGTATTGAATACTTAAACTTTTGCCCAAATGTTTTTTACGAAAGGGCATAATATCTTCGGTAGTGGGTTTTAATTTAGGCTTTAATTCCTCGGATTTAAACAATAGATTTGGGTCTGGGCAAAGGTCAGCCCAGAGGTCTTGCTCTTGATAGGTTTGTACTCCTGGAAAATCTTCAGTGTAGTCCAGCAGGTCTAACAAAATTTGAAAGTGTAGGTGTGGGGCCCAATTTCCGTTGTTTTCTTTGTTGCCAAGAAGTCCTATGAGGCTATCTTTTTTTAGGGCATCGCCCACTTTGTGGGCAGCGATAGATTCTGGGTCCAAGTGGCCATATAAAGTATAAAAGTGCATGGCGTCTATTTGGTGTTCCAAAACAACAAAACCTCCGTATTCCTTTTCTCCTTTTCGGTCTAGCGCCATCACTACCCTGCCATCTAATAGCGCATGCACAGGGGTTTTTGAGGGCAGCCAAAAGTCTACCCCTAAATGAACACACCTGCTAATGGGACCCTCGTTGCTTTGTATGTCGTAATCTTCAGACGTGTATAGTGGCCTAGGTTCAAGGTATCCGCCTGCAATAATTTTATGGGGATTTGCCTCTTGTAGGCGTTCAATCTTATATTGAAAATAAGTCAGGTCGTTAAAAGCGGCTTCATTTTCTATCCAAAGGCTACTGACACTTAAATCCAAGTGCAAAGTATCTTGCTTTTTTTGGGATGGAAAAAGTGTTTTTAGGCTAAAAGTATTTGCCTTTCCCCACTGTTCAAATTTTGCTAAATTTGGGTGTGCTTTGAAACCACAGGCCTTTCTAAAAGAATAATAGGCTCGTTTGGAATTGATTTTCCACCATTTGTGTAAAAGTGCCCATGCGGGCTTTTCACTGACGAGTAAATACTTATTTTCCGGATGGGATTTTTTATTTATGGCTGCTTTAGTCAATGAAATGACCAATCGCATGCCTATCAGGTGGTATAAATGACTGACTGCTGTTTCAGACAGCTCATTGGCTTGGTGGTAGCCTTTTACAATAGGCAAACTGGCTGCTAAGGGATCTTCTGTATCCATAATACCATAGGTGCACGCAACAGCTAAGTCATTAATGGTTTGGCTATAACAGGCGTCTCCGTAATCTATAATTCCTATTATTTTTGGTTGAATAAGCGCTTGACTCACTACAATATTATGGTCGTTGGCGTCGTTGTGAATAATAGATTTGGGTAGTTGGTTGTAAGTTTTTTGGTGGGTTTTAAAGGCGGTTATGAATGGTGTTACTAATTCAAGTTCAGTGGCTGTAAACAGCCCCAGGTGTTGCTCTACCCACAAACACTCACTTAAGTTCCATTCAAAACTTCTTTGCGCAAAAGGGTGTTTAAAATCTTGTAGATTTTGAGCAATATTCCCCAAATGATTTCCCAGTCCATATCTTAGATCTGAAAGAATTGGATTGGTTTGAGACCAAAGCCTTCCTTCCACCCATTGTAACACCCTAAGGATTGCTTTTTTTCCATTTAGGAAGACTTCTTTTTGGTAGGTTCCGCTTAAGTTTTGAATGAGCTGTGGTACTTCTCCTTCAATTTCTTTTTCTTTTAAATGGCATAAAAGGGCTTCTTGAAAAGCTATGGATGCGATTGTTTCTGGGTCTCTTGAAATTTTGACAATAAAGGCGGTCTCATTGTCAATGGTTAATTTGTAGTTGAGGTCTAACTCACCAGCAAGCGGTATTAAACTTCCTTTCAGTTTATAATGCTCCGCTAAAAGACTTAAAATTTCATTTGATTCCATTTATAAAAATTCAAATTGTATCCAAATGGCAAAGATCACTCCAATAGAAATGGTGAGTACAAAACCATACATTAAAAAGATGCCAATGCTTTTGCTAAGCGTTCTTAGCCAACTCCTTTCAAACAGTTGTTTGAATCCTAAGAATGTGTGGATGGGAAGTAATAGGAGTAGGAAAAACTCTGGGTCGGATGTTTTATTGGGTAAAAAGTATTGTATGCTGAAATACAAAGAGAGTATTAAAAACCAAAAGCTGTGTTGGTTTACGGCTAATATTAAGTGGCTGTAATAATAAGGAGCTGTTTTTCTGTTGAATATCCAAAGAATACCGGCGTAAACAGGCATGAGTAGGAATAGCGCCCAGGACAGAAACTTCAAAAAACTATTCATATAGATTTTGGGATTTTCCATGACTTTTACAACACCATCTTTAACTTTGGATAATTTCTCATCCTTTTCTTCCTCAGAGAGTTCGGATGTGTCGTTTCCGAATTCGAAATTAAAAGTGTTTTCTGTGGTTTTTATCGTGTCTAATTCAGTTGCGTCTCTGGTAACTGTACTTTTTTTTGCTTCATCTAGTACCTTGTACACATCTTGCTTGTTTTCATCTGAAACACTTACTTCGTGGCCTAAAAACCTTGAAAAAATAAAGAAAAACAGGAAACTCACAAAGATATAAAACCGGAAAGGCGGCATATATCGCGCCCTTTTTCCTTGGATAAAATCTTTGGTAAGGCGTCCTGGTTTTATAGTTAAGGCTTTTAAAGATTTCCAAAACCTGGTGTCAAATGCAAAGAGATTCCCAGTAAAATCTGCTAATAAAAAGCGAAACGGCCTTTGGTATTCAAATACAGATTGACCGCAGTTTGGACAAAATTTACCCTCAAATGTGGTCTTACAATTTTTGCAATCTACACGCTTTTCTTCAGTTGTTTCCATACTTGTTCCCTTTAACATATAGCACAAAACTATATTCCTCTAATGTAATATTTTTAACTAAAACACTTTAGTTAGGGGGCTTTAAAATCATTTTTTCTTGTCATATTTTGACTATTTGTGCAGGATGTACTATGGGGTGGAAAAATATTTTTACCCCACTAAATTGTTTTATTTTTGTAGCATGTTTACATCCCTATTGATTAAAAATTTGCGCTTTCGCTGCTTTATTTTTTGCTGTTTTTTTTCTTTTCAAGCCTTTTTAGTGGCCCAAGAAGCCACCATTAGTGGTGTGGTTTCAGAAGCCAGTAGTAACGAGACTCTCATAGGAGTGACCATAGCTGTGCCGTCTTTAGGCAGGGGAGTCATAACCAATGAATATGGTTTCTATTCTCTATCACTTCCCTTAGGTACTTATGAAATACAGTTAAGTTACTTGGGATTTGAAACCTTTTCTAGACAGATTACTCTTTCTGAAAACCTGCGATTAGACGTGCAGTTAGAAGAAATAGCGGCTGCTTTAGAAGAAGTTATTTTAGTAGAAAGCATAGAGCGCAATAGCATTAGAAAACCTCAGATGAGCGTCAATGGTCTTACCGCTGCGAGCATAAAAAAAATTCCTGTAATCTTAGGCGAAGCAGACGTTTTAAAATCGCTGTTATTACTTCCCGGTGTTACAAGTGCTGGAGAGGGGGCTTCTGGTTTTAATGTTAGGGGTGGTGCTGCAGACCAAAATTTGATTCTTTTAGATGAGGCCATTGTCTTTAATTCCTCGCATTTATTTGGCTTCTTTTCCGTGTTTAATCCAGACGCTATTAAGGATGTAAAGCTATACAAAGGGGGAATTCCTGCCAAATACGGTGGAAGAATTTCTTCTGTTCTAGACATCTATCAGAAAGAGGGGAATAGCAAAGATTTTAAAGCGAGTGGTGGTATTGGACTGGTTTCTAGCAGGCTTTTATTAGAGGGCCCATTGGAAAAGGATAGGGGAGCTTTTTTAGTTGGCGGAAGGGCTTCTTATGCCCATTTATTTCTCGCGCTAACAGGCAATGAGAACAAAGCTTATTTCTATGATTTAAATACCAAGCTAAACTATAAAATCAATGAAAATAACAGCATTTATTTGTCTGGTTACTTTGGTAGAGACCTCTTTGGTATTTCGGATAGTTTTATAAATGTCTACGGCAATTCGGTCGCTAATTTTCGATGGAACCACCTTTTTTCGGATAAATTATTCTCAAATTTATCTGTCATATACTCTGATTACTACTACGGATTAGAATTAGATTTAGTTGGGTTTCAGTGGGATTCAGGCATTCAAAATTTTAATTTGAAATATGACTTTAAACATTATTTGTCTGCCAACACAAAACTCAATTATGGAGTAAACAATATTTATTACCGTTTTAATCCAGGCGAAATTAAGCCCAATAGGGAAGATTCTGGTATTGTCAAAGATAAATTAACAGATAAGTATGCCAATGAATTTGCTGCTTATATAGATGTTGAACAAAATGTGTCTACTGCGTTTTCTATTCAATACGGCATGAGATGGAGTAGGTTTGACCGCTTGGGGCAAGAGGTGTTTTACAGCTATGAAAATAATAATCCTGTGGCCTATGATCCAGCATTTGATTTGTATTCAGAGGGAACGCCTAATGGACAAGTACAACAAAACAGGAGCAGTACCATAGCTACATTTACAAATTTTGAACCCAGATTTGGATTGTCTTATGTACTAAATGACAGAACAAGTATTAAGGTGAGTTACAATCATATGGCCCAATACCTTCATTTGTTGTCTAATACAAGTTCTCCAACGCCTCTAGATGTATGGACGCCCAGTGGCCCTTTTGTAAAGCCCCAATTACTAGATCAATTTGCGCTAGGTTATTTTAAAAACTTAGACAATTACAGCATAGAAACCGAAGTGTTTTACAAAGAAATTGCCAACCGAATAGATTATATAGACGGCGCGAACCTCATTGCCAATGATGCTATTGAACGCGTTATACTCAATGGAGAAGCCCGTGCTTATGGCTTAGAATTTTTACTTAGAAAAAACACGGGTGCTTTTACAGGTTGGTTGGCCTATACTTGGTCTAGATCTGAGCAGAGAACTCCTGGAAGAAATTCGTTGGAGACCGGTATTAATAACGGGAATTGGTATTTTACTCCCTTTGACAAGACCCACGATCTTTCTATAAACAGTAGTTATGAGCTCAATAGTAAGTGGCAATTCAATGCCAATTTTTTGTTTCAGACAGGACAACCCACTAACTATCCAGTGGGACAGTATGAACTCAGGGGTCTTAACGTTCCCATTTTTGGATTGAGAAATCAAGAGCGACTACCCACCTACCACAGATTGGATATTTCTGCGACTTTAATTCCAGACAAAAACAAAGGCAGGAAGTTTCAGTCTGAATGGTCTTTCGGAATATACAACCTGTACAATAGAAGAAATGCAGCTTCAATTAATTTCCGTCAAAATACAGACAGTGGTAATAATGAGGCTTTGAGAACATCAATTTTTGGGATCGTACCCTCAGTAACGTATAACTTTAAATTCTAGGTAAATGAAATACTTTAGCGCCCTACTTTTATTTGCACTTACCATTAGTCTGTTCTCTTGCGAGGATGTCATTGAGGTGGAGGTTCAAAATACCACCCCAAGACTGGTCATAGACGCTCAGTTTAATATGTATACTAAGGAGCAGCAACTTCGATTAGAAGGAGGTGTTAGGCTGTCATTTTCTGCCAATTATTTTGATGAGGAGCTGCCTGTTGTAAAAGATGCTTTAGTAACTATTACCCATTTGAATTCGGGACTTGAATACCCTTTGCTTTTTGACGAATCTATAGGAATGTTTGTTCCTGATAAAATAGATTTCTTAACGGATTTTAATTCTAAGTATGAATTAAGCGTACTTCACCAGGGACAAGCATATACTGGTAGTACGGTATTTGTGCCTGTGCCTCCTATTCTAAAAGCAGTACAAGGGACTAAAACCCTATTCAGTGGGGACGAAACTGAAATTATTTTGTCTTTCCAGGATTTTTCAGAGCGAGAGGATTTTTACTTGTATGACTTTGGACAAGAGATATACCGGCCAATAGAAGACCGTTTTTTTCAAGGAGAGGAATTTGTCTTTTCGCACTTTTACAGCTCAGGCGAGGTGAAAGTAGGGGACATTATTACTATTAAAGCGCATGGTGTAGAAGAACAGTATTACAACTATTTTAATTTGATACTTACACTTACAGATTCTAATGGAGGCCCTTTTCAAAGCCTTCCTGCAAGTTCCAGAGGTAATATTTTAAATGTGACGCAACCTGACAATTATCCCTTGGGTTATTTCTTGATATCTGAATCTGACCAGAAACAATTGTTAATTGAAGAATTGAAATAGGTCAATTGTGATAGTTTGTCACTAATAAATTCTGATAGTTTGTCACTAATGAATTAGCTATTTTCCTTTAAATGAGCCCCCCTTGGTGCATTGGTTTCATGCAACACATGCTCGCTATG
>Ga0209195_1002062_pt1 | contig 12436 bp, 8 predicted proteins | sample COGITO_mtgs_1004_3_FD_184788 | JGI IMG/M metagenome (GOLD analysis project Ga0209195, IMG submission 184788) | Pelagic marine microbial communities from North Sea - COGITO_mtgs_100420 (SPAdes) (version 2) | ecosystem: Environmental > Aquatic > Marine > Epipelagic ...
CTAAGTCTAAGCTCAATTTGCCGAACAATTCCCGGCCCTGCAAATAGTCTTCCGTAGTGTGGCGCAGTACACCGTCAAAGCGCAGGTATTCAGAGATGCCATATCCTATGCCTACATCTATCCCTTTTTGTCCATCTAAAGTGCCTGCAGCTATATGAATTGAAAGACGACCAGCAGTTTCATTGACGTTACGATCTGTGAGGGGGCGACCATCCGCATCAACTAACAATTCTAAATTATTTGCATTTACCCAGCCTTTAGCGCCGTTATCAGCCTTTACTGCAATCCAATTGGTGTATTGACGATCAAGCTGCAATTGCTCGCCTTTTTCTAAGGTGTTGACAATTGGATAGCCTTTACCAGGCCCTGAATGGACATTGACAAGTGGACCTAAAACCCAGACGCTTTGGGCGTCAGTGCTTGTCGAGCGAGCATCCCCAATAATTTGCTTCATGTCTTGCGGGTAGGTGGTGTCTTGCGCTATCGCCCCATGGCAAAATCCAATGGTCCACATGATGAATGTGAATATAGTTCCTGTTTTTAAAAAGCTGGTGGCATGGATTCGCACAGTGTTGCTGCCTTATAGTGATAAAAATGGAACGTTTTCTAAAAATGTATAGTGGTGAATTGTCCACAGACCCCGAGCGCGGGTCAAGGTTTTTTTCCATATTAGTACATTAATGTACAAGTCCCGCTTTAATTGAACTCAAGGTTAGAAAATGAGCTTTTGCTCTTTGTGTGCGGTTAAAAAACAACCACAGTTGTTGAGGCGCCGGTAGTTGTAGCTTTGCGGCCGTTACACAAAGTTCATTCACAGGTTTATCCACAGCCATTGTGGATAGGTGTGGATAAGGTGGGTCTATTGACCAGCCCTTTCAAGGTGATAAATTAATCAATTATTTTCGACCCAGTAAAAGCTTGGCTGTTGATACGTGAGGTTTTCCTTTTTCTGCCTTTGGTCGAGTCGATTCTTTTTTTGGGCCTCGCTTGCTTTTTTTGTATTTCCTCAAATCGACTTTCTCTGCAAGCTGCAAGAGTATGCTGGCAAACTCACCTGGGCTCATAGTACTGTACACTTCCCAGTCTTCTTCTGGTATTGCAAGATTCATCCCTTCGTAGGTTCTACTAAGTTCACCTGCAATATAATAGCCAGAGACTTCATTTTCTATTTTTTCTTCGCCATACGAGGCTCTAAGTGCTGACTTCATCGTTGCTAAAATATTATATGCAACAACTGCCACGCTAAATCCAAACAGTGCTGCCTTTGGGTATCCCAGCGAATTGACTTCTGATTCTAAGTAAGACTCGAGCTCCTGAAACATAGTCTCAATATTCCAGCGTTTTCTGTAGAGCTTGGCAATAACATCAGCAGTAGCATATTTCTTTGGAACATTGGTAATAAGTACGAGCTCTTTATCGCCATCTCTGGTTTTGCTTTTTAATTCAAGACGGATTTTTCGAACTCTATGAACTGTACCATCTTCAACTTCAAAATTAATCCATTGTTCGTCTAGTTTCCCTGTATCAGTAGAGCCAGCATCAACTTCATCTAATACAGGTTCATACGGCATTTGCTTATGGTGTCGAACTAAAAAGTATCCGTCTTTTTCTATGATGTTACCTAACAAGCTTCTTACGCAGAAATTTCTATCCATAATAAAGAGGTCATTTTTTTCGACTCGCTCCTTGATAGATCCAAAGAGTGATCGTTCTTGAGCATGTCCATCTTCACAAGCGACAATGCTTGTTGCCATCTCATATTCTGGCTCATAAATAACAAGAGACTTGCCTGGAAGGGCCGCGCTACCTACATCACGAAGTACATCTATTCGTTTGTCACTGGCTTCAATACAATTACCATCGAGCATTTTTATTTTAAATCCAGGCAAAAGTGGTGCACACTTACCATTCATTGTGTTTATAACACTCTTTAAATCAGCCCCCGTTTCTTCAATCAACGCCTCAGAGACTTTTGTGTCAAAGCCATTTAATTTATTGTAAACCGAGGTGATTGAAGTTCCAATATCATCGCTCTGGCTTTGGTAGGCCGAATTGATAGAGGGAAAGACTTTGATGACCACTTGTGTCATTAAGCTAAAGACTGTGGAAAATAGGAGTTCACGTGTATATTGAATGTCAGTTGCGTCCTCAAAACATTTGTTGAGTCTTTCTGGCGACAGTACTCTTTCTATTAAGGCACGTGCCATCACACTCAGAGGTGCTTTTTCAATAAAACGGTCTAAAATTTGATTTGCAGTCATATCTATATCTCCAGTGCTGGCTCATTTTCCTATCAAATGATGCAGCAATGAAATCGATTTTACAACTTTAGCTTTGATATCAACTATTTGATCATTTTTTCACCTTGAAAGGGCTGGGCTTTGCAGGCTTTTCTAAGCTGCCTATACGGCAGTGAACGCAGATGAATTGCAGCGTGAGATTGCGCCAGATTTCTAAGCTGCCTATACGGCAGTGAACATCTCATGTGTTTGCTCTTCAACGTACCTTAATTTCTAAGCTGCCTATACGGCAGTGAACCAGTTCGACCTCTACCATTTTTCGGTCTGGTATTTCTAAGCTGCCTATACGGCAGTGAACCACCTCTACGAACACCAACAGCCGCAGACATATTTCTAAGCTGCCTATACGGCAGTGAACAAATGTACTCAACCATACGAACGGTTCCACCTTTTCTAAGCTGCCTATACGGCAGTGAACGCCAACTCCATACGCAGACGCTGCTGTACTTCTTTCTAAGCTGCCTATACGGCAGTGAACAAGTCGAAGAGGCCGCACAGCAAGCATTATCCTTTCTAAGCTGCCTATACGGCAGTGAACAAAAAATATAAAGCCTTAACTTAGACCGAATTTTTCTAAGCTGCCTATACGGCAGTGAACAGGTTATTTTTTGGGCGAACGGTGTGCCCTGTTTTCTAAGCTGCCTATACGGCAGTGAACTCCATGTCATCAGCGTTGAGTCATGCTTTCCATTTCTAAGCTGCCTATACGGCAGTGAACACAGCTTGGTCTTTTAGATCAAACCCATTAGTTTTCTAAGCTGCCTATACGGCAGTGAACTCAATACCAAAAAAAGCTTTTTGCTTTGTGCCTTTCTAAGCTGCCTATACGGCAGTGAACTTTGAAAGTGAGGTTCAAGCATGTATGAAGAATTTCTAAGCTGCCTATACGGCAGTGAACAATGTGATCGCCACAATTGATGTTAATGTTGATTTCTAAGCTGCCTATACGGCAGTGAACTTTTTGCGTGATGCGCAAGAGCGATACAATCATTTCTAAGCTGCCTATACGGCAGTGAACTATTTAAATAATTTACAATCCAACTTTACAGTTTTCTAAGCTGCCTATACGGCAGTGAACCTTATGATCAAGGCCCAGAACATTTCATCAAATTTCTAAGCTGCCTATACGGCAGTGAACTAGAGAAGAAAATGCTAAAACACTCATTTCTTCAACATTACAACGAGTTTAACCTCAAAAACCCTTTTTTTATGCCTTACTGCTCACGTTGAGCGGCCTCAAGTAGCCATCTCTTTTGACGCTTTACCACTATCCATTGGTTCATTGTCTGGCGGCAATTCAATCTGATACATGCTAATAGCAGAACCGCCAATGAGTTCAATAATTTGTTCTTGCAGTGGCCGAAAACCTTCAATGAAGCCAGACTCAAAATCTTTCGTTTTAACAAAATGAATACCTTGTAGAACCTGAAATGCACGTCTAATTGTCATGCTTGGCACTGGCTTGCCTATTTGATTTGGCAGCATTACATTCTTTTTTTTCATGGCTTCACGTAAACGTTTTTGCGCAATGGTATAAACCAAAAGTGATAACGTCATAATCATAATTAATGCTGAAATTCGTGATGGTTTTTTTAGATAAAAACCATTTGCAAAAAAGAGTGGATCTTTTAAAAAACGATAGCCTCGCTCAACCCATTGTTGCTGCTTATAACAAGCCACAATTTCTTCATCAGCTATTTCAAGCTCTGGCGTATTCGTTGCTAAAACAAAACTTGCTTTTCGATGTAATAACTGTTGCACTGCCGCTGTATTTTTTCCCCACTGAACTTTTGCTTTGTACTGGTAACCAATCGGTGTTTTCCCAGATGGATGACCAGCACCATCATATTTTGCATGCTCAGTAATATCGGTCAACAGTTTAGTATGAAGCTTCCATTTCTTTCCAAAAATATCAGCCGCTTTTTCGCAATCAGCTTGGCACGAAAAAACCTTTGATTCGAAATGAAGAACTTCTTTTCGAATCAAATCACGCTCTTTCAATAATTGCTTGTCAACGGCCTTTTCCGCACGTTTTAGGCTCTCATTTGACTGACAGACGAGCCATCTTTGTTCAATTTCATAGTGCGTTATATCGTAAGAAGTAAAACGAGTTTTGCCATCTGAACTCATGTGCCAATCATTTTCTTCATTCGCTGTTTGTATTAGCGTTTTGGCCTCTTTAATAGTTTCTGGTACTCTAGTTGTAAATTTTACAATATGCCAGTTTAATGCATTTTGCTTTGTGTAGAACTTACTGTCTGCTGTGACATGACTTACGTACCCATCTTTAAATGACTCAATTAATTGCTCACTTCTTTCTTTAAAAATAATACTATCTGAAGCATTGCCATCGCAGTTTTTAAGACATAAAGGAACGCCAGAATCATGACTGACTAATAACTCGGTTATCACTTGTTTTAAATCCGATCGATGATCTTTCGAATACCCATGAGTCACTCGAACTGTACCTTCATCATACTCTTCGTCATAATCACCATGAAATGAAAACGTTGTTGTATCAAAGCTTTGCGCTGTTTGATTTACATTGGAAAGTTGACAAGCTGTTGCTGCAACTTGAGAAAATAATGGTTCAATGCCGTAGTTATGACAGCGATCAAGTGCTCTTGAAAGACTAAAGCGATCAAAATCATCGCACGTTAAGCCTTCACCAAACAAAGCGTCAACAGGCAGATCCCTATAAAATTCATTGACTAAACTCAGAGGCTGATCGGTAAAGCCAAGACCATTAACAACCATGGCTGCCACGCGCTGACCAACGGATAATTTTTCATCTTCGTAAGTGCCAACAGCTTGATCGATGGTCTCTATAAGCTTAATATCTTTAATGACACTCATGACAAGTCCGTGGTGATCAAGCCTTTTTATCTCTAAATTGCGCATATATTAACCATCCAAGTTGCTGTTGAGTGGTTAATATACCAAATTTGTTGTGTGAAAATACAATGCTCGAAAAATTAGAGGTGCTCAACGTCGGTTACTGTAAGTGATTGATTTTATTCAACCTAAAAAACTCTTGAAAAAAAAGGGTTAGAACCAAGGTACGGTCGCATTTTTCGATAATCCGTAAGTGTTAAAGTCACCAGTTATAGGCTCTTCGACTACTTTACCTTGCTGAATAAACAGTAAATACCGCTGATTTGTTGAGGTACTCTTTAGACGAATAAATGGCTCTTTAAGCATTTTTTGATCACTCAGCATCACTTGCATCTGCTTGTTATCAATTCGACCTCTAGCGTTAAGCCTGCGAATTTTAGCACTACTTAAAGATGGTTGCTTTCGTTTAAAAGTAATATATTGGCAATCTGTCGGCACAGATAAACACTCTGTTATGCTCATGTAATCACGTAAATTACGTAAATACCGGTTATTTTCAATATATTCGAACAAATTACTCAACGTCTCAGCATCACTATGCAATCTTACAGTTGCCCCGAGCCCTTGTTTACTATACCCAGGAAAACTAAAGCCAACCTTTGTTGTCTTGAAAGTTGCCAGGGCAGTATGAAGTTGAGCGTAGGCTTCATTCATTAAAATACGCTCAGTCAGTTCAACATTTGCCAGTAGTTTTATTTCAAAATAAAAATTCATGCAATATACCTTGTATTAAACTGGGCTGCTTATTCTTTGCCACTTGCGCCAAACACACCGCCGCGTATAAACGTTGCTACAACAAAGTGCTGCTGTTCAACTGGCGGGATAATGTCTTTTAATACCCACTGATCAAGCAGTGTGAAAAAATCCACTTTACCGCTATCAACTCGAGCGCGATAAGCAGTTCCACGAGATGTAACCGCGCCGTAAGTTTCAACTGCAATCGGGCCAACCTCACCTGCACCTGGATGCCAGGTGTCGATCGTGCGCAGAGCATTACCGATTTTTTGCGAATGCATGGCAGCGCCGTTTTCAAGCTCGTACAGGACTTTACTTTTTGCGCCTTTTTGCTTATCAAGAATAAGCTCTTGTGATGGAAACACTTCTTGCGCTTCTCCTAATTGTACAAAAGCGTTGACCTTTAAAAACTCTGATGTATCACTGCTTTCGAGCCCTGTTTGAATAATCTGAGCAAGCTGTTTAAGCTGTGTATTTTCATGGCCAAATTCACGTAGGGAAAAATCAAGTGCATTAAAAATCAATGGTGCCTGATCCTTATAAGTTACATGTACCTCGCACATGTTTGCACCAAATCGATTACGCCACAAAAAACGCCCGTTAGCGATATTCTCAGCGTAACGCTGCGCTAATAAGGCAAAACCAACTTCGCTCTTATAACCATTAATTATATCGCTTAGTTTTTGCTGGTATTCAGGGCTATTACAAGCGCTTGGAATAGACAGATTACCAAGAACACGCAAGGTAAAGCTGACTTTTAAGGTGTCGCAATCAAACGGCAATGCAGCCGCATCAACTGTCTGTAAATTAGCATTGTTTAATTGCTGATCAAATTTCACTGGATCAATAGCGCTTTTTTGGCGGTTAGAAATAACGCCTCGGACAGATTTTTCCTGTAGCTTTATACTTGGCCAGGCTGTTGAGTTTGCTCGCTGCTGCCAATTACCAGCGTACATTTTACCATCGGAATTAGCGAGTTTACGCTCGAATGCTAGTACGGATGCTGTTTTAAGTTTTGACATAATAATTTTCCTAAAAGTTATTTGTTGTAAAGTTAATTAAGCTGTTATTCGATGTTGACGGCATAGATACCAATCGTCTTTATAATCATAAAACCAGAGCGCATCTTGTAGTTGATCTAGCTGAGCTAACCGATGCACACCCTGCCACTGAGCAATGCTATACACAGCTTCAGCAAAGCGAAAAGGCACGCTTACATCTCGAGCTTGCTCAATGGCACCAGGCTCAAAAAGTTTGGTCAGGCCTTTATAACCAACATGCATTGGTACAAGCCAACCGCTTAAAGGTTTTTGCTGGTAATGCCACTGTATATCTGGTGTTGTATCTGCTTGTGCTTTAGCTGATTGTTTATCAATAACATGGGCTACGCTTCTAAGGCTTACACAATCCATAAAAGCCTCAAAATCATCAGCTTGGGTTGCTTGATATTGTGCCAGTAAGTAAGAACGATCCATCAGCAGGTAACCGGGTAGCAACTGCATCGCAAGCTTTCGAACTTGCTGCTGCCGCACTTGTGCATCGGTATTAAGTGATAACAGCTGCACATCACCAATACTGGTAATTAATCCACCGGCAAGCTTTTGCTGATACAGCTGCTCTTGAATACGGGTTTTAAGTGTTTGCTCACTCATATCATCAAAGACATCATCATCCAAGCTAAATTGACACTCGATAATTAAACTGCAACGAAAACTTATTTTCCCCTCTTCATTAAATGCTCGGGTAGCGCCTGATTTATTTAATGGGTTTCGCGTTAAAGAGAAATAATGTTCAGCACCGGTGCGAGCTTGTGTTGTATGTGTTTGAAATTCGTGACAGACAATTGCACAACCACCAAGCTGTAATGAATAATGCTTGTTGATAGTGTGTGCAAAATCATTCAGTGCTCGTGAGAGCCTGTGAGCACAACCTAAAAAGTTCGACACTGCTGGAAAACCCCAGGTAATACCGGCGATAGCATTAGCTCGCTCCACTTTAATCTGCGGTATAACAAGTACTGTTTTCATGTTTTATACCTCAATCATTGCATCAACAAACGCAAGCTTGCGTTTGACCAGTTTGTACCATTCATCATATTCAGGGTCGCTTAACTCTAAACTGTTATTGAAGCCCAGCTGGGTATTAAGCCATCTAGCAAAGCGTTTTGAAATATCTTGTTTCCAGTTATCTCGTAGACGCTCAGCTTTAAAATCATCATCGATACTGCAGCGTTTTGGATCAAGCCACAGCTGTTCTGAGTGTGGAATATCGCTTTGCTTGCTCCAGCCAAGCTCGCGGCTATCTGCTTGAATATGACTTGCAGTCAGTATAAATTGATCGATAATTTCATCGATCAATTGCTCGCGATAATTACGCATACTTATAATACTTGGGCGATTTTTATTGTTGACTAAAAAATTTCTCAGCTTTTTAAGTGAATAATAAGTAGACCTATCGACTAACCGCCAAAAAGCATTTTCACCATGAACTGGTAGTTGTAACTGGTTATTCCAAACCGGTGGCAGCGAAGGTAACAAATAGGCTTTACCACCGCGCTGAGAATTAAGTTTGGAAATATTTTGTGGCTTAGTACCACCAAATTGCTGAATAGCTACGTTTGGTATGCTGATACAAGGCTCAAGGTTGTATTTGTTGTTACGCTTATCAGCCCTGGCTTGTTTTTGCTCCTCTGAAAATTTAACATACTGCACTTTTTTATACAGCGAATGTATAATGCTTGAGCTATGAATCGGACTGAGTAAATGATAATTTTTTTCATCAACAGGAAAAAAGATCTGCTTTGCCAGTGCACTTGATTCGATTGACTTCTCTTGTAATGCCTGACCAAAACCATGCAACCACATTTGATACTGCTCTTTATCGTCAGTAAAATAGTGTAAAGTCGAGCTATCACCATTCATGATTTCCTGTTGCAAGCTATGGTTTTGCTCATTGGTTAATTGCAGTAAACCTGCCACATCAAGCGCTGCGGCGTTACCCGCCACATCTTGGGTAATGGTTTGCAAACCAGCTGTGGTTAAATAGCCTGATGCTTTACTATGAGCGTCAGGCTGGATTGAAAAACCGCTGCTTTTAGAATCACCATGAGTAAATTTAGCAACGTGAGTTAACAAGGTTATTTGTGATGCGCGTTTAGCAGCACTGTCCAGATATACTTTGTATTCATGGTTATGATTAATTACTGCTCGCTCTTCATCGGTTTTCGCAACTTTAAGCTTTGCAGCTTTGCGTTCATCGATATAGAGCATGGCTTGCTCTATCAAGGTATTGCTCGTCATTCATGTCCTCCTTTAGCATTTAGAAGTTTATAAGCATGAGCATACTAACTAATAATATTGTAAAATGCAAACCTATGCTTATGTAGTTCTAATGATTAGGAGATATGATACAAGCAAGATTACAGTTTTATCAAGTAACTGCGAATGACTGCCGTATAGGCAGCTTAGAAATATGCATAAGTAGTACTTACTGTTCACTGCCGTATAGGCAGCTTAGAACGCCCTATTTCTTAGGGGGTTTAAAAATTCCGAGCCAGGGATGATATGTCCAGTCATCCTCATTAGCATCTAGGCTAAACTGCATATACCGCGCAGCAGTTGTTGTTAGCGGTATATCTAGCTCTTGGGCAATACGAGTAATAAGTGACATAGGCTGTGTATCAATCCAAACGCTTACGCCGCAACCAAGATTAATATCCGTATTTGCAAGGCAGGTAAACTTATTGTTTTGCTCAACCCACGGATGCGCTTTAGTTACGCCTTGTGCTTTAAACACCAAATCAGTATCAAAGTCCTCTTCCAAAAACAAACCATACATTGTTTGCGGCGTTGATTGCCTGAACATTTGATTGCGCTGTAATTCAAAGCACCAATGCAAGGGTTGCTGCCACCACAAGGACGCAGATGGCTTATCATTTGGTCGATCAAATAACATGGCACGCATTTGCGCGTGCTCTAAATCAACCAGATTATGCGAGGGTTCAGATGCTGCTCGAGGTTGTAAACGCACGATTGCATCTGGCGTCGTGTATTGCGAAGGCTCGAGCACTGTCTGCAAATCATGTGATATCAGCACTTGATCTGTATCTTCGAAACCAGGTTTTTCAAAACACAGCGCTTTACCTTGCAGGGCATTGATATTTTTCGACAAAATAAGCATATTTTCAGCTGTAACTGATAGATCACGATGGCGTAACAAGCGCCCGGCAAGCTGTACGATCGATCGAATTGAGCTAGGTTCGACAATAGCCCAATCATAATCATGATCGCGCCCAACTTCAGTAACCGCTGTACCAAATACAACAAACAAGTGCTGTTTATGAGGGTTTTGCTGAATTTTCGCCGCGACTGTCTCGTGCGACCAGATGGCTTGCGGCTCGTTGCGCTTTAAAACTGTATCAAGATTATGCTCGATTTCGGAGCGCAACAATAGCGGATACCGGCTATGATAAACGCAAAAATGCAGACAATACTCATCTGGCATATCCATGGCGATCAGCTCGCGCACCACCTGCAACATGGGATTAATATTAGCGAAGCGGACGAGTCCAAATGAGGCTTTGATATTTGTCACTGGCTGAACCACATGATGCTCTTGATGCAGCGACAGCATGGCTTGTTGTAGAATCGGTGCAAGCAGTGGCGCAACTTCGTCTGCACTGACAATACTGTCATCAAACGAGATCAAGCAGGCGCGGCGACGAATAACAGTACTAGCTTGCAACTTTTTAATACGCTGCGTAATAAAGCCCATATGCGCTGCTGTAAATTCGGCACTTGAATTGCTTGTTTGATCATAAGCACAAGCACTGCTGCTTGCACCAAACTCATCAAACCAAGCACATTGTACTGATTGTATGTTTTCATTTTTACACGATTGATTATAAATTTTTCGACCAGCTGCATAGGCTTGAAATAGTGCCTGTACGATACTTGGTGGCAATGTAGCTGATGATAACAACACCCGTGAACCCATTACACCAGCCATGTGCACCAGGCGACTCAACGCTGGTAAATCACTTAAACCAAAATCATCCGGCTCATCAATGACCAAATCAGAGGTTAATAAACGCAGCATGGCAGCTATTTGGTTGTTACCGCGGCTCGCCTCGGTTGCTGGCATTAAATAATCAATTGTGCTGACCAGCACTGGCGCGCTGACTAATTTATGCAAACCACTTTTCGCATTACGGCTTTGATTGAGCCAACGGCCAAAAAAAGTTTCATCTAGCCTACCATCGTAGATTGGGTATTCACCATCACCAAAACAATCATCCAAGGATTCTGAACCATGTTTATTATCAATAGAAGCGTTTAGCTGTTCGGATAACGATGTAGTCTGATTTTTATCTTCATTATTACTCGCTTTGTTGCTTTGGGCTTTAGCTTTAGCAACATGTAACGCTTCTAAATCTTTTAGTGCCTTAGAGCCAACCAATAGAGCTATGGTTTCCTCAGGTAGTTTCAGTCGTTCTTGAAATGCTCTGGCTGTTTGCATGGTCAATGTGCGCAAACCTAGTGCAACATTAAAACGACAGGTATTACGGTTGTCATCGAGTGCATACATAATCCGAGCGTTAGCAAAGGTTTTACCTTGGCCGGTCGAAGCCATATTAATACCGAAAAAACCTTGCTCAAAGGTACTATGAGCAATATGCCGAGTTGTATCAAAAGCTTTATTTTGCCAGTTATAGTCAGGATTTTTATCACGTCTTTTTAGTAGACGTAATGGCGGCAGTGCTGGCATTGCATCGCGAACTTTTGGTAGTTGCCTGGCAAATAGATATGCAAAATGGCTGACGCCAATGTTGTGCTCATCAAGTTTTTGATGCAGTGCGCCGGTATCTTGATCTGAGTTGGCATAGGCTTTATATTTGGTATCCTGCCATTTAGGCGTTACCGGATTATCTGAATAACAATGATCTGCTAACATCAGCACAAGCCTTGCTAGATGCGCTGTAAAACGATTATTAAGCCCGACAGTATCAGCTGCAAGGATTGTAAATTGTATATCTCGCTGGGCTTTGCGGGCTACTGCCTGGGCTTTTGCCTGCCAAGTTGTACTTTTGAAAGGCGTGCCAAGTGTACATGTCCACACGTTTTCAAAATCCTCGGCTTTCCATTCAACGTTGCTAACCTGTGGCGAATTCCAGCTGGGATTAAATGTATTGTAATTGGTTTTTTGACGCGCCAGTTTTTTAAGACTACCCGCAGATGAAAGTGTGTTACGCACATTTGAGTTATAAGCACTTACAGGTAAACGATGATGGGTTAAAATAAGCCAGGCTACCAATGCACCAAACGGCGATTGCTCTTGCGGTTGAAAAAGACAATGTGGATTATCTGGCTTTTTTGGCGCTGATTTAATCGTCTGCCAAAGCGCAGCTTCGGTTGTCTTTGATACCTGCGCCAGCTTTTCAAGCCAAGCTTTATCATCACAATCATGAATAAACGCGAGAAAAAACTGATAGCTTAACCATTCATGAC
>Ga0209195_1002076_pt1 | contig 12375 bp, 15 predicted proteins | sample COGITO_mtgs_1004_3_FD_184788 | JGI IMG/M metagenome (GOLD analysis project Ga0209195, IMG submission 184788) | Pelagic marine microbial communities from North Sea - COGITO_mtgs_100420 (SPAdes) (version 2) | ecosystem: Environmental > Aquatic > Marine > Epipelagic ...
AGGTAGCGCGAAACTGCTTGAAGCAAGTGAAGAACAAAATTACGCTTTTGAACTACTAAAAGAAAGAGTCAATGCAGCAGACGATGCTATAGAGGATGCTGCAAGAGAAGACGGTCATAAGTTCTATAAAATCACAGTTGAAGACTGGTACGTCTTCGGTAAATTTGATGATAATGGTGGACGTAAGTATCACCTGAAGTGGAATGGAGGACGGAAATGAACTATACACCACATCACACGGCAATCTCAATACGGAACTTAGAGGCATCTCTCAATTTTTAAAAAACACTTGGCTACGTACAAGTGCATAAATATGATGAAGAAAACGGGTCAATGAGTATCGTTCATTTAAAACTTGGTAGCTCATTCTTGGAAATATTTGCGTACAAAAAGAACGCAGATAAATTACCTGTAGACTACGAATATGCTAATAACCTCGAAGAAATAGGAGTAAAGCACATTGTATTACATACTAATGATCTTGAAGGTGCATTAGCAGAACTCAGAGCTAAAGGATTAGCAAACGAAAAAACTAAAATCACTATGGGTAGAACAAAAGTTGGATACTTCTTCATACAAGATCCTGATGGCGTATGGGTTGAGATAGTAAAAGACGATAGATATTACTAACAATAGTGAAATTAAATCATAGCTAGTGTTTCAATCAGCTTATCTAGATTCTGTTAATGTGCAGCAACGCCAGGACCAACCACTAGAGGTGGTTCTAATGTTGGTATGATTTGTGATTCCTCTGACTGTTAACCCACCCAAAATATCATTGCCAATGTTCGATAGTCCTCTAACCGCATCTATCGTCCGCTAAGATGCGACCCTCAGATTTTACATTTGAAGGAGTATACTAGTTGTAGTAAACGAAAGAAGGAGTATGAGTAAGATAACACCGAACTTATGGTTTAATGGCAACGCAAAGAAAGCAGTAGAGTTCTACGTGTCGGTTTTCCCTGACAGTAAAATAACGGACATTCAATATTATCCGAATAGCCCTGAAGAAGGCTTGGCGGATTTTCAACAAGAGCTAGCTGGAAAAGAACTTGTTATAGAGTTTGAGCTTAGTGGTAACACCTTCGCTGCGATAAATGCAGGTCCAGAATTTAAGTTTAGCGAAGCGGTTTCTTTCTCAATACCTTGTAAAGACCAAAAAGAAATAGATTATTACTGGTCAAAACTTTCAAACGTGTCCGCATCGGAACAGTGCGGATGGTGCAAAGACAAATTTGGGCTTAGTTGGCAGGTAGTGCCAGAGAATATGGGTGAACTGATGAGCCGACCTGAGGCATTCTCAAAAATGATGCAAATGAAAAAGCTGGTGATTGCAGATTTTTAAGTGACTGTGTATGTTTATATTGCATGATGCTATCGCTACACTCACTTTCACAGTACCCGTTTATGAATAACAAGCTCAATACTACGAGCTAAACGAAAGGACTTACCTATGCCAAACACAAACGTTGTCGGATGGTTTGAAATATACGTTACTGAGATGGACCGCGCTCGATCGTTTTACGAGACGGTGCTGGAACAAAAACTTGAACACATGCCTACTCCACCAGACAGTACGATGCAAATGATGAACTTTCCGATGGATGAAACGATGTCCAAATATGGCGCACCGGGCGCATTAGTACAGATGGAAGGCGTTAGCCCAGGCGTTGGTGGCACGATGGTATATTTTGCCGTTGCCAATTGCGCCACTGAAGAGTCACGGGTTGTAAATGCTGGTGGCTCGGTGGTGAAACCGAAAGAATCGCTCGGTGAATTCGGCTTTATGAGCCTGTGCACAGACACCGAAGGCAATATGTTCGGCCTTCATTCCATGGAGTAATGCATTAAAGGCGTTATAATGATATAGTAGGTAAAATATAAGAGGAGATGTATATGGTTACTGGATATTGCGTGAAGTGTAAAGAAAAAGGCGTCGAGCTAACAGCTCCAGGAATTCACCAGACTAAAAAAGGTGGTTTCATGGCTAAGGGCAAGCACGCAAAATGCGGAACAACTGTCTGTGCAATGATGTCTAAAGACAATGCAGAAAAAGCACTCGAAGACGGCGCAACAAAAGAGTACTAGTAGACAAGCTTACCGAGCATTTGATACATCTAAAAACCACCCATACGGGTGGTTTTTAGGTATGACTGCCTTTTTGCTATAGATACATACTAACCATTGGCAGCGTCCATGCTTCGTATTATACTAACAATCAGTAATGGCAAATACGAAATCATCCCAGTATAAAACCAACAGTCTGACGCTCATCGGAGCGATTTCGATGGGTACGGCGGTGATTATTGGAGCCGGCATTTTTGCCCTAACGGGGCAGATCGCTGAGTTAGCCGGACCAGCTTTCCCTCTCGCATTTTTGGTGGCAGCCATTATCGCTTCCTTTAGTGCTTACTCGTACGTTAAGTTGTCGAACGCCTACCCGAGCGCGGGTGGTATAGCTATGTTCCTCAAAGAAGCATATGGGGTGGGAACTATCACGGCAGTCGGTGCGCTCCTGATGTCTTTTTCAATGATTATCAACGAGAGCCTAGTGGCACGAACATTTGGCACCTATGTACTGCGGCTATTTGATGGCGCTCAAGAAGCGGTGTTGGTACCCGTGCTCGGCGTCGGTCTATTGACGCTAGCCTTTATCATTAATATTTCTGGTAACCGCCTTATTGATAGATTATCTCTGGTATTATCAGCTATAAAAATCGGAGGAATCGCATTGCTAAGCCTCGCTGGATTGTGGGTTTCTGGATTTTCATTTGAGGGACTCAAAGCACCAACTCAAGCCTCGGGAGAATACGGTATCGTTGGCTTTATGGCTGGTGTCGCCTTGGCAATTCTAGCCTATAAAGGCTTCACTACGATCACCAATAGCGGCTCAGAGATAAAAGAGCCGCATAAAAATGTTGGGCGTGCAATTATCTATTCAATCGCCATCTGCGTGGCGCTCTACATGCTGATGGCCTTTGCGGTTGCCGGTAACCTATCGCTACCAGAAATTATTGCTGCAAAGAATTTTGCCCTAGCTGAAGCCGCTATGCCAGCATTCGGTGACTTTGGACTGATTTCAGTCGTGTTCTTGGCGATTATTGCAACCGTTTCAGGCGTGATTGCTAGTGTGTTTGCGGTTTCACGAATGCTCGCCATGCTAACCGATATGAAACTCATCCCTCACAAACATTTCGGTATGCCAGGTGGCATACAAAAGCATACCTTGGTGTATACGATTGTGATTGCCATGCTACTCACTATATTTTTTGACCTCAGCCGCATTGCATCACTCGGAGCTATTTTCTACATTATTATGGACATCGGTGTGCACTGGGGCGTTTTTAAGAATTTGCGTCACAAGATAGATGCAAAACCGTGGATACTACTAACGGCAATCGCCCTCGACGTCGTCGTCTTAACGGCATTTATTATCATGAAGGCACAGTCCGACGTGTTCGTTCTGTATGTCTCGGTCGTATTACTACTCTTGATCGTGTCGTTCGAACGGTTTTACCTTGGAAAAGTTCGACAGCAAGCATAAACCTCTGTACGTCGCTGGGCTAAAAATCACTCTGCGGCTATAGAGCTAGAATAAAAGCGCGTATCAATATACAGTAAGGAGTAGATTATGTCGGTATACTCAGATTTCGTTCACAACAAAAAGCCAAAGCTACTCGCCCTCGGGCTATTGGTACTTTTTATCGGTGGGGTCAGTATATTTGCTTCACTCGCTGATGAGGTGCGCGAGGGAGATACAGTATCGTTTGATACTGCGGTGCTGCTCGGCATAAATTCCCGCTCTTCCCCGCTGCTCGATACAGTGTTTTCTACCGGGACGATGCTCGGCGGCGCAGTTGTTGTTGCGGCAGTGAGCCTGGCGATGATTACTGCCTTAGCGCTCCGAAAGTCATATTCACGGGCACTACTGGCGACCCTTATTATTGGCGGAACAACTCTCGCCAACTTTTTCCTAAAACTGGTGTTCGAACGAAGCCGGCCCGAACTCTGGACCAGACTGGTTGAAGAGCAGTCGTTCTCGTTCCCTAGTGGGCATGCGATGGCCAGTATGGCACTTGGGCTGACGATTGTATTATTAACGTGGAATACTCGCTGGCGCGCCGCCGCCGTCATTGGTGCGATAGTATATGTACTATTCATCGGTTTTTCGAGGCTATATTTGGGAGTACACTACCCGACGGATATCCTGGCTGGCTGGCTTGTCTCTAGTCTGTGGGTGTTCGCAATCGCATGGCTATTCTCTCGGCGAAAAAACCGTACCGACCACTCGGGCAACCCAGAATAGCGTATACTAGAACAAGATAACAAAGGAGATATACGATGAAATTATTTGGAACAGCTTACGCGCACTGTGACCTACCATGTGGCGTCTACGACCCGGCTCAAGCAAAGATTGAAGCCGAGAGCGTCAAGATGATACTGGAAAAAATGCAAGATATGGACGGCGACGATCGCATCCGCGCCGTGCTCGTAAAAGAAGAGCGATCTGAACTCGTGAAGCATCATTTGATGGTACTATGGGCAGATTATTTTAAGCCTGAGCACCTGGAACAACTACCAAATCTTCACGAAACGTTTTGGAAGGCCATCAAACAAGCTAGCGCCTGCAAGCATCACTCTGACGTGAAGGAGGGCGACAAACTACTCGCCATGGTCGAAGAGATCAGCGACATGTTTTGGGCAACTAAAAAGGCGTAACTGCGTGCTCTACGTTCGAAAAATAGTCGGTGATAGCATGTCGCCGACTTTTCGATCTGGGTCTATTGTTGTAGCCATCAAAAAGAAACCACGGAGCGGCGATATAGTACTGGCTCTCGTAAATGGTCGAGAAATAACCAAGCGTGTGTCAAAAATCTCCGACAAGGGAGTGTATTTGCTGGGCGACAATACAGCCCATAGTACTGATAGCAGAGACTTCGGCTACGTTTCTACCACCGCGATAGCCGGTGTGGTTGTGTGGCAGATACCCTTTTACAAATTGCACAAGCAAACAAAATAACGACATGCTATAGTATTTTTATGACAACTCCGACTACTTCCAGCCCAAAGCATCCCAAGAAACTTAAACTAGCTATCGGTATCGCTATTCTGATAGTAATCATTGTAGCAATAGCGGCGATGTTCGTGCTTAAAAACGATACTGAAACAAGTATTAGTTCAAAAAACCGCAAGCTGAACCAATCAAAGTTGGTGACAACCGGTATGTCAGCACCTGCAACGTTATCAACGAATCGGATGTTCGTGAACTGTATGGCAAGCAAGACTCTTTCGGATATGAAATATACGAACAGTTCTTGGACACTTCCCGTGATAAGTCATACTCTACTCCTATCACAAAATGCCAATATGGTAGCCATGTAGGACTCACAGCATCTCAACACTACTCTTCAGATAGCGTACTAGAAGATATACTCTCTGTAACGAGTGCAAGCTATGCAAAAACTAAATCTGCTATCAAAAAATTCGAGAGAATTGCGAAGTCTAGCACTGACAAAAATGTCATTAGTGCGGTGCAAAAGATGACATCATCTCAGAAGTTCGTTGATAGTTTAGCCGATAAGGTTGGCGCCTTAGGAAACGACGTGAAAGATGAGGACGTGACAAAAATCATCGAGTCGATAAGCCAGGATGACATAAATAAGCACCTAGCCCCAACGAATGACACCTACTTCACCTTTGATGCGGCAGTCAACAATATATCGTATGAAATATATATTTCTGACGGTACGGGTGACGCAAGTGCTTCTGACAAAGTCATACTTTCGAAACTGAAGCAACTAGATATCCTTCATAATAAAGTCGTGGCTCGGACTAAGGATTCGTCTCTATCCCAAGAACCTGCGGCGTATATATCTGGAAGTAAAAAAATTACAAAGTACGGCACAACAACCTTGCTAGACGTATGCAACGTCCTATCTAAGGAAGTATTCAAAAAGACCTACGACAAGTCATCCAATGACATAGTAAAACGCTACAACATAAGTAGCACGAATGCTGAATATGCCGAGAATCCTGCGCTTAAAGAAGCGTTCTCACCACGCAGCTCTTGCTCTAGGGGGTATGTAAAGAACGATGAATTATTTTCTAACTCAGAAATCTCAGTGAAACTCAACCAGTCGGCATCCGACGAAGGTGCTAAGCGAAATTTAGATAGTATTAAAAAAGTATATGCATACATGCAATTTGCGCCACTTGAAACAAAGGCCGATACAGCGCTCTTAATGAGCCGCAAAGATAATGACTACATGAAATTTATATTCAGGGTTGGGCCCTATGTTATAGAAGCCGATGCGAAGAAAGCTGATGGTGAGAAAACTGCGAGAAGTCGATATCTAAACCGTAGTGAAACGATACAATTGATAAACCTACTGACCGAACAAATTCCCGCTACCTCATCTTCCGAACAATAGCACGCAAAGTGCCTAAGCTGACCTGGTTTGTGTGAGTTTGCTTCCACTTGCTCGCTATTTTATCGTACATATCTCCATAGCTAGGGTATGGATGAATCGTTGCGAATATATCGTTCATCGAAAGTTTTTTTGTGACCGCAAGCGTCGCCTCTCCGATAAGACTCGACGCGTGATTGGCAATAATAGTCGCGCCGAGTACTGTGCCGTTCTTATTCGTCACCAACCATATGCCACCATCAGTTGTACCGTCTGTCTTTGCCCTATCGACATCGTTCAGAGGCACCATGGTAACCTCTTCGTCAGGCATCGCCTCGCTGACAAGTTTGCCTACATGCGCGACTTCTGGCGAGGTATAGATGGACCATGGGATAGCAGTGTAGTGCGGCGCTCGTTTGATGGGCAGCCAGTCGAGAGCAGCGTTGCTACCAGCATAGCCTGCTTCGTGAGCCGCGACGTGCGTAAATTGATAACCTCCCGTTACATCGCCACATGCATAGACTGATTTAATAGCGGTGCGTAATGTTTTATCAACAGCAACCGTGCCGTTTTCTTTTAACGTAACGGCTGTGTTTCTCAACCAACTCGTATTTGGCGTCCTACCTATCGCGACGAGTACAACTTCTGAAACATATGACGCCGTCTCGGTGATTACTGCACTACCTGTAATTTGTGTTGTATTCGCGCTATACACGATATTCACACCGGCAGCCTGCATAGAATCAGCGACAATACTTGATTGTTCTTTCGTCAGCATCCCTAGTAGGGTTTTGCCAGATACGAGCACCGTCACGGCCACACCGAGCTTGGCATATGCGGATGCAAGCTCAACGCCAATCGGGCCGCCACCGATGACGGTCATTGTTTTTGGCAAACTTCTCATCCCCCAAATCGTATCACTATTGTACACATGCGGAAGTTCACTGCCCGGCACGTCTAATGCACGTGGACGCGAACCAGTAGCGATCACAATACGCCGAGCCGTAATTGAACGCTCACCGACTTTCAGAGTATGTCCATCGACCCACTCGGCTTTTTCTTGAATCACATCGACGCCGAGTTCACGATAGCGTTCGGCTGAGTCTACTGGCGCGATATCGGCAATAATTGTGTGAATACGCGCATGGATCGCTTCGTAATCGATAGACTGTGTTACTGCGCTCACTCCAAACTGACTGGCTGATTCTATAGATGCTGCGGCACGTGCACTGGCTATCAGCGACTTACTCGGTACGCAGCCTCTGTTTAAGCAGTCTCCGCCCATTTCGCCAGCTTCAATAAGCGCTACTTTTGCTCCCAATAAGTTGGCAACATATGCAGATATCAATCCTGCGGTACCGCCGCCTACGACAACCACGTTATAGTCATATTTCGCCATGTGTTTTACTCACTTTCTTCATCAGTTTTTTCTGCGTATATCGAACAATCAGCGGAACCGCTGCCAGTGCCAATAATGCTATCAATATTCCCGGTCGCAGTATTGTACCCGCTTCTGTCGATTCACCTAATTGACTGCCGGCGTAGGCAAAGACGGCGCTTCCGGGAATGATGCCAAAGAACGTCGCTAGGACAAAACTTTTCAAGGGGATATTGGCTACTCCAGATACCAGATTGAGGACTGAGAACGGCACAATAGCGCTCAGCCTGGCAGAAAGCAAATACCACATGCCAGAATCTTCAATTCCTCTATTCACTTTGCGGAGTGGTTTCTCAAATTTCGTCTGAATATAATCTTTTATCACGAATCGAGCGGCAAGGTATGGCACGATACTGCCGACCGTGGCTGCAGGGATGATGACCAGTGGAGCTAATATAGGACCCATCAGTGCTCCGCCAATAATCGTTAGCACCGCCGCAAGCGGCAAGCTACTCGCCGTGACGACTGCGTACAATAAAAAGAAGAGTACTATGAAAATCAGCGGTGAAGCATCGAGAAAAGAAGTGAGGTCTCCGCGAACACGTTGGAACGCCGCAAGGTTTACATACTGATTAATATCGAACACGACGTATGCGACGGTAAGCACTACAAATACAGCAGCTACAAGAATTCGTTTATTTTTTTTCGTCACTGCTAACATTATACAGTATTGAAAAATAGAAAACGCCCAATCGCAATGATTGGACGGTTTCTTTGGTGGCCCCTCCCAGACTCGAACTGGGGACACACGGAGCTTCAATCCGATGCTCTACCAACTGAGCTAAAGAGCCACAACTCTAGTTAGTTTACTAGAGTTGAAAGACTTTGCCAAGATGCTACTTCTTTAGGAGGCTACTGAGGGTGTCTGTCAGATCGGCAGGAAGCACAAATAGGGTTTTCTGGCTTGGTTCTTGAGATATTTTCTCGAGTGTCTGAAGCGTACGAATATTGATGCCTCCGGGGTTCTTCGTCAAAATCGTTGCAGCCTCAGAGACAGCCTTGGCTGCAGCTTTTTCACCTTCTGCAGTAATGATGACTGCTCGTCGTTCGCGCTCTGCTTCAGCTTGTTTGGCCATCGCTCGTTTCATGTCTGTCGGTAGTTCAATATTCTGCACCTTCACATTTTCTACATCAATGCCCCATTTTTCAGTCTGCGCATCAACAATCTCCTTGATACTACTACTCACTTCTTCTCGCTTTGACAGTAACGAATCAAGGTCAACGTTTCCCGTTACGTCACGCAGCGCAGCTTCGGCGAATTGACTGCTCGCATAGACGTAGTTAGTGACTTCGAGTACTGCTTTTTTCACATCTTTGACGCGAAAATACACCACTGCATCGACTTTGATCGTAACGTTATCTTGCGTGATAACCTCTTGTTTCGGAATGTCGATCGTGTTTGTTCGTTGATCAATTTTGAACATTTTTTGAAATATAGGAACAATAATTCGAAGCCCTGGTTCACGAATGCCGGTGAACTTACCCAAGGTTAAAACGACAGCTCGCTCGTATTGATCGATTACTTTGATACCGCTCAGCACAAATATTACTGCCACAACTAGTAAAAATACTACAAATTCCATACGTTTCTCCTTAATCTATGTCCCAATTGTATCACTCAAGAGCAAGTTCTATAAGACTATCGATTAGCTCAGCGTACGATACGCCTTGCTCTTGCCATAATTTTGGATACATACTGATGTTCGTAAACCCAGGCATTGTGTTGACTTCGTTAACATACAATTTCCCTTCGCCGTCCATCAGAAAATCTACACGAGATAAGCCACCACAGCCCAGATATTCGAATGTACGCTCTGCGATTGAGCGAATATTTTCTTCAATATCCGCCGGCAAGGTCACATTCAGTTTGACTTGCGATTCGCTATCTTCGCTGTACTTGTCGTCGTAGTCATAGAATTCTGCACCGGTAATAATTTCACCAACGACGCTCGCACTATGTCGGGGTACATTGCCGAGAACAGCCACTTCTAATTCACGGCCGATTATAGCTTCCTCAATCAGTACCGTGTCATCAAACTGGAGTGCGTTTACTATAGCATCCGTCAACTCAGACTCGTTCGCAACCTTGCGTACGCCGATTGAACTACCGACCCGTGAAGGTTTAACGAACCACGGTGCGGCACCTAATTTTTTTGAAACATCGATTTGTACCTGTTCGATGTCATACCCCGAATGTACAGTCATGCCGTTGGCTACCGGGATGCCATAGCTAGCCAACACGCGTTTCGTTGCATCTTTGTGCATGCACAGCGCGCTCGATTCAACATTACAGCCGACCATCGGAAGCTTCATCATAGCAAGTAAACCCTGGATGGTCCCATCTTCACCATTTTTACCGTGCAAGACAGGGAATGCGACATCAAACTCAAGTACTGAGTTATCTGACACGTTCATACATTGCTTTGCGCCCGGTATTACTGCGATTCTATCGCCAACTTCTTTTGGTTCATCACCTGTCCAATTATCTTGTAGCACCCATGCACCGTCTTTTGTGATGTAACAATACGTGACCTGATATTTGTTTTGATCGATCGCCGCAGCTACATTTTTTGCAGAAAGAATGGATATTTCATGCTCGGGAGATTCGCCGCCAAAAATCAGGAGTAGTTTTGTTTTAATCATATAGCTATTGTATCACTAGATACGGTATCTATAGGTCGGGGAGCGGGATGACGCACATTTTCGCATCGGTCGTGAAGGTATAGGAAGTAATGTGCACTTCACCGCTACGGCAGTTCGTCGCCAATGGGTAGTAATATATAGCCGGCTTTCCTGTGTAAACGCCGTACGCACCTGATGTGTGTAGACTGACTGGGTTGCCATTATACGTCCCTGTCAGCGTTTTGAGCGACATCTTTGGGATTGAACCACCCATATACTTTTTTATAGAGTTGTCAAAAGTAGTGTTGATTTTATATAACGTATTAACTGTTGAACACTGATCACTACCAGCTCCCAGAACCGCGTTACCACCAAAACAAGCAGCTGGAGAGGTTGCTGGATATGTACCTTCATCTACAGCATACAGTTTAATCGCTTTATGATACGCATCGACACCGCTATAAAGCTCGCTGTTATGCGCACGATTCTGTATCCCATTATAAGCAACTATCGAGATTGCCGCTAGAATAGCAATCACTACAATCACAATCAACAGTTCAACAATAGTAAATCCACGCTTTATGTTTGGCTGTAGCGTTACGCTCATGCTTGTAATAGTACACTTCCTCTCTAGAACTTTCAAGGTTTAGAGTATGATGACTTATATAATTAATTATATAAGTCTACTAAATTGAGCTGATGCGCTACGGGGTCTGGGGTATCTGGAGGCTCCCGAATAAAAACGGATTGGGATGGTTCATGGCTGGACGAGGATGTTTGAGGCGAAGCCGAGTCCCGCAGTCCACCAAGAAGCAGCTCAAGGCGGTGTTCCGCGGAGGTGAAGCTACCCCAGCGGTTTTGCTTCTTTTGACGAACAAAAGAAGGCTTTTGGTACTTATAGCTAAAAGTACACACCATTTCCGTACCCATCGAGAGTAATAATCTGAACGGTCATCGGTAGTATAATAGAACGATGAACCGAGTACCACTGGCTGAACAAATGCGACCGAAAAATCTGAAAGACGTGATTGGACAATCGCATCTATTAGGGAAAACTGAAATCCTTTCAAGTATCGTCAAGAATAAAGAGCCGGTCAGTCTCATACTATGGGGGCCACCGGGAAGCGGCAAGACCACCCTAGCCCGCATCATCGCTACAGAAGTGAATGCTGAATTTACTGAACTTTCGGCCGTGACAAGTGGCAAAAAAGATATAGCAGTCGTGATAGAACACGCGCGTCAAAACTGGAATTTACAGCTCCGTACTATTTTATTTGTCGACGAAATACATCGATTTAATAAAGCACAGCAAGATGCATTCCTTCCCCATGTTGAGTCGGGTTTGATCACGCTGATTGGCGCCACAACCGAAAACCCGAGTTTTGAAGTCATCACACCACTGCTTTCTCGCATGCGCGTACTGGCACTCGAGCCACTGTCGAAAACCGACATCATTACCGTATTGAAACGAGCGCTGAAAGACAACAAACAATCGAAGCGCGTCTCGGCTGATGCACTGAGTTATCTTGCTGAGCTATCGGGCGGTGATGCCCGTGTTGCCTTAGGTAACCTTGAAATATGTTTGACGATGAACCAATCGAAGATCACGCCGGAAGAAGTCAAGGTTGCCGCTCAGAAACGACTACCTGGGTACGACAAAAAAGGTGACATGCACTACAACGTCATCTCGGCATTTATTAAAAGCATGCGCGGGAGCGATGCAACAGCCGCACTGTATTATTTGTCACGGATGCTCGATGCTGGCGAAGATCCAAAATTTATCGCTCGACGGATGATCATATTTGCGTCAGAAGACATTGGCCTCGCAGGCAACGGTGCGCTTAGTTTGGCCGTCAGTGCATTTGACGCTGTCGATAGAGTCGGCATGCCTGAGGCCGGATATATATT
>Ga0209195_1002078_pt1 | contig 12345 bp, 8 predicted proteins | sample COGITO_mtgs_1004_3_FD_184788 | JGI IMG/M metagenome (GOLD analysis project Ga0209195, IMG submission 184788) | Pelagic marine microbial communities from North Sea - COGITO_mtgs_100420 (SPAdes) (version 2) | ecosystem: Environmental > Aquatic > Marine > Epipelagic ...
AGGAAAGTCGACTCCATCACCCGCCAGCGATAACGCGGGTAGAGACGTTTCACCTCGTCATCAGGCAGCCGTTCAACGTGTTTGGCGGCGGAGAAAAAATTCCTGATTTTCGAGATCATGATATCACTGCTTTCCTTGCTTACCCCTGCTGTTTTGTTTGGCGGTCGCGTAGGATGGCGTCAACCACCTCAGTGAAGCCGGCACCCGCCTCTGCCTGCGTGATCGTTGCCGGAGGTGATTTCATCAGTGGCAGAAACTGGCGCACGTTAGCCACTCCGAATGAGTGCGTGAAGAAGGCGAACATCGGCTCGTCGTTAGGGGAGTCACCACAAAACGCGAAGGTATCATTTTCCTCATCCAGCGACACGCCGAAAACATCGCGGGCGTATTGTTCCGCCATGGTCAGTTTGTCGAACTCGCCGAACCAGGCGTTGACATGGATGGAGCTGATCTTCGCCGTGGCACCGTGAGATTCAAAGATGCGCACAATCTCAGCAACAGCCTCCGGAGAAAGAGGCTCGACATCCTCACTGAAATCAATGGCCAGATCGTATTCACGATAGGGCTGATCAGAGGCGATGCCACACCCCGGCACCTTGGTGAGAATCTCCTCACGGATCTCATCCAGCCGTTTTCTAAAACCCGCACGTGTGGCCTCGTCATGGCGGAACTCACGTTGCAAGCCCTGCTCCGTCATCCTCATATAGAGCCCGCCATTTTCCCCTATGATCCCATCCACCGGCCACATGCGCGCGATATGATCACACCAGCCAGCTGGCCTTCCCGTCACCGGCACAATAGCAAGCCCGGCATCATGCGCCCGCCAGATAGCGTCATAAGCCTCGCGGGTAATTCTCCCATCGGTCGAGATCGTGTCATCGATATCGGCAAACAGGCAACAAACGTTTTGTAAGCTAGTAGGCATGGGGTGAGTGATTCGTTCACATTTGGTTAAACCTGTTGATACTCGCATTAGATTTGAGGGGAAGCGAAATCATAACCGTTGAATATTCAGATTGGTGTAATCACGACGAATGATTGCCTTGCAGCAAGGAGTAAGGAGAACTCATAGCGGGTGATGAAGTGAGGAGTTTTTGGCTAAAAAGATCCATGCCTCGAGCGTAACACCTATTGATCACTCTCATGAAAAGCTTGCCGCTTTGCCTCGCCCTCGTGCCGAGCTACTGCTCGTTGGCGCTGGATGCTTTCCAAGCACCCTTGCATGTGTTCCTTACGCCAAAATATCTTTGATCACTTTGGCTGGTTTGACGCCTGAGAGCTTTTGTTCCAGCCCGTTGAGGGAATAGCTTAGCTTTTTATGGTTGAAGCCCATCATGGCGAGCAGTGTGGCGTGAAAATCCCGGACGTGGACTTCTTGCCCGGGGAGGGATTGATAGCCAAAGGGATCGGTTTCACCATAATGGTAACCAGGTTTGACTCCGGCTCCTGCCATCCAACAGGTGAAGGCGTGTGGATTGTGATCGCGCCCAATGTTTTTCATTTCGTTGCCTCCACGGTTCTCCCGCATCGGGGTGCGACCGAACTCGCCTGACCAGATGACCAAGGTGTCTTCTAACAATCCTCGCTGCTTGAGGTCCGTCAAAAGGGCGGAAATGGGCTGATCGACCTGTTGGCACTTGTCTTTGAAGCCAAAATTGAGCGCCTCCGATTCTACTGATCCGTGGCTGTCCCAGCCCCAGTCGAAAAGCTGAATAAATCGAACGCCTTGTTCTGCCAGACGGCGTGCGAGCAGGCAGTTGTTCGCGAAGGATTCTTTTCCGGGTTGGGTGCCATACATTTCGTGAATCGCCTTGGGCTCTTTGGAGATGTCCATGACCTCTGGCACGCTCGCTTGCATGCGGAATGCCATTTCATATTGCGATATCCTCGTCAGGGTCTCAGGGTCACCGATTTTCTCGTAAGCCGTGGTGTTGAGAGAGTTGATGGCATCGATGGTGTTACGCCGGACTTCCGAGGTGACCCCCTCCGGGTTGTTCGTGTTGAGAATCGGCTCACCGACTGAGCGGCATTGCACCCCCTGATAGATGCTGGGAAGGTAGCCGGAACCCCAGAGGTTTTTGCCTGCCCGCGGAGATCGCCCCCCTGAGAGCAGGGAGATGAAGCCGGGCAGGTTTTGATTTTCTGTCCCAAGCCCATAAGTCGCCCATGCACCTATGGAGGGGTGGCCAAAGGCAGCGTTACCGGTGTGCACCATCAGTTGGGCGGGGCCGTGGTTGAATTGATCCGTCTTCAGGGTGTGGATAAAGCAGAGGTCATCCACATGCTTGGCGAGATGCGGCAGACGGTCAGACATGTAGGTGCCACTCTCCCCATATTGCTTAAAGGGGTAAACCGACCCGAGCATCTTGGGTGTGCCCTGGATGAAGGCGAAGTTCTGCCCTTCGAGAAACTCCTGCGGACAATCCTTGCCGTTGAATTTATCGAGCTCCGGCTTGTGGTCAAAGAGCTCCAGGGTGGAGGGAGCCCCAGCCATGTGAAGGTAGATAATGCGCTTCGCCTTGGCTGTAAATTGGGGCGGCAGCACATCGAGCGGGTTTTCTGTGCTATGATTGATTTTCAGCGGAGACCCTTTGGCCCCTTGCAATCCAAGCCATAGCGAACCGAAACCCGTAATGCCATTACGTAGGAAGTTCCGCCGTGTCTGGTACTGCGTATCTTGTCTGAAGTATTCTTCGAGTATGCTGTCAAGTTTCATACAAAGGTATCATTGGTTTGTGGTTAACGGGTCATGAATTCATCCAGGTTAAGGAGAATGGAGCAGAGCATCGTGCGGGCCGCCTGCTCAGGATCTGGAGCATGTTGCTGCATGGCGACAAGGTCATGGTAGGCTTTGCTTAGCTGTGCCATTTCGGTTGGGCCTGGCTCGGTGGTGGTTACCAGTTTATAAACTTTCTTCAGTTTGTCCTCGATGCCGAGGTCTTTCCAACTGTCCATCTTGGTGCCGAGTTTTTTAGCACACTCGATGAACACCTCATCATTCATCATCATGAGTGCCTGGATGGGGGTATTGCTGTTGATGCGCCGCTGGGTGCAGAAAAAGCGGTTGGGGGCATCAAAGACTTCGTTCTGAGGAAACGGGATTTCACGTTTAACAAAGGTATAGAGCGCGCGCCGGTAACGCTGCGGGTCACCGATTTTTGGTGTCTCCCACTTGGGTCCCTGGAAAGGTCTCCACACCCCTGAGGGTATGGGAGGAAAGGTCGGTGCCCCATAGAGCTTGGAGGTGTAAAGTCCTGAGAGATGCAGGGCAGAATCACGCAGCATTTCCCCTGTCAGGCGTTGGCGCGGACCATAGGAGAGCCAGCGATTCTGCGGGTCGAGCTTACGCTTTTCGAGTGCCGCATATGAGGTTTGCCGGTAGGTCGAGGACATGACGATCTCCTTGAGCATCGGCTTGGTATGCCAGTGATGCTTGTGCATGAAGCGGTGCGCCAGGGTGTCCAGCATGCGTGGGTGTGTTGGGGTGGTTCCTGCGGCTCCGTAGTCCTCCAGAGTCTCCACAATCCCGAGGCCAAAAAGGGCATGCCACAGCCGGTTTACCCATACCCGTGCCGTAAGCGGGTTTTCTTTTGACACAATCCATTGAGCCAAATCCAAACGATTGGGATTCTTCTTGATCGGGGGCAGACTTGCCGGGGTTCCGGGGGTTTGCACCTCACCGCGCACCATCCAGTTACCACGCTCGAAGAGCCGGGTCTCACGGTAGCGGTTCTGCTTGCGTTGGCGGATGACCATCGCCTTGGCACCCTTGATCGTGTCCAGTGTTTGGCGGGCCGATTTCACCGCTGCGACGTGTTGGTCATGAGTCTGGGAGTTATTCGCATCGATCCATTTTTGCTCCGAGGACGTATGGATGGTAAAACGCCGGGGCACCATCTGGACGCTGCCGGCATTGCCAGTCCGGTTCATGCGCAGCATCATGTAGATTGATTCACCCTCGCCGCCCAGCTGGATTGGTTTTTCTGGAATGACGACCATCCAGACAGGTCTGAATTGTTTACTGTAGATCCCCCAGCCTACTTTGCTTGCGGTATCGATGAGCTCCTGCGGGTCTTCCGGTTCAGAGCCCCGTTCAACGTGCACCTGGACAAGTTTGACAGCTTCACGCTTCTTCCCCTTTGCGTCTTTGCCAAGGTGGAGGGCCATAGTAAAACCGCTCTCGCCCATGTAGGCGGCCTTTTTAATATCCTTGGGGTAGACTTTCACCCGGATCGCTGTGATAGGCTCGCCATGCGTGGGCTGAAAACTGATGTGGTGGTGTGAGTGCGTGGGCGTCCCGTATGCTTGGAACTCCTGCCCCTGCTCCTGACTCTGCACTAACTGGAGATTCATTTGCTCACGGTTGGTGTGGTAATTGCCGACCTTGATGTCGTGCCACTTGGAATGCTGGTAAAGACCTTCACTGAAGGCATCCCTGGTTTCCATTCCATCGATCCATTGGCGGAAGGCATTGATGTAGGCTTTTTTCTCGGCAGCACTTGTGGGAACCTTCACCTCGGGGTAGGCGGTGGTGTCATTGTCGATCGCATTGTTGAAAAACGCCATCGTGGAGTAATAATCCTCATGCTCAATCGGATCATAAGGGTGGGAATGACATTGCACGCATTCCATCGTGATACCTTGCCAGACGTTCCACGTCGTGCTCGTACGGTCCATCACGGCTTCCATGCGGAATTGCTCGTCATCCGTTCCACCCTCCGCATTCATCTGTGTCATGCGGTGGAATCCTGTGGCCACGAGATCATCCAGAGTGAAATCAGGAAGCAAGTCGCCGGCAAGTTGTTTGATGGTGAACTGGTCATAAGGCAAATCGTCGTTCAGCGCCTTGATCACCCAGTCCCGGTAAGGATAAACCTCTCTGGGACGGTCTTGGCCCAAGCCTTCGGAGTCGGCATAGCGGGCAAGGTCCAGCCACATCGACGCCCAGCGTTCACCGTAGGCACTGGAGGCCAGCAGGCGGTCGACTACTTTTTCGTAGGCGTTTGGGGTGGTGTCTGCTTTGAAGGACTCAAGTTCCTGTAACGTTGGTGGCAGACCGGTGAGATCGAGGGACACTCTGCGCAGGATCTCTTCTTTGGAGGCTTCCGCAGAGGGGGTCAACCCCTGGTCCTTGAGTTTTTTCCGGACGAAGTCATCGATCCCATTTTCTTCAGGCCGAAGCGGAGAAAACGACCAATGCCCAGTCCATTCCGCGCCTTCCCTGATCCATTGTTCGATGAGTTTGATTTCCTCATCGCTGAGTTTGTGTCCATGATCAGCTTTCGGCATGACATCATCATCGTCCTGGGGGAGCTTGATCCGGCGCACAAGTTCGGACGTCTCCGGGGAACCGGGAACGACGCATGTTTTTTTTGACTTCCCCTTGGCCACTACCCTCTCACGGTAGATCAGTGAGATGTTCCCGGCAGCCTTGACTCCACCATGACAAGCGGTGCAATTTTTGACAAAAATTGGCTGGATCTGATCAGAGAAATGCACCTTTTGCTCTGCACCCTCTGCACCCTCTGCGCCCTCTGCAAGTAGCACAGAGCAGAAGAGAAGTGAAACGCATGCCAGAAATCGGGTCATGGAGAATGGTTTGTTAAGGGCAGTTGCAGGTCGCTTGCATGCTGCGATGCATGGAAAACCTTTTATGGGGGTGGAGAGGGCGAACTACTACAACTTTACTCCCGTGCCCATGCAATATCTTACGAAATACCTACCCGGGATTTTTCATTTCCCCCATCCTCATTGGACCGACTGTCGCAAAAGTTCAGTTATTTGGCGCGCTATTCATGTAAGCCCAGACTCTTTCCTCCGTATTCTCTAATGAGGCAAATCTGGACCGCCAATCCCGTCTCCCCATTAAATCCATGATCAAACCATTCAACGCAGCTACCCGTTGGTGTTGTGCACTTGCTTGCGCTCTCATCACTATCACCTCGATACAGGCCGGGCCTGAGCGCGGCTCCGCTACTGTAAAATTCGGCACTGTCAACAGCGAGGAGCAGATGGTCGCCACACAAGGCAGCCGCAAAATCAGCGGTGTCTATCCTCACCTCAGCACCTATTCCCAGAGCCGCAAGGATGGCAAGTTCTTCAAGGCCGGACACGAGGAGTGCGGCATCGGGGCAGTGATTCCATGGGCCGGCAAGCTGTGGATGGTGACCTATGCCCCGCACATGCCCAAAGGCTCTGATCACAAGCTCTACTCGATCGACAAGGACATGAATATGACGATCCATGCCGAAAGTGTCGGCGGCACTCCCGCGGCACGAATGATTCACCAGGAATCCGGTCAGCTCTTTATCGCCCACCACGCCATCGATCAGGCAGGCAAGATACGCACCATCGACCCCAGGAAAATGCCCGCCCGGGTCACCGCGATCATGCGCCACCTGACTGACCCGGAAAACTACATCTACCTCTACGACATGGAGAACATGTTCTACGAGGTCAACGTGCATACTCTTGAGTTTAAGAAACTCTTCGAAGACCCCATCCCGGGCTATCACGGCAAGGGTGGTTTCACCTCGCAAGGTAAGGTGGTGGTCAGCAACAATGGTGAGACCAGTGGTCATCTTGACCGCTCCAAGCACTGGCAGGTTTCCCAAGAGTTCCAGAGCAAAGGGCCTGAGGACCGGGGCTGCCTCGCCACCTTCGATGGCAAGACCTGGGAAATTATCGAGCGACGCCAATACACCGAGGTCACTGGCCCCGAGGGTGTCGCCCCTACTGCCGCTGGCAAGGATGACCCCGTTTGGGCCATTGGCTGGGACAAACGCTCGCTGCGCCTGCAGATCATGGAGAGCGGAAAATTCACCACCTTCCTACTTCCCAAGGGCTGCCTCAACAACGATGCCAAGCACGGCTGGTTCACCGAGTGGCCACGTATTCGTGACATTGGAGAAAAGGACATGCTCATGGACATGCACGGCATGTTCTTCAAGTTCCCCAAAAATTTCACCGCCAGCCAGTGCGCGGGCATTGAACCAATCTCCAGCCACATCCGCTACATCCCTGATTTCTGCCAATGGAACGGCCAGCTCGTGCTCGCCACGGATGAGGCAAGCATCCAGGGTAATCCCATGGTCGGCCAGCCGCAGTCCAACCTCTGGTTTGGTCAGATCGAAGACTTGAAAAAATGGGGCCCGCGCAATGCCGCCGGCTCGATTTACATGAATGATCAAGTGGCGGCAGGCGTTCCGTCCAACCCGTTTCTGATTCATGGTTTCCCACGACGTGTTGTGCACCTTGCAGCGGACAAACCTGTTACCTTCAAGCTGCAGATTGACCGGGAAGGCAATGGCAAGTTTGAAGACTACCAAAGCATCCAGGTTAACGGATACGCACATCACATCTTCCCCGAGGATCTCAAAGCCCAGTGGGTCCGCGTGCAGACCGATCAGGACTGCAAGGCGACGGTTTCCTTCCACTTCAGTGATGACACCTACCGGGATGCTTCCGAGGGGGCCGAGCTATTCAAGGCCATCGCCAAAGTAGAGGCCGAAGTCGGGGACACGGCCATCAACAGCGCCCTTCTCTACCCCGCCAAACGGAATCGCCACCTGCGCGTGCTCAATGGTGAGCAAGCTTATGACTTCACCCAGTTTGGTTTTGAGTTCGAGCCCACCAAGCCCGACGCGGAGCTGGAGAAAAAACTCACCGTCCATCCGGAGTTTTCCGTAGATGAGGCCTCCGTCATTCTCGTCAGTAAGGAAAGCCGGGCGATTGTTGGAAAGCCGGGGAATCGTACACGATTGCGTTTGCCCAAGGGTTCTGCGGCATTTGATAAGCCGTTGAGCTTCGGTCACCCGCGCATGCACCGCGAGGTCGAGTCTGAGCGCATGATGGCCAACATCCACGGCACTTTTTACGAGGTCCCCTTCTGGATTGTCGGAGCTCCCGCACTCTACACCAAGATGCGCCCGATCAGCACCCACAACCGCCAGATCAGTGACTTCACCACCTGGAACGGATTGTTAGTGCTCGCAGGCCTGAAACCCGATGCAAAGGAATCCACCCATGTTTACAAGTCAGAGGACGGCAAGACCTCGCTCTGGTTCGGCGGTATTGATGACCTCTGGAAATTTGGAAAGCCCACCGGCGTCGGCGGCCCGTGGAAGAACACCCCCGTCAAAGCCGGCGTCCCGTCCGACCCCTACCTGATGACTGGCTATGATCAGAAAACCCTCGAGCTCACCGCTGAGCAGGACTGCACGATCACCGTGGAAGTCGACATCGACCACTGGACCGGCTTCCATCCCTACCGAAGCTTCAAGCTCAAGGCGGGAGAAACATTCAACCACCAATTCCCCACAGGCTTTGCCGCTCACTGGGTTCGGGTCAGCTCGGACAAAGACACCGTGGCAACGGCTTGGTTCACTTATCGATAAAAGAGAGTGCGATAAAAAAGAATGCCGCGGTCACTTGGCGCGGCCTTATTCAGAAGGCTTGCCCTTGGCGAAGAAAACAAGCCCGATCACCAAGTCAAAAAAGGCCGCGCCCGCCAGGGCGTATGCCGGCATCGTATTGCCTTGGGTATACATCCAATAAGCCGCACCACAGAAAAATGGAACGCCTGCCAGAATGGCTAAGCCCATGATTTGCAATTTTCCCATGACAAGATTCTCCCATAGATGTTGGCGCTATCGCAATAATTTTTTGTTGTGTCCGGCAGCGCCAAAGCAGCTTGCCTGAACCTCACATCATTCACATTTCGGCTTAGCGACATTAAATTTCTGCGCTACATCACTAGATGCGTATCAAGGCGGTTCGTAGTGAGCAGGCTAGCCAATAGCTGATTAAGAAATAAGAAAATGCTACGTCCCTTTTTCTCAGTAGCCGTGCAGGTTGATATCCTCGCTGTCTACCATCGACACCCGTTTCCCCATCTTCTTTTGAATCACTCGGAAATGCTGTCTTTCATCGGGCGTGATCAGAGAAATGGCCTCGCCAGCTGAATCTGCCCTGCCGGTTCTGCCAATGCGGTGAATGTAGTCTTTCGGTGATCGCGGCAGCTCGTAATTGATCACGCAAGGCAGATGCTCAATATCAATTCCTCGCGACAAAAGGTCGGTTGCAACGAGAACCCTCAGCTCACCTGACTTAAACTCCTTGAGCATATCCCGTCTGAACTGCTGACTCTTCTTGGCATGAACGGCGGCCGCATCGATTTTATTTTTCAGTAGCTTGTCGACGATGCCATCCACCTTGTGCGTGGAAGAAGCGAAAACAAGCACCTGTTGTAAATCATGATGTTTGATCAGGTAACGTAACAAGGGGCCCTTGCGCTCTTCTGATACAAAGTAGCCCAGCTGATGAATCAGCTCATCCTGCTCTGCACCATCCTCTGTGTCCGTTCCATGCTGAGTATCGTTACGATCGACATCAGCAGTAATGTTGATGACCTCAGGGTCCCTCAGTAAGACTTGCTGGATCAGGCTAAGGTCATCACTGAGGGTGGCAGAAAACAACAGGTTTTGGCGCTCGTTCGGCAGCAGCGCGAGGATGCGGTCGACCTCTTCCTTGAAACCAAGATTAAGCATTTTATCCGCCTCGTCTAAAACAAGTGTGGTAATGGCCGAGAGCTTGACGGCATTTTTTTCGACAAGCTCAAGAAGCCGGCCGGGGGTGGCGATCACCACATCCGCCTTGCCGATGGCTTGCATCTGCACATTAACAGAAACCCCGCCATAAACGGCCACGCTTGTCAGACGCTTTTCCAGAGAAGCTGTAAATGACTGGCAAACGCCATGGACTTGATCCGCCAGCTCGCGTGTTGGGACGAGAACCAATACACTCGGCTCACGATATCGACTGGCCGGACCATCCTGTAGGCGGTGTAAGATAGGCAGCACGTAGCTCGCTGTTTTTCCCGAACCCGTTTTAGCAATGCCAAGGACATCTTTGTTCTGCAGCACCACCGGAATAGCGCCCCTCTGAATAGGAGTGGGTTCGGTAAGGCCTTCGGCAGCGATTGCCTTGAGCAAAGAGGGATGGAGACCGAGCGAAGAAAACGACATCAATAATGAAGTAAGTGATTTGGAGATAGGTGCAGGAGAAATTTCAACCCGCAAGCTTGTCAATAAGAGAGGCCACCGGCGGAGCAGCCGGTGACCTCTATAACATGCTCTGCCGAAACAGAGCTCACTGCGGTTTGGCAGGTCACCTGCGTGCGGCGGATTAAGCGAATTGTCAATCTCAGTCTCTCAACTGATCCGCGTCCACATGAGCCCCCTCAAACGAGATGTTTACAAGGTTTACCCCACGACTGCGGGGAGTCCACTCCGGTGCAGCCAAACATGAAACAAAAAGGCTTCACGCTTGCTTATTAAACCTCCATCCTAAGCCTTATGCTCAGCGCCATCCTTCCCTTACTTCCTCCCGAACAAGCCAGGGCCATCTGGTTAGTGGAAGCTTACCTTGCCACTGGCAACATCATACATGGCACCGATGATCTCAATCTCATTAGCTTCAAGCATTTCATTGAGAACAGAGCTATTCTCTCTAATCTTGGCTAGGGTAAGCTCGACATTCTTTGCCGCCACGGCGTCGACAAATGCTGCGTTGGCAGAACTGCGGTCCGCTCCTTCCGGAGTATGAATAGCATCGACGGCAGGCATGATCTTCTCAAGCATCTGTGTTAGATTACCCAACTCTGCCTTATCACACGCTCCCTTGATGGCACCGCAAGAGGTATGCCCCATGACCACAATGGCCTTGGCCCCAGCCACCTTGCAGGCGAATTCCAAGCTGCCGAGAATGTCCTCGTTGACAAAGTTACCTGCGATTCTGGCATTAAAAATATCACCGATGCCTTGATCAAAAACAATCTCAGTGGGAATACGTGAGTCAATGCAGCTCACCACCGCGGCAAAGGGGTATTGCCCAGCAGCCGTTTGTGATACCTGCGACTGGTAATCACGATTGCTTGATGAGCCGGCTGTAAATCTAGCGTTTCCTTGCTTCAGCATCTCAATGGCCTGAGAAGGAGTGGTCGCTGACTGGCTTTCCGGTGTTTGTGTTGTCGACATAGTAGAGTGGCAGGGTGGCAAGTGCCGCTATGAATATGCTTTTCCTAAGTGAAATGGTCAAGAGCATCAGCCCACTTCTTACGGCCTTTATTAAACTTACTGCCCTTACTGAGGCACAAAGTCCTGCGTTTGGCTGCTTGTTGCTAATCCCACCATGTTACGGCTTCTTGAGTTTGCCCTACTTGCTTACTAATGTAGGCATTTCAGGCCGTAGGTCCTTGTTATCCTTCTGTGGGTAGAGTGCTTTCTTGGCCTCCAAGTCCTTGATCATGGCCGTCATGATCGTCTGTAATTTTTCCGGATGGCTCTTTGACAGGTCTTTCTTTTCGTAAGGATCTTGCTTCAAGTTAAAGAGCTCATACTTGGGGCTGAGTTCTTTTGCTTTTGCCTTCTGGCCTCTTCCTGGCAGTGGGTAGTGATAGATGACTTTCCAGCCGTCATTGACATAGCTGGTGAAGTAGCTGCTGCGGTGGTCGTGGGGGAAGTGGTTGAGGAAGTCTTCCTTGCGGGTCTCGTTCCTGTTACCCGCAAACTGTGGCGTGAGGTCGTAACCATCCAAGGGCATGTCTTTGGGGAGCTCAACTTCTGCCAGCGCGCAGATGGTGGGCACCAAGTCGAGGATGGTTCCCATCTGAGTTTGGATCGCACCTGCGGGAATGGGTAGTTTCTGCTGCGATGTGTTGTTTTTATCTGCCTCACCCCAGGCAGCGATGAAGGGAACGAGCATGCCGCCCTCGTAGCGCCAGCCCTTTTTCTGCCGGTAAGGAGCTGAGCTGTTGTGCTCTCCTTTGCCGAGCGGCGCATCAGAGCCGTTATCGCCGACGAAGATGATCAGGGTGTTGTCGGCTACCTTGAGTTCCTTCAGTTTGACGATGAGGTCTCCGAGGGACTTGTCCATGCCTTCGACCAGAGTGGCGTAGGCTTGGGCGTGTTTGTTTGCTCCAGACTGGGCGTAGTTTTTGGCGAAGCGTGGGTCAGAATCGAACGGAGCATGCAAGGCATAGTGCGACATGTGGAGGAAGAAAGGTTTCCGCTCTTTAACACAGGCTTCGATGTGTCGATTTGCCTCCAGGGTGAGGGCTTCGGTGAGGAAGGTGTCTGTGCCGTGGTATTTCTCCAGGTGCGGAACCTGTCCTGTTTTCCCGTTACGCGCGTAGTTTTTTTCTGCGTAATAGCTGCCGGGCTGCCCTGCGGAAAAGCCGCCGACGTTGATGTCGAAGCCGAGGTTGAGAGGCTCTGAGCCTTCGTGGTTATCTGGGCCAAAGTGGGCTTTGCCCACATGGATAGTTTTGTATCCCGCCCCTTGCAG
>Ga0209195_1002091_pt1 | contig 12274 bp, 9 predicted proteins | sample COGITO_mtgs_1004_3_FD_184788 | JGI IMG/M metagenome (GOLD analysis project Ga0209195, IMG submission 184788) | Pelagic marine microbial communities from North Sea - COGITO_mtgs_100420 (SPAdes) (version 2) | ecosystem: Environmental > Aquatic > Marine > Epipelagic ...
GCCATCACTCAAGGAGGCCGTCCAGACCTTTATTCTTGTTATCAGCATTAGGATGATGAGACTTGATACCTCCGCACATAATACGATGCTCGTCAATGTGAGTAGATTCAATGATGTCCAGAGGGCTGTGGCTGAAGAGCTTGACTCATACATGACCGAAGTGCGAAATGCTGTTAGGTCAAATGGAGCATTTGAGTTGGAAAGGGCTTTGACTAATCCCATTTTGAAAGACTTAAATGATTGTTTCGTCCATGAGTTTGGTAGCTGTGAGTTTGAGTTTGTTGATGTTCTACAGAACCTTGAAAAAGTTACGCAAAAAGTTAAGGTTTCTTTGATCAATGGTTTATTTAAAAAATTCGCCGTCGATAAAAAAGCCTCTCCGCTGCCATATGCGGATAATAAAGATGAAGGCTTGTGGGTAATTGCTGTCGGAGGCCTAAAATTGTCAAGAGGTTTGACTCTAGAGGGATTGTCAGTCTCTTATTTTTTACGAAATGCTGCCGCTTACGACACACTTACTCAAATGTGTCGATGGTTTGGCTATAGACCCAGATATAAAGATCTGTGCAGATTATGGATTACAAGTGAATCTGAGGAGCATTATTACTCTGCAGCGAATGCTATTCGTCAGCTTTATGATGACTTGAAGCTCATGAAAGCGGCGGATCGCACTCCTAGGGACTTTGGCTTAAGAGTCCTAGCCGACGAACACGCCATGCTTATAACAGCACGAAATAAAATGGGGTCGGCTGAATTAGTGAAGACAAACTACAAACTTTGGGGGGATACCTTTAAAAAGCTTAGATCCTTTACCGATGAATCGAAAAACATTAAAAACTTAAACGTAATCAAAAATGTGGTTCAGGACTTATTAGACAAGGAGGCTATTAATATTGACAAAGTATCTACGAAGCCATATGTATTAAGAGATGTTAGCTATGACAGCCTTATCAAAATTGTAGAAAATACTGACTACCCTGTGATCCATCCGCGAGCAAATGTTGAACCAGTAAGTAAAGCGCTTAATGCGTTGTCTGCAAAGGGCTTTAAAAACCCATCAATAATAATTTTTAATGTAGGCAAATCAACCCATTCGAAGCAGGAGCTTCTTTCATCCGAAGAATATGCACTAGCCTCTGGTGACTTTGATTTCTGTGGTTTTAGAGTAGGCCTACGAAATCGGACAATGCAGGTTAAAGATGGTCATATCTACAGCACAAACGCACAGATAGGAGACAATGATGACCTTAAAATCCTATTTGAAGGAAAGGAAGCATTAAAAATAGGTGAATTTGATAGTTCTGTTAGTATGCAGACGCAGCACCACAATTCAATAGATTCTCCCGTAATGGTTATTTATATTTTTGCGGCTGTAATTACAAGTAAATCCAAAAATGATGATAAATGGGCATGTTTGGGACATAAGCAAGCCCCTACCGTAAATTATTCAATTTTTTTCCCAAGTAAAAATACAGCCTCAAATCGCACGGATCAATCTGTAAATGTGCCTGAAATGGATGTGGAGCAAAGTTATTATCATAACGAAGTAATGCAAGGCATAAATATCTCTAATGAAATAGACGAAGATCAAGAGCTATATGACTTAGACGGGCAATTGTAATGTCCTACTTTAATGAAGATCCTTGGGAAAAATGTAGCCTGGGCTCCTATCCTGCGGGAGCGAGATTCTCTGAATATGATGCCAGATTTAGAGTGTCTAAAGATATTGACGGCAGTCTAATTCTATTCATTCATGAAGATGAAAAACTTTTGGTATCAGATTTATTAAAAGATATCTTCTCTGGATTACAGTTATATCAAGATATAGGAATCCCAGGTACCAGAATGGTGATAAAGCTTGAGGCAATTGAGTTAAAAAACAAGTTTGCAATTGTTTGTAGGTCAATTGTCGACGAAGCTGGTTCTCTGACTGGAGCTGCGCTATATAACTTTATCTATGAGGAACTTCTTGGTTGGTCAAGCTTTATGAGGCCAAAGAAAGACGGCCTTTCTCATGAGGAATATACCGGCTTGTGGGGAGAACTATCTGTCGCTTTAGACCACTACCTAAGAATATTTGGAGTAAAGAAATTCTGTGATACCTGGACAGGTCTTGCGAGCACTTCTACCCCTCAGGACCTATCCGGCTGCGATTTCACCATCGAGGTTAAAGCAACCTTTGTAGTAACGCCAAAGGTACTTAATATAAGTTCACTTGAGCAACTTGATGCTCCAGTCCAAAAACAGGCGCTCCTGCATTTGAGGCTCAGTGAATCCTCAGATGGTCGATCGCTACAAGACCTGATTCAATCTATTGAAGCAGTCATGGCAGGGCATCCGAGGGAGCTGTCGAAATTTCTGAGAGTGGTAAGAGAGAAAGTCGGCGATGCTTCTGAAGAACAGTTGCGTCAAAAAAATTCCATTTTAGGATCAGATTGCTGGGAAATTAGCACCGACTTCCCAAGATTGAGAAGATCTGAGGTAAGCCCGTTGATAACTAAAGCGGAATACAAGATATCCATACATGGATTATCAGATTTTAAATGTGAGGATGGAATCGAGGGATTTTTAAATGGCGTCTGATCTGTTTGATTTTAAGGAGGAGCTTCATCAGGATATAGCTTTAGACGCAGCAATCGCTGAGCTATATCCTGACGAGAGTTTTTTTGATTTAGTAAGTTCGATATTGGGTGATGCCGGTATTGTAGATGGAATGGAATATGCTCCATACAGAGATTCAACGAGAAAAATAAAGATAGATGGTTTTTCCTGGAATGAACTTGAAAAAGTATTTTCTGGCGTAATTATCCATTTAGGCGATGAGCCGCTAAATATTGAAACTATATCTCGTAAGGAGATAGAAGGTTTTGGAAAGCGTGTATTTAAATACCTGTCAGAAGCTACATCCCGGCTGTTTAGAGATAGTCTTGATGTATCTTCAGTGGGAAAAAATACAGCTGATTTTTTGTCGAGTATTCAGTCCGAAGTGCTTAAATACCGAGTTATATTGATAACTGACAGTGTTGTCAGTGACCGCGTAAAAAATATTCAAATTGAAGCTGTCAATGAAATGCCGACTAGCATAGAAGTTTGGGACCTCGAGCGGTTGATGAAGTTAGTGCAATCGGCACACGAAACTGAGGAGTTCACTGTAGATTTTAGTACCTCAGCGCAAAACGTTCAGGTGATCGAAGCGTCGCGATTACCTAATGGATCTGTAACTTACATGGGTATTATGCCGGCGACGGTGCTGGCAAAGATTTACGGAGACTATGGTCAAAGGCTCTTAGAAAGTAATGTAAGAACATTTTTAGATTTCAGAGCAGGCCCCAACAAAGCTATGAAGCAGGGGTTAGTTCTAGAGCCTGAGAAGTTTTTTTCCTATAACAATGGATTGACGATAACGGCATCTTCGGCATCCATCGAAAATATCAACGGAGTGTCAGTCATACGTGATCTGGATAATATGCAGATCGTTAATGGAGGCCAAACTACAGCTACCATATACTTTACGCCAAACGAACTAGGAGGCCTCGATACTGAGCAGGGAAAGTTACTATATCGTGATGTCGATCTGTCAAAAGTCAGCGTCCAGATGAAGTTAACTGTTATGAACGTGGATGACTTTGAATTTGCTAACAACTATAAGGCAGATATTTCGAGGTTTGCTAACTTCCAAACTGCTGTTAACGCGGGTGATTTGTCATCAAATAGTCCATTTCATAAGGATATTGAGAGGCTTTCGAGAAGAACAAGCATGCCGATCGGCGAGTTGGGATTTCCTACCAAGTGGTTCTATGAAAGAGCTAGAGGGCAGTATTCAACAAAAAAACGAGGGTTATCTGCAGTTGGTTTAAAGAAATTCACACAGGAGTTCCCAAAGGCGCAAGTATTTACTAAGGATATGCTTAATAAATATGAGGTAACTTGGCAAATGCAGCCTCATATTGTCAAGAAGGGGACTACGCCGGCTCGTAATTTTTTGATGTCTCAAATTAAGGCTAACTACTCCAAAGATCCATCCTACCGAGTTGAAACTGACTATTTTCAAGATCTAATTTCTAAGATGATTCTTTTCAAGGAAGTAGATAAAGCTGTACTCAAGAGTGATTGGTATAAAGCTGAATCGGGCCTAAAAGCGGAAGCGGTGACGTATTCAATAGCATTGGTGCGTAAGACATTAATAGCTAAAGGTCTTGATATTAATTTAGCTTATATCTACCAAAACCAAACAACATCTGATCAGTTAAAAAATACTATAGTTGAAGTCGCTGGGGTTATTCGAAGAAACATTATGAATAGCCAATTCAGGGCCGGGTCGGGGAACGTTTCAGAGTTTTGCCGAAACGAGAATGGTTGGAAACGTATTCAAATGATTGACATCGATATAGATTCTCTTATGTATCCTGATGTTGTCAATAGCGATGAGCAAAAGGAAATTGAAGCCGAGATGGAACAGGTTGGGGAAGCTTCTGCACACATGTCAGATTATGAGAAAGTAATGGCAGTACCTGCCGACGAATGGCAAAAGTTAGCGAGCCATAACTTACGGTCCTATCGCCTTGAGTCTCCTCAGGTAAACCTTCCCAGTAAATGTGCTCAGATGCACAGAGGCGGTAGAGCATTAACAGAAAAACAGTTGGGATTTGTCCTTAAAATATATGATGAAGCCAAGTCAGCTGGTTTTGAGTACGGCCGCACATAACCATTAGAAGCCAGCTATTTCAACCTGCCTATTGCTGGAGGATCGAAAGTAGACCAGTCTTTTGTTATAGGGCTGGGCGTCAGCTTCTTCATAGCCCTGCGGTCTTTACGACTCATCCCAAAAGCCGCCATATGTTCTTCATCAACAATGAGCTGGATATCCTCTTTGGTTGCCGCATCAACGAGTAGTCCAGCTTCGAAGAACCCCTCGATTTTATACTTCAGCTTCTTAGTATGCTCTGACTCATCGTCCCCAGCGCTATAGTATTCTCGGACTAACTCTCGAACTGATTGCTTAAATCTTATGCTTTTGTATTGGTCATTTAGAGACATGGTTAATATTTCTTATTTATATGGCCGTGATGGGTTAATAATTGATGCAATCGTAATTTTTTCCGAGGATAGGTACTTTGCATATATATCTGGATGGGCTTTTGCGAATGAGTCTGTATCGAACTTAGACTCCTCCTTTGCGAGCCTTTTCCATGAGACTACACCCTTTATTTCATCATCATTATGCAATATTGATGCTAGACCTGCCTTTAAAGACTCATACAGCCAATCGGCAGAGGCTATTGCTTTCAGGTTTTCTAGGTAGGCTTGATGTAGGTCAGTGATAGTGGAATTTCGTTCAACTTCTGGACTAGTAATGTCGCTGTTGTCTGTTGTAGCTGAATGAGCCATTAACTTCTTCTCGTCATATAGCTCTTCATCCAATTTTTTTAGCGATGAAGTGCCTTTAACTGAGAACGCCCCTTTCGGCTCGCCTAGTACTAGTGTTTCATACTCTGAATATATTTCTGGATGGTCAGTTTTGAGTTTAGACTTTTGCAAAGATGGCCTTGAGATTTTTTTCTGAAAATCTAAAACTCCGCTAATACCTCCCGCACCTTTAGCTAATTGGATTAGCTTACTTTTGATAATATCCTGTCTCGCTTGAAGAATCTCTAAGGCGTGTTTTGCGTCAATTGCTTGTTGGTGCAGTGCCAATTCAGAGTCGGTAGGCTCCCTAGAGATACCAGACGACGCAATAGATTTATTAGCTGCCTTTTGTATGAAGGCCTCCAACGATGTGCGATGTTTTTCTATTAGAGCCTCTGCAATAGGTATGACTTGAGTTTGAATAGCATTGTCATCAAGCAAAAACCACTCACCTAGCACGCGCCGGGAAGCAAAAATATGGTGCAGATAGGTTTCAAGGTGCTCAACCATAGGCGATTCGGCTGAAAAGATGACATGGATTCGTCTTGGATTGCCTGTTTGGTGCTCCTTATTACGGATGGATGCTTCTTTGTCATTCCGTACGATACCAATCTTGACATACTGCCCCCACTCTCCTGAGAGGACATCTTGATCCCGATCTATGTAAAGGGTGCCGGGTGTTAATTTCGGTTCAGTCATCGTGTATTAGATCGGGTTGGTCGCGGGATCATACCGAGCAGTATGTCGTCCTCGGCGTCTGTTGATCTAGCAATCACAACACAGCGATTGAGTTGCACATTGCGAGTCAACTCCTGGTCGCTTCGGCATTGATAGACTTCTTTTTCACAGCCACGACAGAATCTTACCTCTGAGCCTGAGGCAGAGTTGGTGACGAAAGTCATTTCATCCCAGTTTTTTTTGCATTGGAACCCGAATATGCAGTTCCTGATTGTGTATTGCGTATCGAGACTAGCCATCCCATTACAATATTTGAAGTGAAGCAATAAATCAAAGGCTGCTGACTTCCTTATCACCATTTATCACTAAACTGCACTGCGAAAAACTGATAGTTTATTTAATGTATAAAAGATGTAACAAAAGTGCAGTTTTAAAATCTTTAAACCCACTAATAATCAACGGGTTATAGGCTACATGCAATTCCCGCCGCCAAATTCGCTATGTCAGTACTCGTGCAAGGAAGCAAAATACTACAAGGTTTGACAAAAAAAGATGACTGATGCAAGATCTATTCAATAGAGCATAAAATATTGGGCCTGCTTCTTTTATGCTGACCTTTAAAATTCATCTGAGGAGAAGGACTTATGATCCAAAAATCGAAAAAAGCAAGCAAAAATTTTCTAATATTGTTGAGTAGACTTAAGAGTATGTTTGCTTTTTTTCTTATATGTGGTGTTTTAACTGCTTGTGGTGGAGGAGGTACTGATTCTTCCGGCTCAAATAATGGCGCTACTAATTCCGGCTCTACTAATTCTGGCTCTAGTTCTGCGCCGCCTCCGTCTTCAAATGAAAACTTGAGTGGCTTATGGGATGGGACTATTTCAGAAGGAGGCCTAACATATGCCACAAGAGGATTAATATTTGATGAGGATGTCAACGATGGGTTGCCCGCAGACTTTTATGCGATTAGTTTAGATGCTGACGCAATTTATCTGGGTTCTATCTCGCCAAATGGTACTGACTTTCAGGGAAGTGCCGGTATGTATGAAATAGGCGGTGTATTATTTGGCCAATCAACAATTACTGGTGTAGGTTATTCTAAAGGAACTATTCGGGCTACTGGAACCTCAGACACGGGCGCAATCTCCTCAATTTCTTTAGATTATGACGCTTCGTATGATCGGCCATCTTCTCTAGGTACCGTCGCTGGAATTTGGAATACCTATGATGTAGTCGGAAATATTACGGCTACCATGACAATTCAAAATAACGGTTCGTTCTCAGGTGATAATGCTGGTGGATGCCAATACACAGGCGAGTTTTCAATAATCAATCCGAATCAAAATTTATATCGGTTTGAACTTGAGTACGCTGGATGCGTGCTTGATGGGTACGCCGCTGAAGGCTATTCAGCATTTTTTGATGAATCTGGTGCGGATGACCGAATGGAAACTGTCTACATGGTGTCTAATGATGGGCAAACTCAAGGAGTGATTTTTCTTGACATGTTTAGAAGTTCTGATTGATACGATTGAGAGTCGATTGGACGCTTTTGTACACGGAAATGTAGATTAGTTAATGTAACAAAGGATGTAACAAAAGTAGTGTTCTAAACCCATTAAATCTATATTTATCAGTGGCTTACCGTCTAAGTGCAGTTCCCGCCGCCTCCACCAAATAATAGCCCCACAAGGGGCTTTAAAGCACCATAAAGCATTGATTTAAATAGGGTTTATAGATTTTTTAAGTATTTCAAGAAAGCCCCGAGACTGGCTGCAGTATGTACGGCAATAGCACCTAGACAGGCGATTTTCACCTCAACCCATGAGTGGGAGCCGGGGTTTGCCGAACAGACCTTGAGGCGTCGAGGGCAATTGGATAGTAAACCTAGGAGATAGGATTTCCCAAAAGAGATCAAATCAGCATTGCCGGGGCAGCCAAATCTTTCTTTGACAAGATCAACCTTTTACGGAATAACAATTACACTAACGGGCCTGATTAACTATCTTGCAGGCAATCCGTGGACCATCGTTAGGAACTGCGTGTCTGTACCTGCACGACGGTGCTTTGCAATCGCTTGATACTCTGGATCGCCAAACCAAGCCTGAGCGGCAGTTTCAGAGGGGAGCTGAAAGAGCACAATACGACCTTCCCTAGGATAAGCACCCTCCAAGGTCACAGTGCTGTCGTCATAACTTAGAAAAGAACCGCCATGCTTTTTCAAAAGAGGGAAAAAACCCTTCTCGTAAAGTTTGTAAGTATCTGCATCTTGGATATGGAAATTGGCAATCATATAAACAGGGATATCTGACATTTTAGGTTTCTCTCTTGCTTTAAATAATAAGGTTGAACAATGAGTTTGAGTACTCAGATTAAGACTTAGATGGTCTCGAGCCAGCCGGCAACAGCCTGACCAATCTCAACCGGTGAATCTTCCTGAATAAAGTGCAGGCCTTTAACTGTGACTTCCTGCTGGTTCGGCCAACTACGGCAAAACTCCCGCTGCCTACCGACCAAAATAGAACCCGGCTCAGCGTTGACAAATAACTTGGGTAACTCTGAAGCGGCCATAAACGCCCCATATTGTTCCACCAGGGCAACCACCTCAGGAGGCTCTCCCTCAATAGGAATCTGGCGGGGCCAGTTGAGTGTCGGCTGACGATCATCCGGAGAAGCAAAGGGTGCACGATAGGCTTCCATTTCTGTGTCAGTCAGATCCCTGATAATAGAGGTGGGTACAACGGCTTCGATAAACATATTGCGGTTGAGGATCAGGTCTTCGCCCTTTTCTGAACGGAAACCTTTGAAGATACCTCTGGCACCTTCGGGCCAATCGTCCCAGCTCACCGGGGCGACAATTCCCTCCATATAGGCCACGCCTTTAACCGCTGTGCTGTTGCGCATTGCCCACATAAAGCCCAGAGCACTACCCCAGTCGTGGATCACCAAGGTGACATTGGCGTTGATATCTAAGCCATGCAATAGCCCGCTCAGGTAGTCGTATGCCACCTCAAGCGTATAGCGTTCTGGACCCATAGATGCTGGTAGTTTGTCTGAGTCACCATGGCCAATCAGATCGGGGATGATCACACGGCCAGAGGCAAGTAGCTCTGGGGCAACGTTGCGCCACAGAAATGAAGACATAGGGTTGCCGTGGAGTAGGACAATAGGATTGCCGCTGCCTTCATCGACGTAAGCGATTTTTCTGCCGTTAACGTCTAAAAACTTTTTATCGTAGGGCATGGTTTCAGACATCATTTTGAACTCCTTCTTGTAATCAGGCGGTAAGACCGATCATGGCCAGGCTGTTATTGATCGCTTTGCTTGCTAGCAGATTGGGACGCGATTGATAGTAATGCAGCCTATTTCGTGGACTTGCTGGCCACCAACTCCAGCATTCTATGCGCGGTTTCTCGGCCGGAATTCTGATTCTGCCCCGTGACAAAACGTTCTTCATCGTCAACCACAACGAGGGTCGCAAGGAAGTCCATGATCCTGGTGTTGCTTTCAAAAATAACACCGGCTTTTCGCAGCTCTGTCTCTGGGTGCTGGGGAGTAATTTCTATTATGCCCAGCTCCTTAATCTGTTTGTCAGTTACACCGGTCATACGCCGACCGGCGATCAATGACTTACCGTCACGGTCTTTTGCATTGATGAGGCCCAATACACCGTGGCAAACGCCACCAATAACCGGTTCGTTGCTGGCGTAGTAAGCTTCACTAATCTTCTCGGCCAATACTGGTGAATAGCCGAGGTCGTAGGCAGCTCCAAAACCCCCGGCCATAAAGATGATGTCGTACTGGGTAAAATCAACGTCATCAATGCGCATTGAATTTTCGACCTTAGCCAGAAATGCAGGATCGGCCAGGAAGCGGTCGTCTTCCGGTGTTTTTAACAGCCGGTTTATGGTCTGGGGGTCAACAGGGATTTTTCCTCCTTTGATGCTGGCCAGATCAACCTGCATACCGGCATCGAGGAATCTGTAGTAAGGATGGGTCATCTCTGAGGCCATCACACCTGTGGCATCCCCAGTGGTCTCGCCGGGAGCAGACAAAACGGCCTGGTTGGTCGCAATAATCAGCGCGCGTTTACCGGCGGGTAGTTGCACAGCTTCGCCGTTATATTCGGGGTGTAAACCCGCCTTGTGCACGATCGTTGGCAGCGCCAGCACTAATAAGGCGACTCCGAGGGCTATACCGCCTACAATTTTGATCAATTTCGCTTTCATGTCGCACTCCTGTTCAGGTTAGATGGATTGGTTTAATGCAATAAACGTGGAATAGTCTATCTCCTATTAGCTTGCGCGTAAATTGTCGACAAATGCATAACCATTGTGCGATTATGCACACATGGATTGGGGTCATTTAGAGTATTTTCTGGCGGTAGCGCGCACCGGCTCCTTGAGCGGAGCGGCCAAGCTGCTGCGCGTCAATCATTCAACGGTTGCCCGGCGCCTAGAAAAGCTGGAGCAGCAACTCAACGTCCGCTTGTTTAATCACCTCAACAGCGGCTATCAGTTAACTGACGATGGGCTTGCCCTAAAAAAGCACGCTGCTCAGGTAGAACGTGAGATAAATCAGATCCAGGGTGTCTTCAGCGGCAGTGAGACCAAACTGCGTGGCACCCTGAAAATCAGCAAGCCCAGCAGCGGCCTATTGAATCTGGCCCCATTACTGGCTGCCTTCCATCACCGGTACCCGGACATCAATTTGGTACTGACCGCAGGCGGTGAGCGTAGCGAAATAGCTCGGATGGAGGCCGATGTCGCCATCCGTCTGACAAATGATCCGCCGGAAGCGTTGGTCGCCCGTAAGCTTGGTCAACTCCCCATTAATATATTCGGTAATCGTGCCTATCTAGAACGGGCTGGAACGCGTAGCCTGGCTGATTATGATTGGGTAGTGTGGCACGCTGACGATAGTTTGCTGAATATGGAACCTGCACTGAAACGGGAAATACCCAACGCGCGAATCGTGTTGCGGACCAGCAGTTACAATGAGCTGTTTGAAGCAGTAAATGCGGGTATGGGTGTAAGCTTGTTATCTCCGCTGCGACTCCCGAAAACGCACCAATTGCAGGCGTTATCACCGTCGCTGCATCAATTTGACCTAGGGGTGTGGCTGCTCAGCCATCCGGACTTGCGTAACCGGGAGCGAATAAGGGTATTCAGGGACTTTATGATTGAGCACTTGGGCGGCGCACTGACAAAGCACTGGAAAAATAATTAGAACCACCGATCCCCAGCACAGGTAATTCACTCTCACCTGACATAATTCCAACCCCCTTGCCCATACGCTCGAGTAGCTTCAATTCACAAGTGCCTGCTGACGTTTAGCGCGAATAGCGCGTGTTTCACGTCCGTGTAACGTCTTTGCAGCATCGCACAGGTTTCGGCTAGACATTCTTCGCACATCAACAACACATGTTATTTTCTGCCAGAAAAAATACACCACGGCACTGACTCTATAAACTATTTTGGCTATTTATCTTGAACACATAAAAAATGTGCAGATGCTCCTTTTTTAAGTAACAAAGCATGTAACAAAAGCAGTTTTATAAACCCATTAAACCTATATTAATCAATTGCTTATAGTCTAAGTACAGTTCCCGCCGCCTCCACCAAAAACCAGAAAAGGTCACCCGAAAGGGTGGCCTTTTTTGGTTTTTGGCTGCTACTGGGAATGAACATGCGGAGCGGGTTCAGCTGAGCCACACTTTTTACTGAGAGGGTGGCGAGACAACAGGGGAGCGCAACCACGGCAGCCGCCTCGTATTCAATAAGGGGTGATGGCAAAGCCAGAATGATTGAGGCTATACATGAGTTTTTGTTTATTATAGACTATGTATAATTATGTGAGGGCGAATGATCATTCAAAACTTTACTTATTTGCAGAAATTATTGAGGAGCATGAGAGGTACAAATGAGCAGTCAATATACCAATCGAAAAGTCGTTTTAAATCGACGACCCCAGGGAGCGCTGCGGGATGGTGATCTCTCTATGGTTAGTGAGCCAGTGAGAAAACTAGTCGAGGGGGAGTTGTTGCTCAAAACCCTATGGTTGTCGCTTGACCCTTATATGCGGCCACGTATGAGTGAGATTAAAAACTATCTTGCACCCATTGGTATTGGCAAGGTGATTGTTGGCGAGACGGTTTCAGTGGTTGTTGAATCTAAGACTGAAAAATTTA
>Ga0209195_1002095_pt1 | contig 12255 bp, 10 predicted proteins | sample COGITO_mtgs_1004_3_FD_184788 | JGI IMG/M metagenome (GOLD analysis project Ga0209195, IMG submission 184788) | Pelagic marine microbial communities from North Sea - COGITO_mtgs_100420 (SPAdes) (version 2) | ecosystem: Environmental > Aquatic > Marine > Epipelagic ...
CCAAATTTCAGCATCTCCGCTGTCTTTACGATCTGCGCGCGATTGGTATTAAGTTCACCAGCGAGCTTTTTAACCGCTTGTTCACCTTGTGAGCTATAAATTCGCAGACGGTTCACAGTCTTAGACTGCTCGGAAATTTGGGCAGCGAGCTCGGCGACCTGAGTCTGAAACCCATTGATCACCTTTTCGATCTTGGCCGAGCTGGTTGCGCCCGCGGAGACGGACTCATCGATCGGGTTCAGCCGTTGGTTTGCAGTCAGCCCGAAATATAGGCCAGCACCACCGAGAACGATTCCCAGCACTGCGAGTGCGACGGGGACCATATTGCTAGGGGATTGATTAACGTCATCTTCCATAAACTGAGCACGCTAAGACATTTACTGAACTGTGCAAGCAAGGGATACGCGATGTTGCCACTGAAGCAAAATGTTCCCAACTTAGCGACAATGCCGAATAAACCAGAGCCTTCAAAGCGACTCATACGCCTGCTACTATTGCTGCTAGTCCCAGCACTGATCAGTGCCGCCGCGGTTTACTATACCTGGAGCGCACATCCCGATCTCGAATACTGGAAAACGCTCGTCTCCAATGCATATACTTATTTGGAAGCGCACCCGATCTTATTAATCATGGTATTAGCAACGCTGCCGGGCATCGGATGTCCCTTGAGCCCGCTGCTGATCATCTTCGGAATTGTCATGGGGCCACGCTTTGGGCTTCCCGCGACTTGCGCGATGGGCATTACCGCGACCAGTTTTTGTTCGATTTGGACTTATGCCTTAGCCTCCGGCCCTCTGCGGGTCTTTTTGAAAACACATCTATTGAAAAAATGGGACATACCCGAGTTCTCGGATAGCAGCGCACTGCGCCTCGGTATTATCATTCGAATCACGCCGGGCATTCCTTATCCCGTACAGAACGTCGCGCTCGGCGTAATGGGAATGCGCTTCAAGACCTACCTACTCGCATCTCTACCAGCACAGAGTCTCTACACGATCGGATTCATTGTCACCGGCGGCGCACTTTTTGAAGGCCGTGCCGGTCTGGCGATCACTGGTGTTTTGTTCCTCATCGTCATTATCCTCGTCACACGGATGTTGAACAATCGAAGCATCAGCCATGTTGGATAATCTTATTACTCCTGCCTCTGAACAGGTATTAAAAGTCACCGAACTGACGCGCCAGATCAAGGCACAGCTCGAGGGGCGCTTCACTCAGATTTGGGTGCAAGGCGAGGTCTCCAACCTTCGCCGACAAAGCTCGGGGCATGTCTATTTCTCACTCAAAGACGCTGGCAGTCAGCTTCCCTGCGTGCTCTTTGCCCGCGATGCCGCTCAACAAGGATTTCAACTGGAGGACGGTATGGAAGTGCTACTGTTCGGCAGCCTATCCGTCTATGCACCGCATGGCCGCTACCAGTTGATCGCCAAAATGACCATCCAAAGTGGTCAAGGGCGATTGCAAATGGAGTTTGAACGCCTAAAGCAAAAGCTCGCCGCTGAAGGCTTGTTTGAAAAAGAGCGTAAGCGCTCGCTGCCTGCGCTGCCAATGCGCATCGCCGTGGTAACGTCTCCGACAGGTGCTGCACTGCAAGACTTTCTGCGCATTCTACGTCGGCGTAATTACAAGGGCGAAGTCGTGATATTCCCAGCACGCGTGCAAGGCAAAGGAGCCGAAAAAGAAGTGGCCGCGATGCTCGAATATGCTGGAGCGAGTCAGGATTTTGACATCGTCGTCATCACTCGTGGCGGTGGCAGTATCGAAGACCTCTGGGCCTTTAACGAAGAAGTGCTGGCACGCGCGGTTGCGGCCTGCCCACTGCCGGTAATTTCAGCAGTGGGCCACGAAATTGACACCGTCCTGACTGACTACGCTGCCGACCAGCGTGCCGAAACGCCTTCAGCAGCAGCCGAGCTAATCTCATCACTGATGATCGAAGCCGAGCAACGCCTAGAGCAAGCTGAGAGCAACTTGCTGTATTGGACCGAGACCGGCATCGCCGAGCGTCGCCTAAATCTCAGCGCACTTCATTCGAAAATGCATATTATCGCGCCCGAACGTCAGGTCGAAATGCTCGGTATGAAGCTTGACGATCTCGAGAATCATCTCAGTCAAACGCTGCAAACTCGCCTGCATCGCGAACGCACAAAGCTCGCCCAACATTCACAAAGCCTCGCCGAGCATCACCCCCGCATCAAGATCAGTCTAGCACACCAAGCACTCGGAAATTTCCAGCAGCGCTTTAATCGCGCGACACAAGTCGACACACTCAAAAAAAATGAGCATCTCTTAAATCTACACAAACGACTGAACAACAGTAGCTTAAAAGCTACATTGCGACGCGGCTTCGCCGTGCTAAAAAGTACCGATGGCGCAATTATCAGTAGCGCCCAGATCGGCCAAAACGAAGATCAACTCACCGCTCAATTGAATGACGGTGCAATCACACTAAAAGTACTAAAATAAATTTATGCGCCCTCATAGGTTCAGCAAATAGTTGATCTGTCATTTAGTGAAGGTTAGTCTCGAATCCTTTGATGCGCAGTCGAGCATTCGCCCCTCACTTTTAGTCATCTCGCCCGTGACGACCGAATATCTCCCAAACTCGTAAAAGAATCTTAAATAAAGAGCCGAAGACCCTTGAATCCTGCTGAATTCAGTTTACCTCGCAAAATTCTGGCATACTGTTCCAATTAATTATGAGTGAAGAATCAGAAGAGCCAAAAGCGCCCAAACTAAAATTATCCAGCTCGAGAAATCAGCCGGAAAAACTGAAAAGTGCCCGTTCAGCGAGCGCAACCTCAAGTGCCAGCGCCAGTCTTTCCTCAAAAACAGACGCCTCACCGTTAGAGACTCCCAGCACCGCGAGCAAGCCAGCACCCGTACTCAAGGCGACCCCATCGCCAGTCGAGGTGAAACCATCGCCAGTCGAGGTGAAACCACCGCCAGTCGAGGTGAAACCATCGCCAGTCGAGGTGAAACCACCGCCAGTCGAGGTGAAACCACCACCAGTCGAGGTGAAACCACCGCCAGTCAAGCTAACACCGCCTCCTCAGGCGCAGCAACCCGCGCCCCGCACAAGTGGCAGTGCCTCAGCAAAAATCAAGGAATCCGCCACAGCAGCCACCGAATCTCCGAAAAAAGATAATCACTTGAGCAGCATTCTAATCGTTGCCGCCATACTATTTATACTTGCCGCAGCCGCAGGTGGCATCTGGTTCCTACTTCGTAGCGATGAGCCCGAACAGGTTGAAGGTACTGAGATCGCTGCACCCGCAGCAGCCCCGTCCAATCCAGTCGAACGCGCAAAAGCCAGCATCGCAACAGTGCCTGACCGTAATCTGGATAAAGCACTTGAGACTGAACCGGCCCCCGAGCCGAGCACTCAGGTGTTAGCAGAGCCGATCGCAGCAGAGCTCATTGCAGTAGAGCCCAGCCCAACAATCCCCATCAGCCTCAAAGAATCCGTATCAAAGTATTTACAAAATATCCATATCGGCGGCATCCGGACGGGCGAGCGAGCTCGGATCATGCTCGATGGCGAAAACTACAACATTAACGACACCGTAGAAGCCACCACTGGCCTAGTATTTATAGGAATTCGTGACCAACGGTTGCTATTTAAAGACCGCAACGGAATAATATATGTTAAAAGCTTCTGATTGCACTCTACTAAAAAATCATTTCTTATACGCACAATTATGAAAGTGAAAGCAACAATCCTCTCCATCCTCACACTCACTGTAGTCTTTTTTTCTGGCTGCACGACACCAGTCGCAATCGATCCGATGACAGGTCAACAGCAGACTGCGAAATACCAATCCGGTTTCTTCTACGCGCCCATTACAGATGATGCGAACGCTGTTTTCTTGACCGCAATTCGCGCAATAGACGACATGGGACTTCTTCGAACTGGCGAAATCCACAAAGATGACTATATCAAGATCTTCGCTCGTCAAGTCGGCGACAAAGAAGTGGTAGTTCGCATCCAGCAAATCGCAGCAGGCGAGTCTGAAATACGTATTCGTGTTGGCGTGCTAGGCGACCTGCCACAATCGCAGATCATCTACGCAAAGATCCGCGACGCAATGTAGTCTCGACTACAAAACCTTTCCAAACCGCCTTTCCACTTGGATCGGCGGTTTTTTTATGTTTTCTTCAACTCCTCTGAATCATCTTTTACACCTAGAACAAATATGAGCTCACCATTTACCATCATCGGCGTCGGCAGCCCCATCGTCGATGCTATCGCACAAGTCCAAGACAACTTCATCGAGCAAATCGATGGCGACAAAGGCGGAATGGTACTCGTCGATGCCCCTACGATCGAGATGCTGCTAAGCTCCCTACCCGAGACCCCAACTAAAGCGCCTGGCGGCTCTGCGGGTAACACTCTGTTCGCGCTCGCACGCATGGCGAACAACACCTGTTTCCTCGGCAAAATAGGCAACTGCTCAGAAGGCGAATTCTACCAGCAGCAATTCATTCAACTCGGCGGCGATAGTTCCCGTTTCAAAATCGGCGAGCAAGCCAATGGCCAATGCATCTCGCTGGTCACGCCCGACGGAGAACGAACCATGCGCACCAACCTCGGCGCCGCGATGACCCTTGCGCCCGAAGAAATTTCAGCCGCAGATTTTGCCGGATGCGATCATGCACACATAGAAGGCTACCTACTCTTTAATGAAGCACTGATGATGCGTGTGCTCGAATCCGCCAAAGCCGCAGGCTGCACCATTAGTCTCGATCTCGCCTCATTTGAGGTGGTCCATGCGACCAGTGCCATTTTGCCAGCCATCCTACGCGACTACGTCGATATCGTCTTTGCCAACGAGGAAGAGGCCGAAGCATTCACAGGAATCAAAGATGACTACCATGCCATGGCCACGAAGCTCGCCGAGTATTGTGAGATCGTCGCCGTCAAAGTCGGGGCACACGGCTCATACATCGCACACCACGGTGAAGTCACTAAAATCGAACCAATGCACGCCGCCAAAGTTATCGACACCACTGGTGCCGGTGATCTCTGGGCAGCAGGCTTTCTGCACGGCTGGTCACATCAACTCGACCACGCTCAATCTGCAAAAATAGGCTCCATCCTCGGCGCCGCCGTCGTGCAAGTCCAAGGCAGTGTGCTCCCTGCGCATGTATGGGACGACGTCATGAGCGCGATCCAAGTATAACCCTCCAGTCTCAGCCTTCAGCCCTCAAGTCATGGACCCCGATCAAATCACCACACTCATCGAAGACATTGCCAAGCGCGCACGCGCCGCATCCCTCGAACTAGCCACGCTCTCCACTGAAGCGAAAAATGGTTTTCTTAAACAGCTCGCGCAAAAGCTAGTCGAGCAAACCGATGACATTCTAAAAGCGAATGTCCTCGATTTGGAAGCAGCCAAGGCCATGGAGCTCTCCGGACCTATGTTGGAGCGTCTCAGCCTATCCGCCGAGCGTATCGCAGATATGGCTGCAGGCGTGATTCAAGTCGCATCCCTCCCCGACCCTGTCGGCGCAGAGATCGAGCGCCTCTCTCCACCCAAAGGCTTTGACCTGCGTAAGATTCGTGTGCCAATGGGCGTCATAGGCATCATCTATGAATCACGCCCAAATGTGACGGTGGACTGTGCCATTCTTTGCCTTAAATCAGGCAACGCCTCAATCCTTCGCGGCGGTAAGGAAGCGTATCATAGTAATATGAAGCTCGCCGAAATTATTCGTGCAACACTCAAAGAAACAGGCATCAACGAAGACGCCGTCCAAGTCATACCCACCACTGACCGATCGGCGCTCAACGTCTTGCTCAAGCAAGATGATACGATCCACTGCATCATCCCCCGTGGCGGCGAAAGCCTCATCCGCTTCACCGTCGAGAACAGCCGTATCCCAGTGATTAAGCACTACACTGGAGTCTGCTCTATCTACATCGATGCCGCAGCAGATGCGGACAAGTCCGAATCGATTTTAATCAACGCTAAATGCCAACGACCTAGCGTCTGCAATGCAGCGGAAAATCTCATCGTGCATCAAGGCGCCACCGCACAGCTTCCACAACTTGCCAAAGCACTACATGACAACGGCGTCCAGCTGCGTGTAGAGCCAAAGGCCAAAGCAATCCTCACAGGCACAGGCCTGCCATTGGTGGATGCCACGCCTGAAGATTTTGGCACCGAATATTCCGACCTAATCATCTCAATCGCAGTGGTTGCAGATACTAAAGCCGCCATCGAGCTAATCAATGCCAATGGATCAGGACATAGCGATGCAATCATTACCGAAGATACCGATGCCGCACGTCTCTTCCTTGCGAGAGTCGACGCATCCACCGTCTATCACAATGCTTCAACGCGCTTCACTGATGGCTTCGAATTCGGCCTCGGTGCGGAGATTGGCATTTCAACCGACCGCCTACATGCCCGAGGCCCCATGGGGCTCAACGAGCTGTGCACTTATAAATACGTGATCCACGGAAAAGGCGAAATCAGGTAAGCACGCAAAACACATCTGCATAAGCAAAGCCGTCGAAATCAGCTCCCGAGTTTCGCTACACCAAAACCTCTACTGCTTTGGGTCGATAAATGGGCTGCTTGGCTTCGACTCGTCTTCGGCCATTTTCTGTTCTGTTTTCAGGCGCAGTTGGCCGCAGGCTGCATTAATATCGTGTCCCTTCTCGCGACGAATTGTCACCGACACACCGCCCTTGCGCAGCACATCAACAAACGCATCCTGACGAGGCACGCTGGGGCGCTGCCACTCTAGTCCCTCAACCTTGTTGTAAGGGATGCAATTCACGTGTGCATGTAGATCACGGGCGATTTTAGTTAACGCCTTGGCCTGATCAAGGCTGTCATTGACGTTCTTGATCATAATAAACTCCAGCGTCAACATTCGGCCATGCTTCTGTTGAAAAGCTTTCACCGCCGGCAACAGCTCTTCCAACGGATACTTTTTATTGATCGGCATGATCTGGTCACGCACTTCATTGGTCGCACCGTGCAGCGAAATCGCCAGTCGCACAGGCACACTTTCGTCTGCCAGCTTCAGAATCTGTGGCGCTAGGCCTGAAGTCGAAACCGTAATACGGCGGGCACCGAAATTGAGGCCCCAATCTGCATTTAAAATCTTAATCGTCTGTACCAATGAATCATAGTTCGCGAGCGGCTCACCCATACCCATGAACACGATGTTATCAAACGAGGCGATCTCTTCCTTAGCACGCTTGGTATGCGCATCCTCACGGCGGCAAATATGCATCAACTGCGACACCACCTCCGCCGCCATCAAATTACGCCGAAAGCCAGCGAGCCCCGAAGCGCAAAACTTACAGCCATAAGCGCAACCCACCTGAATCGACACACATACGGTTTTGCGTGAATTCTCCTGCCCCACTCCCGTCTGTGGCGCACGGATCAACACCGTTTCGATCAAAGACTTGTCTTCCAATTCCAGCAACAGCTTCTGGGTGACATCGTCCGAGCGCTTATCAATTAACGATGAAGTCGGATATAAAATATAGTGAGTATCCAGCCAAGCGCGAAAGGCCTTCGGCAAATTGCTCATAGCATCCCACTGGTCCACGCGCTTCTTGTAAAGCCACTCCATCACCTGTTTCGCACGAAAGCTCGGAAAGCCCGCCGCTTCGACACTCACTTTGAGGCTTTCTAGGGTTTCGCCAAATAGGCTCGGTTTTTTCGGGGTAAATTTCACGAGGGCGACGTTGCACGGATTTCTAAGAATCTCCACCGAAATCTGACTACTGAGGGTTCGTGTTTGCAAAAATTAAAAAGCTCAACAATATAAGTGAACAGATGAGCACATTTTATCAAACCACCCGTCGGATTAAAGACATGGTCGCCAGCGAGCGTCCACAAGAGCGATTAGCCAAACACGGCGCCAAAGCACTCAGTGATTGTGAAATCCTCGCGATGATTTTACGCAGCGGGCCCCGTGGTATTGATGTCCTCACCATGTCCAGTGATCTACTCAACGCCGCAGGCTCACTCACTCACCTACTGCGCTGGACGGCCGCTGACTTCCAAAAGATTAAGGGGATCGGCACCGTTAAATCGCTTCAATTGATGGCAGTCATGGATTTCGCGCGCCGTATTTTGCAAGAAGACGATTCGGTCGAAACAATCTTCGATACACCCGAAGTCGTGGCAAACCACTTTCGCACTCTGATCGCAGGCGCAGAAGTCGAGCATTTTTGGACACTCTGCCTCGACCGTAAAAATCGCTTAATTCAACGCATCGAGGTCACCGTGGGAACGGCGTCTTCGTGTCTCGTGCACCCCAGAGAAGTATTCAAGGAAGCGATCCGCCTGAGCGCATCGGCCATCCTCGTCGCTCACAACCACCCTAGCGGTGACCCCGCTCCTAGCCGTGCCGACATACAAGTAACTCGCCAACTACGCGAAGCCGCCAAAGTCATTGGCATCGACCTACTCGACCACATTATTCTTGGTCAAAAGAGCAAAGACCCTAGAGGTATCGGTCTCTATAGCTTCAACGAAGCAGGCTTGATTTAGCCAAAAATCTAGGGCTTTTGCACCGCCCAGAAACGGCAATCATCAGAAAAGGCCGCCACTTCCGGTGACTCGTGCGCGAGTTGCGAGCGCATCACAGTGGCCTCGACTCGAAAACCGACCCGTGCAAGTACTGCCTCCATTTCCTGCACAGAGGGCACGTGCATATAGTGATCACCATCAGCGGTCGCTTCCGTGCGATCACCATAATCATCCAAGTCAGCCGATTGATTGGCCTCTTGCCAGCGGCGCTGTTCTTCGATCCAGAAGCTGCGGTGCGGTGAGCGATCACGATCATGCGAGGTAAATACAAACCAAGCGCCTGGCCGAATCACTCGATAGATTTCACTCAGTGCCTGCTCGCGTTGAGCGGCCTGCGGGATCTGCATCAGCCCATTAAACCCAAAAATGGCACCATCAAAAGCGTTGTCATCAAATTCCAAATCCGTGGCATCACAGACACGCAGCGGGATATTGTATTCCAATAAGGTAGATAGATGGCGCGCTCGCTTGATCATCTTTCGTGAATAATCGGTCGCCATGATATTGGTGTAGCCCAACTCATGCAGCCCAAGGGCAATCCTCCCAGCCCCACATCCTAGCTCGAGCAAGGAATCACTGGGCTCAAAGACGCGAGTAAATATCTTTTCCTCTGATTGCCACAGCCCCAAACGCTCAGCTGCGTTTGCGTAGTGTTCTACCACAGATTCAGAATCAAAATATTTGAGCACAGTTTCGCGATCCATTCTCAAAACAAACGACGCACACGCCCGATTTGGCAATTCTTATCTAGTGCACGACCCTCTATAAATTCACACAATTAGTGACATCTACTTCTTGCCACCGGAATCGTTATCTCCAAGGTCTGACTTACTTTTACAACATGGTCGCTTTACTCAAAACGCTTATCCTACTGATCATCGCCACCGCATTGGCCATTACGGCGCTGCTAGTGCCAGCACAGATACGCTCCGTTGATCCGACAGTGGTCGAGCTCGCCGGCGCTAACAGTAGCTCAGTTGAAGACAAGATTTGGGAGGAAATCAATGCCGCCTATGTCGGCCCCGCACAACGATTCGCAGCAGCGACCGGCAGTCAAGACCCCGCCCAGCAGACGCAAATCCAACTGCTCTTAGACCAAAATCCGAACTTTGCCAGTAGCGGCGGGCCTAACCGCGACTTTGAAGATTTACTCAAGCGCAGTGTCACTCAGCGTAAAAGTCGCGCCGTCATCCCTCAATTACTGCCTCGCAGCGAACGCGCCTCACTCACCGAATCACTCTCCACTTCGCGTAATCGCAACGTCACCGCACTTCTAAGCATTCGCGACATCGCTGGCCTGTCACGCCTCCACCCAGCGAGTCACGCAGCTGGTGCTCCCTATGATGCAGGCGTGCTGACACTCGCGCTTCTCATCGAAGCTGGCCATTTTCAACCCAGCCTCGCCCAACAAATTGGCAATCTGGCAACTTTAGCCGCAGGTTATAATCCAGAGGCTACCATCGCCTGCGAAGATTTAGTCATCGGCACCCTCTCCCTCGGCCGTCAACTCGACTACACCTCATTAGTCAGTCTTGCAGAATTGACCGAAACACTCGGCGATTGGTCGCAAATGGCCGCTCTCTTTCGCGCACAGCCAGATCGAATTGCCGAAAACTACACCGCGTTGCGATTCTCAGAATCTCCCGACACACTTTATCGCTACCTCGCAGAGCAAACCGAAACTGGCAATCAAGACCTAGACTTTGCATTACGCCATGGTCCTGGAGCCGTGAGCCATTTAATTCATACCGAGCAGCCGCTCTTTCAAGCCAGCTCAATACCAGGCACTGTCCTAAGCCTCCTAGCGCCCTTCCGTCCGCAGATCTTCGTCGAGATCACACTGCATAACAATACACTCGGACAAGCCCTCAAATTTGCTCTGCTCTTCCTCGCTGGTTTAGCGTTCGCATTTGCCATGGGCAGTGCGTGGCGCAACAGTTTGGGCAATACCAGCACGGTATCGCGCAGCAACCCGATGGTCATGGCACGCGATATACTCATTAGCTTCGTCGTCGTCCTCACCATCTGGACCATCTTCGAACCCAACATCCTTAAATCTAAAGAATCTGTTTCAGACTCCGGGCCACGCATCGAATTTGCCGTAGCCGACTCACTTCAATCCATCAAATCACCCGTCAAATCCATGCAAGAGATCAACCAAGTCACACTCCTCGTCCTCGCCCTGTTCTTTATTATACAGCTCGTGATCTACTCGTTCTGTCTAATCAAGATCAAAGAAGTCAGCAAACAAGCACTCAGCTCAGACATGAAGCTGAAGCTACTCGATAACGAAGAGAACTTATTCGACTTCGGGCTCTATGTCGGTCTCGGTGGCACCGTGCTGTCCTTAATCCTCGTCGCAGTCGGCATCGTCGAAGCGAGCCTCATGGCTGCCTATGCGTCCACCTTGTTCGGTATCCTCTTCACCGCGATCCTGAAAGTGATGCACCTTCGCCCCTACCGCCGCCAACTGATTCTCAGTGCTGACGCCGCTTAAACGGCATCCACTTAAAACAACAAAAGCGAACTGTAACAGGTATGAAGGTCGCTACTTTCCGACGTCGTTACCGATGACTTCCCACGTTTCAATTTTCCTACTCCGCCTACTATGAACAAAACCTTGATGCTAGTCATTTGTGACTTCCTCCTCCTGAGTATGTTGGCGCTCGCACGCTTCGATCCACCCGAAGAGCGCCCTGACGTGACACTCGATGCCACCGCCGCCTCCGCGACCGCAGAGGCCGAACTAATTAGCCTGCTCGAAGAGTCCCTGCAGTCGGAACTCGAGTCCCGCTCAGGCCTAAGCGATGATCTCACTGAAACACGACAAGACCTCGAAAAACAGGCGCTCAATCTCGCCGAACGCGAAGCTGCGCTCGCAGCCACTCAGAAAAGCTTACAAGAAAAAGCAACTGAAGCCGCACAACTCACCGTCGCCAAAGCAAACATTGAAGCCGATCAAGCCAAGCTTACTGAGGAAAAAGCCCAAGTCGAAGCGGATCGCCAAGCCCTAGCTCTGAAATTTGAAGCCACTCGCGCCGAGCTCGAGAGCGCTCAGACTGAGCGTATCGAACTCACCCAGACTCTCGGCCAACTTAAACAAGAATCGTCCGTCTCTAAAGAACGTCTCACACAAGCAGAGAAAGATCTAATCACCCGCGAAGTAGCCCTCGCTCAACGTGAAGCCCAGCTCAAAGCCGCTCAAGCCGAGACCAAAAGGCTCAATCAAGAGCGGGAGGCACTGAACAACCAACTCGCAGTCGCCAAGGCCGAGCGCAGCCTACTGGAGCAAAATCTAATTAGCGAAAAACAAGACAAAGCACAGGCACAGGCACATGCGTCACGGCTCACTGAAAATGTATCCCAACTCGGGCAAGGCGTCTCCGAACTGGCCCAGAGCTCGGAAGAAATTATTCAAGAAATGGATGCGAGCCGGCCACGCACGATGAGCGAAATTTTCACACGCTTTCAAAACAACCGTGCCACGATTCACTTCACCTCTTCAGAAAAACCGCGTATAGGCAGTCCCACGACGCAACACTACGAAAGTAAAAGTATCCTAATTGCGGATGCTGAAGGGACTTACCTCGTCACGCACACCGCAGACACACCTTTTGCCTTCTTCAAGAACCCTGACAGCCTCCTCAGCGTGCAACTGGAAGTCACACTCGCGGGCCGCACCTTCCCGATT
>Ga0209195_1002126_pt1 | contig 12094 bp, 9 predicted proteins | sample COGITO_mtgs_1004_3_FD_184788 | JGI IMG/M metagenome (GOLD analysis project Ga0209195, IMG submission 184788) | Pelagic marine microbial communities from North Sea - COGITO_mtgs_100420 (SPAdes) (version 2) | ecosystem: Environmental > Aquatic > Marine > Epipelagic ...
CGTCGAGTCCAGGCCAGTGCATCCTAGGGAGAAACTCTGCTACGATGCGGTTTTAGCCGTGGTGCCCACCTTTTGGCCAGACCGATCTGCAGCCGTTGTCACTATCCCCAGGCCACCTGTCTCTGTGCCCAGGTCACCACGATGCGCTGCGCCACCGCAATCGACATACTGCAGCACCCAGCGGAAACGCGCGTGGCTAAGAACACGGCGCGCATCTGCAAACTGTGCGTGCCTCAGACTCAAATTTGGATTGGCCAAGATCCGGCCGATTTCGCGGCTCTACAAGCTGAATTGGCCGCTGAGACGCGAGTGGTGTGGTTGCTGTACCCGAGTGATCTTGCGCAGCCATTCGGCGAGCTGATTGCGGCCGTCCAGCCTCAGGTTGGTGTGCGCTTACTGCTGCTCGATGCGACCTGGAAAAAGGCCTATAAGATGTGGCAGCTAAACCCCTGGTTGGACAAGCTGCCCAAGGCCAACCTCAGTCATCTGGAATCCAATTACCGCATCCGCAAAAGCCCTAAAAGCCACTACCTGTCCACGCTGGAAGCACTAGCCTACAGTTTGGCGGCGCTTGAGCCTGAGCTCGACACCCAACCGCTGTTCCGAGCCTTTCATGCTATGCAGGGTCACTTTCAAGTCCGGGATGTCCGGCGCGCGCCGGCCGCTACCGGGCTTGATGCGCCAGCAGATTAAGCCTTAACGCCGCGGCGGTAACTGCTCCCAATGCTCCAGAGCGTCGACCTCATGGTACCAGGGCGCCTTGGAGTCCCAATAAATATGGCCGCGCGGGCGCAGCTCGGGATCGTCATCGAGGGTGCCCGCCGGGACCACCACGTTACGACCGCCCTGTACCAACCAGGGTAGGGAGGAGCCGCAGGTCGTGCAGAAACAGGAGGCATAGTATTTGGCGCCAGTCGGTTCGAAGCGGGCCACATCGGCTTCGCCAGTAAGCCAGCGAAACTGACTCGGGGCGACAAACAAACTCGCCGCATGAGCACTACCACTGACTTTCCGACAACGGCTGCAGTGACAATATTGGAACAGGGCAAGTGGAGGATCGATCTCATATGTTACGCTGCCGCACAAACAACTGCCTTTCATGATTATATCCTCAGTAGCGCGCGCCGCCCTTGATTGCGCTCCGGCCTTGGCGGTAGCGAGGGGGCCGTTACGCATTGGTGGCCAATCACGTCGATTGGGGTGTTATTGCATTCTAAGCGCTGTCTGGTCCAATCACCATAAAGAATTGTCGATCTGCGGTGTAAGAAACGGTGAAAAAATACTTAAAAAAAACTTGAAAAAACAAGGGCGAAACACACTTATGAATTGATTGGCTCTAGGTTGGCCTGGTTATTTAGACCTTTTCGATCATGCCTTTCTAACAACCGTCTCAATTCCGTGAGTTACCGCAAAGGAGGGTGATTATGGAAACCAATCGACTACCCCGCTACGATGTATCCGACAATCCCACGCACTGCTGTCCTCGCTTCAACAGTCAGGGTTGGGATGAACAAGAACTCCACTTTAGCGCAAAGCGCTTCGTTATGGCCAAGACCCGCAGTCTCTGTCATGTGCCCCTCAATATGCACAGTGTTTTCAAGAAGACCCTAGCCGCGATCGATAAGGCCGACGCCCAAGAGGCAGAGCAGTTTATCGTGCTATCACATGACCCGTCGGCCTGGGCCGCAGAACACTATTTTGCCGTGAATCGGGATGTGCCCGGGCAAAAAATGCTCCAGCTCAGTGGTGACTATCTGACCAAGGTCTTTGAGGGCCCCTACAGCGACGCCCCGAACTGGGCTCGGCACATGACATCTCTGGTGCGCAGCCGTGGTAAGCAGGTGCTCAAGCACTACTTTTTCTACACCACCTGCCCAACATGTGCCAAGTACTACGGCAAGAACCCCGTGGTAGCGGTGGCCGAAGTCGGTCCTGTTGCCACGAGTCATGGCGGGTAGGCTCCAAGCGGGGGTAATGCGAGGAGTCCACCCTCCCTAGATAGGCTAGATTAAGGCCTTAGTGTCGGCCCGCAACTGGTCGCCTTGCCATTGGTGCACCTTGCGGATGGAGCCATCCGCATAGCGACTCAGGCAGAATATGTGCTCGCGTGGAAATAATGCGCTCTTAATATCCGCAATCATGGCCTTGGCGTTATCCGCCGTCGCCATAAACTCGGTTATCAACAGATAGTCTCGACGTGGGCAGTACTCCAAATAAGGGGTGGTCTCCACATTTACTAAATGCTGAATAGTGCGGCTGTTGACCCATTCCCAGATCACAAAGCCGGTTGGCTGATGTTGACTGTCGAAATACAGCTTCAGCTGACCGCGTCGTAGGGCCGGCACTATATCGATCGATAAATTCCACAATCGATAGCCCTTATGGAAGCTGCTCTGGTTCAGCAAACACATTACGCTACCTAAATTCTCATGGTACTCAGGCGCGTACCGTAACGTAGACGCGCGGTTAAGATGCGTCATTACCATATCCTCCTGATGCGTTTGTGCTCGTCGAGTTCCGAGCGTTGCAGCAGGTGGGCCATTGCAAAGGTGGGCATTGACTCTTTAAGCGTCTTGAAAATCTGCAAGGGGCTCGAAAAGGGGCAAATAAGATCGTAAAACCACAGATAGGGCGCGTCCCGCGGGATAAAAAACCGTTCGGGTTGTTCCAGCTCGCCAGAGTTGTGCGCCAATAGTTGACGATGTTGCTGTTCATTAAAATGTGCCCAGCTAACATAAGCATAGGGTCTATTTTTAAAATCGAAGAAGAAGCGTGTCTGATGAATACGTGCAGCCGCGCAGACCCTATTGACCAACTGTGGAATGGAGATTTCCGACAGCTCATCCTGATGCAATGCCAGGTCCGTGACCATGCCCAGACGCGCAGAATCGGTAAGTCGAGTGGCATCAATTTCTGAGCAAACTGCCAGAGGGCTTTCGATATCGTGGTTCATACGGACTCCTTTTTATGTCAGTGACTGCGGGCTGGCGCCCAATCCTTTTTCACCGGTTAACCTGTCTGGATAAAATTAATCGGCAGTCGCCGCCAGACAATCCCATAGTAAGAATAACTAATGTGATAAAGCAAATAAAAATAAAGATAAAAATAAAAAAATAAATAAATGAAATTTTTTAGATCGCTGATTGATTTTTTTTGTTATCGATTTTTTTTGCTGGAGGCTTTTTCATATCACCCGATAAAGGCCAGGCCCAATCGCTGTTTTAGATTTTGTAACCGCGCTAGGCCAGGGGGCGGGGCCGCTGGCTTTTCAAACACGGAGCTTCAACGCAAGTTATAGACCATAGGGTCTGCTGCCAACCGATTGGAAGAGTATTGTTCGCAACCGAGAGCGACAAGTGAGGCTGATTCTTGGCCCAGCTGTATTAAACGTGCAGGTGGACACTCAGTATTGATCGGTCACCGATCTTATCAGCGGTTACAGTCAAGCCCTGGCACTGGCGAGTAGGACGGCTATAAGGCTGCTGACGCCGGGTTTTGCTCCAGCCGAGCCGAGTGTCCCTCATTATTGGCCTTAGGCACTATCTTGGTGCTTTTTTAGCTCGATCGAGTAAGTCCATGCCGTATTGGTGCGTCCGAGTGAAATCTGCAAACTCAATCCTAATCTGGCCTGGAAGCCCGGATAACGGTCTCTGCGCACTTTTTTCTAGGACAAACAGCTGCTTAGCAAGACTAATTTCGATCGAACTAGCTGATTTGGACACTCATACCTGACTCCAAAGCAGTCTAAGACGGGGCAGCAGAGCCTAGACGCACTACAATGATGCGCAAAATATGCCCGGGTGCATTAAATTGGTGCAATTCTAGCCAGCGACGATTACATCGAGATACGAAGCCGCTGTCGAGCCCCGCCATAGGGCCTTGCCATGCGCAACAGCGCGGTTTTTCGCCTGTTGGTTTGATTTTTGCTTTATTGATGCTAGCTCTTCTTGACCCTGCGATCTGACAGCCCTCGTTGGCTGGCGCCGCGGTGGTGACAGAGACTCTTAGAGTTCGTGTTTACTGCTCATGGTCAAAAAGAGAACTAATTTCGCTAATTATTTTGAGGACTTTTTTAGATGGCTGGCAATCAATCCCGTTTAGACGCTATATCCCATATCACCAACCGTGCACCGCTGTCGGTATCGATGCCTGAGTCGATGAAAGACATCTGGGCCAGCGATGTATTTAACCTGGCGTCAATGGAAGAAGCGCTGTCTAAAAATGCCTTCAAGGCTATTAAGAAGACAGTCAAGACTGGAGCGACGTTGGATAACGCGACGGCCGATATAGTGGCGTCAGCGATGAAAGATTGGGCCATGGCCAAGGGCGCCAAGTTTTTCTCGCACATTTTTTATCCGATGACCAATGCAACGGCTGAAAAGCACGATGGTTTTATTGTTACCAACCCAGATGGCCACGCCATCAATGAGTTTACCGGCAGCCTGTTAATTAAGGGTGAGCCCGACGGTTCCTCGTTCCCGAACGGCAGTTTGCGGATGACCAACGCGGCACGTGGTTATACCGCCTGGGATCCAACTAGCCCAGCTTATATTATGAACACCGATAACGGTTCGACACTGATGATACCGAGCATCTTTATGTCTTGGACCGGTGAAGCACTAGACAAGAAGATTCCTCTGTTGCGCTCCAACGCCGCGATGAACACCGCAGCACACAAGGTGTTGGCGCTAATGGGCGAGGCTGAGATCGCGCCGCTGAATTCAAGCTGTGGTGCCGAGCAAGAATACTTCCTAGTTGATGCTAACTTTGCCAATAGCCGTCCCGATCTGCTGTTAGCCGGACGCACCCTGTTTGGCGCCGCGCCGGCCAAAGGCCAGCAGTTTGATGATCATTATTTCGGTGCCATTCCGGCACGTGTACAAGTCTTTATGCAAGACTTCGAGAACAAACTCTACAAGCTCGGTATACCGGCTAAAACGCACCACAACGAAGTGGCGCCTGGCCAGTTTGAAATTGCGCCTTACTATGAAGCTGCGAACGTCGCCGCTGACCATCAGCAATTGCTGATGACCGTGATGAAGCAGACTGCCAAGGAACATGGTTTCTTGTGTTTGTTGCATGAAAAGCCGTTCGCAGGCTTAAACGGTTCGGGCAAGCATGTTAACTGGTCTGTGGGCAACTCCACCCAGGGTAATCTGTTGGATCCGGGCAATACGCCGCATCAAAACCTCAACTTCCTGCTGTTCTGCGGCGCGGTCATCCGCGGCGTTCATAAACATGGACCGCTGTTACGGGCCGTTATTGCAACCGCTTCTAACGACCATCGCTTGGGTGCTAACGAGGCACCACCGGCCATTCTGTCGGTCTATTTGGGTGATCAGTTGGAGCAGGTCTTCAGCGATATTAAAGATGGTAAGCTCGATGCAGTCTCCGATGGCGGCTTTATGGATTCAGGTCTGTCTCAGATACTGAAATTCAAACGCGATCCCGGCGATCGTAACCGTACTTCACCGTTCGCCTTTACTGGTAACCGATTTGAGTTCCGCGCTGTTGGTTCGTCACAGTCTGTGTCGGGCCCGCTAGTGGCGATGAATACCATCCTGGCTGACTCGCTGGAATGGATTGCGGCAGCCTTGGAAACTGAATTGAAGGCCGGTGTCGAACAGACTGCTGCAGTCACCAATGTTTTGAAAGCATTGCTCAACGATCATGGCAATGTGATCTTTGGTGGTGACGGCTATTCGTCAGATTGGCATAAGATGGCGGTTGAAGAACGCGGCCTGAAAAATATTCCAACCACACCGGATGCTCTACAAGCCTTCTTGGCACCGGACGTGATCGATCTGTTCGATAAGACTGGGGTATTAACGCCGGTTGAATTGGCCAGCCGCTATGAAGTCTACGCCGAGCAGTACGTCTTGACGGTTGAGGTTGAAGCGAAATTGGTGGCCGAGATAGCCACTACCAGCATTTATCCTGCCGCGATCAGCTATCTGTCGACGCTCGGCCAGACTGCCGCAGGCCTATCGGCCATGGGTGTCGAACTCGATAACTCGGTCGCCAAAACCGTTAGCGCCGAAACCAACGCCATGATGGCTGCGGTGACTCAACTGCAAACAGCTTTAGGCGAGCATGACTTTGCCGACGCCCATGCCCATATGACGTTCTTGTGCACCACCGTACTGGTGTTGATGGAAACGGTCCGCAGCCATGCCGATGCTTTGGAAATGATTGTCTCCGATGACCTGTGGCCTTTGGCGAAATACCGCGAAATGCTCTTTATCAAATAGTCGGTCACCCAGGATTCAACCGGCTAAGGCTTTAACTTAGCCGCGCCTGAACCTGTGCAGTGCAATCGAAGCAGCCTTAAAGGCTGCTTTTTTTATGGCTGAGGTTTGTGCCCTCTTGGTCTGAGCGGGTTATGGCTTGGGTTCTTGAGCCGCAGAGGGGCTTGGCCGGTCGGCCGGATTGCTGTCGCGATGGCAGAGTAAGTCGTTCTCCGCCTCGGCCAACAGCTCCTTGATCTTGGCAAGAAAGGGCGCGTTCTGGCTGAGCGGAACATCCTTGCGATACAGCTGCGCGGAATCGATCATCGCTTGTCGGTCGCGGCGATCAAATTGATCCGCCATCAGCGCCGCCCGCTCCGGTTTGATGCCCAATGCTTGAAAGGCCGAACGACCCATGCGGATTGAACTGTCATAGGTTTCTCGGACTATATCGCGACAACCCACAGCCCAAAGATCATAAACATGATTACGATCGACGGCCCGGGCCAAGACATGCAGGTTGGGGTATGCCTTGATCACGTGCCCGACCAGTTCGGTAATTTGCTCTTTACCATCGATGGCCACAACCAGCAGCGCGGCCTTTTCGATACCGGCCGAATGCAACAGGTCGGACCGGCTGCCGTCGCCAAAAAAGACGCGTAAACCGATGGTGCGCAACATCTCCAACTGACCGGAGCTGTAATCGATAACCGTGGTCTTGTAGCCGGCCGCACCCATCATGCGGTTGACGATGCCACCGACCCGGCCGTGGCCGATGATAATGATGTCATGTTGTTCGCTTATCTCATCCATCTCTCTTTCTTGGCCGTTGGCAAAGCGCGGTTCGATCACGCGATCAAACACGATAAACAGCAGCGGGGTAATCATCATCGATAGGGCGACAACCAGCATCAGCAGGTCGGCGATTGCCGCTGGAATGACCGAACTGGCCACAGTAAAGGAAAGGAGTACAAAACCGAATTCGCCGGCCTGCGCCAGTGACAGCGCCATCAACCAGCGATCGGCGCCGCGCACCTTAAAGACCCAGCCTAAGACCAACAATATGCCGGCCTTGAGCGCCACCAAGCCAAGGGTCAGGGCGAGCACGTTCGTGGCGTTATCGAACAGCAGATCTAGGTTGATGTTGGCCCCGATGGTGATAAAAAACAGTCCGAGCAACAGGCCCTTGAATGGTGCTATATCCGATTCCAGTTCATGGCGGTATTCGCTGTTAGCCAGCACCACCCCGGCTAAAAAAGTACCTAGGGCGGGGGAGAGACCGACCAGTGTCATCAATAGGGCGATGCCGATCACCATCAATAGGGCGGTCGCGGTAAAGAGTTCGGGTAAGCGCGCGCTGGCAATAAAACGAAACAATGGCCGCGTCAGGTAGCTGCCGACAAAGAGCACAAAGGCGATGGCTGCAACGGTCACCAAGGCTCTTTGCCAGCCACTTAGGCCGGCTACTAGGCTGAGCGATGTGGCATGCTCGCCTGCTGAAAGATCTTGCGCCGATGCGCCGGGGGCGACCAGCTCGGATAAAGCCAGTAATGGGATTAATGCGAGCATCGGGATAACGGCTATATCTTGAAACAACAGAACGGCGAAGCTGGCCTGACCACCGTCGCTTTTAATCAGGTTTTTCTCGTTCAGCGTTTGCAACACAATCGCTGTTGACGACAAGGCAAGGACAAGACCGATGGCCAGGGCAACGCTCCACGGCTGTCCAAGCAGCATTGCGATCAGCATCACCGCCAGGATGGTGCCAGTCACCTGTAAACCGCCGAGGCCGAGTAACTTGTGGCGCATCTGCCAGAGCAGCTTGGGTTCCAGTTCCAGGCCGACCAGGAACAGCATCATCACTACACCAAATTCGGCAAAGTGCTGGATCGACACCAGATCGACATGCAGCCAAGACAACAGGGGGCTGATGGCGATGCCGGCGATCAGATAGCCCAACACTGAGCCCAACCCCAGCCGAGTGGCAATAGGCACCGCGACGACACCGGCTATTAAAAATACAAAGGTCAACAGGAGCACATCGGTCATGTTAGGGGTTTTCCATTAGCGCAATGACGATAGGCTGGAGTATAGCGGGAAAAGGTGATCGGACGGTAAGGTGTGAACTCGGGGGCTAACGCATTGAGCGCAGTGCCGGCTCAGGTAGTGGATTCCAGGAATCAAATTAGTACCCTAGTTGGGTAGTAACGGATCCCTGGATGTGGATTAGTCCTGCTGTTCCGCGGCCAGTTTGCGGTACAGATCGATGCTGGAGTAGCCAATGCCGTCTGGGTTATCGGCAAAGAGTTTGAAATTGGCAAACTGTTTAGCCAGCGGCACCTTCACATCGGTCAGATAGAGATTTAGGCCCGCCGTCGCCATCTCTTGGCTAAACCGGGTCAACATATGGGCGCCGGTGGCGTCTATATTATGGATGCCGGAGGCGACGATAATAAGGTTGCTCAAGCCTTTGTGATCGGCCACCTTCGCCAGTAGCGACTGCTCCAGAACACTGGCATTGATAAAGGTAATGCTTTCATCGATGCGCACAAACAAACAATGCTCCAGGGTCTGGGTTTGCGCGTGGTTGATGTTCTTGAAGCGTTCGGTATCGGGGATCAGGCCCAACTCGGCGAGATAGGGTTGGCGATGGTTGGCCAGCAGCCAGACAATGGATGCCGCGACCCCGACCAATAGACCGGCCTCGACTTCCCAAAACAAAACCAACGCGGCAGTGAGCCAGCTGATCAGACCATCGATGCGGTTCATGCCCAACAACTTGAGCATCGAGGGGAATTCCAATAACTGACTCACCGCAACAATAATGGTCGCCGCCAGAACCGGAATCGGAATATAGGACAACCAGGGGGTTAAGAACAGAATGCCCAGGCTCAATAGGACCGCGGTCATCGCGCCGGCCAGCGGGGTTTCAGCACCGGCATCGGCATTGACGACCGAGCGGGCCATGCCCCCGGTGACCGGAAAGCCGCCACTGAAGCCGGCGGCAATATTGGCCGCGCCCAAACCGAGCAGTTCGCGGTTGGGGTTAACTCGCTGGCGTTTTACGGCGCCTAGGGTCTGAGCCACGGCGATGGATTCGGCCATACCAATCATGGTGATAATAAAGGCTGGCAGCGCCAGTTGCGCGATCAACGACCAATCGAAGCTCGGCAACGACAGCGATGGCAGCCCCTGGGGTAATTTGCCGACGGTGGCCATGCCCTGATCTTGCAGGCCGAAGCCAGCGGTAACCAGGGCCGCGATAAGAATCAACAGCATGGGCAAGAGGCGACGCAGGGTCGCCGAATAGGCACCAAATAAAGTTTGAAAGAGGGCGGCACCGCCCTGACTGCGCACCCAAAACAGGATCACCAGGGCCAGGCCACCCATCAGGGCCGACAAACCGTGCAGCGTTGTGAAGTCGAGTGAATGCAGCCGCTCGAATAGATTGCCCCGGACCATGGAAATACCCGTAAGCGGTTTAATCTGACCGACGATAATCAACAACGAGGAGGCGGTAATAAAGCCCTTCATCACCGGGTAGCTCAGCAGCTGGGTAATAAAGCCGAGGCGAAACACCCCCATTATCAGATAGAAAAATCCCACCAGCATGGCCAAGAGCAGGGCCAATTGAACGTATTCGGGAGAGCCCAGTGTGGCCATGGGCATCAGCGTATTGGCGGTGAGCAGGCTGACAATGGCAACCGGCCCTACTGCCAATGCAGCACTGGTGCCGAATAAGGCATAGGCGATCAGCGGTAAGATTGAGGCATAGAGTCCGGCTTCGGGCGGCAGACCGGCAACCAGCGCATAGGCTAGGCTTTGCGGGATCAACATTAGGGTAACGATAATGGCGGCATTGAAGTCGCGCAGCAGCAGGGTTTTGCCATAGCGGCTGGTGAACACCAATGTCAGGACGCCCTGCATCAGATCGTTGCCTTGGATTTTTTCGAGTGCTTTCACATTGAGCCTCATGGTTTAAACCTATGCTGTTGTCGAAACGGGTGTCGGATCTATGGTAACGACCGACTTGGCACGCCCTATCTCCCTATATTCTAAAGTAGACTAACCATAGAACAAAAATACAGTAGCAGTTTACTGAATAGCACGGCTCCTGGCTAGGGTGTTTGTTATTCTAAATTAGATAATTCTAATTTTAGCAAAAATAACCCGATCAGCAGCGCTGAACGGTGGGTGCCAGCAGTGTACTGGATATTTTACACCTCTTGGGGATTGTTCCGCTCACTTTCCCGAATTGGCACGGAGGTGGGTGCGCTATAAAGCCCTGGCGGGTGACAAGCAGGGTCGAGTTGCGCGCCATTTGTTCTCGGGCACGGCATGTCTAGCCGAAGTAGTGTAGCGATTGCGAATGCCCTATTGGTCATACCAACCACCCGTTTTAAAAGTATCAATAATGACCTGCAGAGTACTGTCTTAGTTCTACACATAACTTTATAGTTTGTCAGAATGACCATATTGAAACAATGGCAGTTAAACGTTTATTTGGGGTTGGTTGTATGGCGCGGTTTTTAGTTCTGATACTTGTTTCATTGTTGGTTGCGTGCAACTCCACTTCTGAACCCGCTGCTGCTCCCACCGAGGTCGCAGCCCCGGTAACAGAACCTTCCGCGCCAACCGACTCACTCATTCGCCCGGCCCAGACAACCACCCCGCTGGGCACTATCGACGGCGTTATTGCCAATGGCAATGTCGGGCGCATGGCGCGATTGCTTGGTCGGGCACCTTGCAGCCGTTGCAACTCGTTACTGGTTTCCCCGGCGGATGTCGTTGCCGCAGCGCAGGCCAACCCTAATACTGGGCGGCCAAATCAGGCCAGTGCAGCCAACGATGACCAGACGGTTGCGCCGCCCTTGGTGGAGCCTTTGGTGGTGCCGGTCAATGCAGATGGCAGTTATTCCGTCACCCTCCCGGCTGGCACCGATTATAGCCTTAGCTTTATCAGCGAGGATGCCAGTACCGGTCTATAGATCGGTGATATTTCGGTCAGCCCGGGCGAAACCACCAATCTGGATCAGATTGATGCGAACAATCTGGCCGCGACCGGTTCGGCTCGCTTTATCGTTCAAAGTGCCTTGCTGGGTCAACCCTTGGACGACGTGGCCGTCAGCCATTTGGGTAATACCAGGGCGGCGCAGTCCGATAGTGACGGCCTGGTAACGTTGACCGGACTGCCCGCCGGCAGCCATACCCTTGCCCTGTCATTGGCCGGTTATGTCAGTGCTACGCGCACCTTTGAAGTGGCATCAGACCAGGAAGTGGACCTAGGTGTCGTCGAGCTGACCAACGAAAAAGGCAAAGCCAGTGGCCAAATTATTGTTGCTGAGATGGACGATTACGCCAATGTCCTGGTCTATGCCCGGGATAATCAAGGCAGCATCTATACCTCTATTTCCGATATTAACGGCTTCGTCAGCTTCCCAGCCCTGCCAGTAGGACAGGGCTACAGCTTTATCACCAGTGCCAACGGCTACCAAAGTGAAAAGCTCGATGAAGTCGATATACTGTTAGGCGAGACAGCCGATATCGGTCGCCTGGTGTTAACGAAAATACCCGAGCCCATCGACCTAACGCCGAAGCCGGGCAATATTGCCGGGTTTGTTTATTTTGCGGATAAACAGGATGCACTCAACAAGCACGCCGGTGTGATCATCAGCGTTGAAGGAACCGATAAGGAAGCCATTAGCAGTCGCAATGGTGCCTTTGTCATCAATGGTTTGCCGCCTGGCACTTATAGCCTGAATTTCACCGATTCAAACCACACCACTAAGACATTGTCGGCCGTTGAGGTCGTCTCTGAAACCACTAATCAGCTCGATTCCCAAGTTCTCGATGCTGAAGTTGGCAAC
>Ga0209195_1002131_pt1 | contig 12076 bp, 11 predicted proteins | sample COGITO_mtgs_1004_3_FD_184788 | JGI IMG/M metagenome (GOLD analysis project Ga0209195, IMG submission 184788) | Pelagic marine microbial communities from North Sea - COGITO_mtgs_100420 (SPAdes) (version 2) | ecosystem: Environmental > Aquatic > Marine > Epipelagic ...
AAAATAAGCCATTAACTTGTCTAAACAACCATCTTCGTTTGCTTCCCACTTTTTACGAAACTTTTTAACAATTTCACCATCGGCAGTTACAAATACCAAACTGTTGCCTTCTCTCTTGAGAATTTCTTTTTTCTCTGCCAAATCAACTAGTCCACTGTGCGGACTCATTCCGGTTGAGTAAGGAATTTTGACCTGCATGCCTTCAAAAGGTTTTGCGTAGCGTGTCTTCATTACCTTACACCCTGCACGGATACCGTTGACTTCAGAAACTTTATTGCCGTCTTCGTCTTCTTTCAGCTTCATTTTCTTCATTGCAACAACAATCGAGCTTGCATAGATGAAACCTTGGCCGCCACTGATCTTATCGTCCGGATCAAACATGTCTTGACTAGCATATGTATGATTGGTTGCAACCAAGCCTACGTTATGACTGCCAAACATGTTGACAGAGTTTCGCACAAGTGATGTAAGTGCTTTGGGTTTACGGCCCATGTCGCCTTTCATGTCGCCAGCTTCGAACTGGTTAACATCAGTCGGAGTAAGCAACATGCCCAAGCTGTCAATTACAAATAACACTTTCATGCGCTCTTCTTCTGGAAGTGCTTTGTAGTCTGTCATGAATGTGGAAATTGTTTTGGCAACGTCGTCAATCATGCTCATGTTGAGTTTAAGCAACTTTTCGGGGCTAGTGTCAACACCCAGTGCGCGAAGCCACGCTTCGTCGAGTGCGTTTTCTGTGTCAACAAGAATAACAAATATATCTTGCTCTTGTGCGTTCTTTACAATGTTGCCTGAACAGATGTAGCTCTTGCCTGCACCTGATTCGCCGGCAAATACTGTAACTTTGCCCAGTGGAATACCTTTGTTGAAGTCACCTGAGATCAGATAGTTAAGTGCATAGTTGCCTGTGCTGATCCAGTCTGTTGGATCGTTAAATCCAATGCTCAAGCCTTGGATGCTTTTTGTGATGTCCTTACGGAACTTTGAGATATCAAATGGTTTTGCCATGATTTGCCTTTTTAAAAATGTTAATATATTATACTATGTATTTTGATGTTTGTCTATGTGTAAATCCATGTAGGATTGCCAAAAGTCTCCAACTAATTGACGGTTAAAATCATTGTATGCTAACTGATTATATAGTGTTTCCATAGCTGATAAAAATTTTGATTTATCAAAAATAGAATTATCAATATCAAATCCTAGTGTAGCAGCACCAGGGTTGGGCGGATAGAAATTGGAAATTTCATCTCTAATAGATATTGGTAAATTTGAAATGTTGATAACGTCAAATTTAGCTGCATTAAACTCGTCCCATGTTGGCCAGCTACTGCCTTTTAATAAGGTGTATTTTTCTACACAGTAGTTGCCGCTGACTCCTTCGATTGTTTCGCCGTTGGCCTTGCGTTCACATGATATATTGCTAAATTGTCTAAAATTTGTTAGTATTATTACTTTTGCATTTTTCCAAAGTGTCAATAATTCTGTTGTGTTGCTTGGCTGATGTGCCACCAAGAAAAAGTTTAGGCCGGAGTTTGATAGTTGTGCCAGCGATGACTCTTGTTGTCGATCACCAAATTCGTAATTATTAATCCAATTCCTCATTTCTGCTACAGTAGCCGGAAGCGTCTTGGTCACTTGCTTGAATCTATAATTATAATCGTCTGGATGGTCCAGCAGATAGTTAGCAGTGGTAGCATCTTGCGGAACAGCGTACTTGCTTAACGCCAGGCAGTTAGAAATAAACTTGCCGCCGGCAAATCGAGGAAACTGTATGATAACGGGATTATATGAATTATAATTAATTTTCATATTTTTTTAGCTCAGCGAGATAGTTTTTACTAAAATAATGATCATAATTAAATTCTATATTATCTTGTTCTAATAGATATAAATCATGCCACTCGTGCCGAGTCAATCTACTAAATTTTCCAATCATAGTTACTAGTTCAACCAATCGTTCTACTGGATTAGTTATACTGTCAAATTTATAATCAAACAGTTTGGTATATAATTTAAACCCATAGTATTTTTCTATATGTGCATGCCAGCCTGGTTGAGCATACGATAAAAATAATCCTCTTGTTACTATGCTGTACAAAAACTTTTCTGTTACAAACGGCACATAACTAGTGGCCATGGTTTCACTTACGATATGCAAGAAACTTTCAGTTAGTTTATTTTCTAAATTGTATATATTTTTATGGTGTGCATATTGCACATGTCCAAAACTATTAACAGTTTGGAAAAAGTCTTCACTATCTGCAGATATAAAAAACTTGCGATACAAATTCATTTGATCTGGCACATAGTCATTAATATGTCCGTCTAAAAGATCAGTTGAATATGAAAAGTTTTTGCTACAATATTCGGGACTGTAATATCCAAACTTCTCTAAAATAGAAACCAATAGTTTTCGGCTAACATGGTCGCTTCCGTTAAAACTACAAACAAAATTTTTGTAATTGAGAGTCGGATGCTGATTATATGCCTCGAACTGTTTCCATACTGTATGGTATTGTTTTTTAAAATTAAATACTATATCAAGATTACTATAGTTGCGCTTAACGGTGTCGTCGAGTATTTGCATATACCCGATTTTAGGGCGGTTTTTTAATTTTTTATTTAATATTGTTAATATTTCATTGTTATTGTCACTGTCAAATCCATTCAGATGATCGAATAACAATATATTGTTTCCGTCATTGACAAAGGAAATTATTTTATTAGCATCGACATTACGCAGAGGAGCACAACCAATGGGAAATTCCTTAAAACCAGATTCAATTAATAACATTTTATCATATTTACAATAGACTCAAATTCAAGTTGTTCAAATTTTATCGTTAGTGAGAGTCTAGGATCTTTTTTTGTATATGTTCCTTTGCCCCATCTTATAGCATGCGGTATTGATGTATCTATTAGAGTCGGTGTATTATCAATTGATACTTGTTGTGTTAATTTACACCACCGCGGCGGTATCACACCTTTTAAATCAGGGCCGGTGTAATCATAAAACTCAGTTGAGCTGACATGCGGATGCGAAATTGGGTATATAAAACTTGAATTTCGAGTTTTGTCTATATGAACCGGTATTACTTGGCCACCGTACACAACTTGTAACCGTATAATAGCTTCGTTAGCTATCAAAGGATGCAATTGTTGTTTAATTTCCTCGCGAATCGCTGATTCTAATTCGTTGGGCAATTCGGCACTTATAATTGTTCCGATATGTTGTAGAGCCAGGCCGTAAGTCTTTAAGAAGTCAAACACACAGTTATTAAGGTATGATCCATACAGGAACATCGTTGGCCCAAAATTGGTACGCCAGGCCAACGTTTTCCAGACGTGCATCGGTTTTAAAGAATACAACTGATCCATTAGACAATCAGGCAATTTAAAATCAGGAACTTTGCGATACATTTTTATATGTTAGGATATTTTTTTAAATTCACTTCTTACCACAGATGCATAAGTTCCGGATTCAAATATATTTTTTCTAACTTTTGAGTTTGCAGAAATTACAACATCATCGGTGATTGAAATGTTATCGTAGATCACAGATTCCGAATGTAAATGACAAAACTCGCCAATTACTGCACTACCACATATTGCAACCCTAAGATCTAAAATGCTACCTTTTCCAATTACCGAATTATGGCCTATGATATTATGCGCTTGTAAAATTACGTCATTGTTTATTACAGCATTGGTTGATACGCCGCAAAACGCATTTAAAAAAACGCCAGCACCTAATTTGTCCATGAGAAGGTTGGTGTGATGCGAATAGGAAAATCTTGATTGTTGAATTAAATCTATGTGATTGGAGATTTCTTTACGTAAATGTTTATCCCTTGTTACTAAATTTATTACACTTAGCTCCTGATCTGGTGTGGCTGTTGATAAAAATTCATAAGGATCAACCCTGAGTAGTTCTATGTTTAGTTCATTCATAAACCAACTTAAATCGCCAAACAGCAGAGTGTCAAATGAAATTGCCGCGTATTTTAAATTGTGACCACTATAAATCATTTAGCGCACCCTTATCCTATGCCTTCGGTTGCTGTTGCCATCAAATCTATCCTGTGTTGACGCTGTATATTGTACTGTTGATTATGCATAAACGGTTCATAATTTTCAACTAAATGATTGTAGTCAAATTGAATTCTCAATCCAACTCGATTTGTTGAAATACCGTTGTTTTCAATTTTTCGATTATGTAAAGTAATGCTATTATCAAAAATCAAGATATCGTTGTCGTTTTTGTACCAGTGTTCGTAGATGTATTGAGGCTGTAGTAAACCGTTCCATATTTTATTGTATAAGTTGACTGAGTCCTTTTTTGACATTCCTTTAAAATAGTCAAAGGTATTAGCTGGTAAATGCACTCCTTCGATTCCGCCGGGTGATTTAATAATCAACGGCAGTTCTCCATTGGGAATTGGGCACATGTTATTTTTATAAAATTGCTCCTGTTCTTCATTAATCACAGGATTTAAACTTGCAGGTCGATAGTTGTTGACAGTAACAAGTTCGCGAAGTTCTGATTTGAAACTTTCAGACTGAGTCTCAAACCAATCAGCAGTTGTTACAAATCCGGTGCAACTACCAATCATTTCCTGGTACCCCATTAGACTAACTGCCGGAACAAACGCTGGGTCCGAGCATTCGTTACTGTGCCATAACAATTCACCGTTATCAAATACGCCCATTGATTCTCCCTTTGAATTTTTCATGCCCGTAACACGAACCATTCCTGGGCGTCTTTTATCAATTTGCCACAGCCTTGCAAGACGCAACTCATGTTTGTCTTGTTCGTCGAGTAAATCTTGCGTCACAAGTTGTTTAAGAGGCTTGCCGTACTTTAAATAAAAGTTCAACGGGCGACTAAAACGCGGTTTACCCCATTCAGAGAACAAATCGTAATATTTGGCAGGCGTTAAATGATTGCCTCTTATTATGGTAACAAGTGACGATAAATGAATTTTTCCAATTTCAGCCCACTCGTCTTTGGTAATATTTTGTAAGTCAACATCATCAATGTATACTCCAAATCTACCAAGACCTGGAATTTTAGTTAGTTTCATATTAGTCCTTTTATACACATGTAATTAGTGCGTGATTTCCTGTCACGCACTATGCTTAATGTTTATTATTACATTACTTATGTTGACGACTGCGAATCATTGCCAAAATATCTTCGGCTTTCTGAGTCGGTGCTGCCGCTGGTGCTGCCACCACTGGAGCGGCTGCCACTACAGGTTCATCTTCGTCAAAGTTTGATGCTGCCGCTGGTGCTGCCACCGGAGCAGGATTGACCTGTGGAGTTGGTGCAGACTCAGAACCGCCTGCTGGTGCTGATACGCCTGCTGGACGGAAGTAAGAACCCCAACGCTCAGTATCGTATGCCGCACCATCAACTGATGCTTCAAACATTTCTTTGATCACTTTGACAGCGGCCTCATCTGGTTTCTTGGGCAAAAATGTGCTCAAGTCCCACAAACCGTGTGCTTCTACTGCTGCCTGCTCTTGTTCAGTCAATGCAGATTCTTTGCGAGCCCACTTTGATGTGTTGTAGTCAGCATAACCACCTTTGGCTGTTTTAGTAATACGGAAATCTAAACCACGCAAGTAGTCAGTTGGCAATTCTTCCAACTCTGGATCCATCAATGCGCTTTTGATAAGTGTAAACAATTGTGGGCCAATGATAAACCTACGAATTGGATTTTCTGGAGTCTTCTCGTCAGTCATTGGGTTTTCGCGAACAAAACCTTGGAAAATGTAACTGCGCTTTTTCCAGTACTTACGACCCATGTCTTCAAGAGCTTTGTCTTTGAACCATCCACGTACTTCAGTAAGGACTGGACAAGTTTCTTGCCACATTTCCATACAGGGTACCTGCACGATTGTTTGTTTTGAGTCCATTTGTCCCTTGATGCCTGCAAATGGTAAACGAATCATTGCTCGTTCTTGCCAAAAGAATGTGTTCTTTGTGTTTGCGTCTGGGAGGAATCGGAGTGTTGTGGATGAACCTTCATCCATGTTCCAGTGTGGGTAAATTGCATTGTCGCCACCGGATGAACCACCTTTGTTGCTGTTACCTTCTGATGCCGCGAGTCTTGCTCTAATTTCTGCTAATGATGCCATTTTAAGTTGCCTTTCTAAGTGTTATAAAATGTTTTCTAAGTTGCCTGTGATGCTAATAAAAAAGCGTGTCACACAAGTAGTGTACACGCTTTTGTTGTTAGCGTCAATGATATTTATGACGCATTTGTTCAAATGACTAATTTACATTGTCTTTATCAATCCAGACAACTGTTTGAGTCTTGACATTACATCGTCTTCGACTTTGCCAAACTCTTGCATTTTACCAGAGTGTCCGTATTGACCACTTACAGCAGAGTACTCGCTTTCGGCTACCAATGGAACTTTTACTTCAACTGTGTCATCACCACGTCGGTTCTTACCACCAAGTTTGCAATTTTCTTTACCGTACTTCTTGCATGCTTCTTCGTAGCTCATACTGGTTTGTTTCCAAACTAGTTCTTTGTCGTCTTGTTTACGACCATTGATCCAGCTTGCTTCATCTAAGCCGTCTGCTTTGTTCTGTAGGTCTTTTAACAATGTTTCATCATCGGGAGCAACTTTGTTGCCCATATCTTTGGCAAATCCTTTGATCTTATCGCCAATGGTTTTCTTTTCTGGTCCGGCAATTTCTTCGCCGCTGGGTCTGTAAGTGTTGGCGCCTTCGTCAACATCGTCGTCGTACATGGCAGCACCATCATCAAACTCTACATCATCAAATTCGTTTGCTTCGTCATCTGATGTGTTATAGCTGCCATCAGTGTTGAAACTACCGTCTTGAAGTATGTCATTGTCCATACCGCCATCGACTGAGTGACGTGTCATCCCGGACAATTCCATCATGCGTTCAACTGAATCATCTGGTTCTTCAAATTCAGAATCATCAAATGTTAGTCCACTGTCGTTGTAAACGTCATCTTCGCCATTGACAGAGTTCCAAAATTCAAATGCTTCGGCTTCTTCCATTCCTATTTCAGCAGCACTGGCAATAAATTCAGCACGTTGCATATTTTCTGCCCGATCCCACAACATTCTTTTTACTTCGCCTTCTTGTACTGCTTCTGGCTCGGCTTCGATTGCTGGAGTTTCTAAAGCAGTGATGATTTCGGCAATACTGGGGTCTTGCTGTGCAAACTCTTTAAGGCGTGCAATAACAATTTCGCGAGCATCTGCATCAGCATCAGCATCAGCCAACTCATGCAATTGGTCAAACAATACGTCGTCTCCGAACAAGCTATACAACTGTTCTGTTGCATTGACTGCATCGGCACCAACTGGCAATTCTTTTGACAACAACGCAATTAATTCTTGTTGTTGTTCTGGAGTATTTGGAATTGTCCATGTTCCTTCCATCAGGCGGTCTGCCCAGGCTTCAAATATGTTTGCTTCTTTCATAACGGTTCCTTGTTGTTGTATGCGGGCCAAGATTGGTAAGGCCTGTTCAATTCGTGAATCAATGGTTTCTTGAACGAATAATGTTTTGATGTCTTCAATAATTACATCTTGTCCTGTTATATCAGCAGGATTCCAGGATTCAAAATACTTGCTGTATCCGCGGCCCGATGCTAGTCCTTTGAGTGTTCGGCTCATTGTTTCATAATAAGCATTGGTTTCATTCACCAAGTTGGCAGTTTCGCCTTCGAATACTTGTCCTTTACTGGCTCTACGGAAACGGCTTAGTACATTGATTTCTTCAACCATGTTGACAATGTGTGCCCCACGCATGTCGTACGGCTTGCCGCCTTGGCGCACATGCTCTACCATGGCACGACCACCTGATAAATTACGGAATGGCAACTTGTAGCGTTCGCCTTCAGCTGTTTCTACAAATAAACTTTCAACTTGTCGGAAACGTGCTTCGTTGACACCCATTGGGCGCTTGTGTTTGATCATTAGACGAACTGAATCTGGGACGCCGTTGTAACTGACATTTTTTGTGCCATTCCAACTTTCAAATAACCCTTCTTTGAGAGCTGCTTGCCCTTGCATGCTGTACTTGAGTTTGTTGATATTTTGACTACCAAACGTCATAAAATTCTTTGTGGCAAAGTTCTTCAACTGATGCTGAAATTCATACCATTCTGTTTTGTCTGCACTGTCCATGCCGCGGCCAACATTGTCGCCGCTGAATACTTCTAAGTTGTTGTCATCGCCTAGCATAACAACCACTGTGCCGTGGTTAGTATCGTTTGATGTGACGAAATCAAAACTAAAAATTTCGGCGTCTTCTGCTGATGCTGCTGCCTTGCCCGAACTGTCCAGCATTTCTGGTTCGTAGCCGCGAGAGACCAAAAGGTCCGCGAGTTGTTTTCCTGAAGTATTTTGTGCCATAGTATTATATTTATTAAAGTTTTAGCATTAGCGAAATGTTGCAAAGAACGGCATTGGCTCCACCATACTGTCACTGAAATCACGCATTTGCGAGTCCATTTCTGTATGATAGTTTTGTAACATCACCATCATACGAACAGCAAGTATTGTGCTCATGACCAGGTCATCTGTTTCTCCGGGTTTGGCAGCATAGCTTGTGCCGTGTGCTACAAATGTTTTTAATTCTGACACCAATGGCGCACTATTAATCACCATTTTTTTAGATTCTATAAGAATTTTTAACTTGCTGCAAGCGGACAGTTTGCTTTTGTTTGTGGTGTTGAATCCTTTTCTTATGCGCTTTGCACCGCCTGCAACAGAGTTGTCACTTAAAAAATACCCTTCGATTTTTTCTTCTCCGTATTCAGCAACAGAAATAAGTGCTGCTTCACCAATTGTGTTGTTTTCTATGCTGTAGTAAATGCTCTTGGAATCTTTGACAGTTTCATTTATGTACTTGCAAATATCGGCCAATATGCGTACCTGTTCTGGAATTGTGGTTTTGTTATGACGCCATTCAGCCACTTGGGTAGTTGTGTTGGCTTCAAACACCTGTATAGCTGCCGGGTCGCCGCCGGTGCCCAAACTGGGATCCAATGCCACAATATAGATCTTTCCTGGCTCGGGCCGTTTGTACCAACGTACTTGCCCGGTTCTAAACAACGGTTCTTGTTGTCCTTGCAATTCAACAAGTATAGCAGGAGCAATAAGTGTTTCATCGTTGATGATGAATTCACATCCGATTTCTCGTCTGAAACGATCAGTTCCCAACTGAGCTTCCATGCTGGCGCCCCACTCTTCGCCGCGATCCGGGTGTTCCTGCCAATAACTACGAAATGCTTTGAATCCGTTTATGCCCAACGGTGTTGGATTACCATATTCATCTTCGCACTTTAACGCACTTTTCCATAGCAATGCAAACTGATCTTCATCTGAATTTGGTGTACTTGTGATAATGGCTTTACCACCTGTGGCCAACGTGGGGCTGATAGCAGTCCAGAACTCTTTGGCAATAGTAGGTCGAACAAATGCAAATTCGTCGGCGTATAGAAGTGATATACTCATGCCTCGACCAGTTGTTTCTGTTGTAGTAGCCGACACAATGCGTGATCCGTTTTCAAAGTCTATACTGCCTTTGTTATAAGTGGTAACTCCTGCTCTAATATGATCGGGACACAGTTCGTATGCAAAGCGAATGCGTGTCATAATTTCTTGAGCACCTGTGAATTTGTGTGCAGCAATAAGAATAGTACTGTCAGGTACAAACATAGCATACCATAACAAGTAGCCTGCGGCTGATGTTGATTTGCCTGTTTGCCGCGGCATCATCGATATACTGAAACGATAATTGTGATAAACGTCAACCAATCGTTCTTGATATTCAAAAGGATGATACAACATTTTTCCTTGGGTAGGATGCTGTATATGGAAAAAGTGATCTAGGAAATAGGCCGGTCCTGACACAGGATCAGCGCAATCCATAAACTCCATCATTTCTGCTTCTGTAAATGATTGCCGCTTGTGCGGTGCTTTGATCAGTACACCTTCTAAACTTTTAGACATAAATTTTATCTAACTCCGGCCATAAATTGGCAAATTTGCCCAGACTATCTGGGTGATATTTTGTTTCAATTTCTTGAATGTGGTTTTTAAATTGTTCTGTAATGTCATCAGTTGTAGATGTAACCGCACGATATCTGTCTAATGCTTGATCAAAAAACTGTTTTTCCGCAGGTGTTGCAATGTCCATTGCATAAAATTTTTCTATTTCGGCAGCAGCAAGGGCAGCAACTTTGGGTCCGTGCAAGAAAGGATCTAAGTATTCAGGTTGGAATAAATTTTGCCATAACACCGACGTACCTGTTTCTTCTGCAAACTCTCGCAGTTCGCAAATTCTAGTGGCATTGTACATGTTGTACACAGCATGTATGCCGCCCCATTGGCCTTGTGTCGACATTAAATTTTTAATGATTGCAAGATTATGTTTGATCTTGCCCCATGCGGCACCGTGACGCACATATTCAAGTTGATCACCCACATTGTCAAAGCTCATACTCCAGCCAACTTTGTTTCGTGTTGCTAATTTTTGAAATATTTTATTGTTTTCAAGATCTACTGACAGGTTGGTGATCAATGTCACAATTGAATCTTTTGGTATCACATCTAACAGTCTATTGTTTTCCGGCAACATCAGCGGTTCCCCGCCTACCAGTGCTACTTCATGTATGTGGGCATGATGTTGCTCTATAAAATCACATACTTGGTCATAATAGGGTCTAGCACCTGACTTGACTGGTATACCTTTGATGGCAGCCCATTTTGAACTGCAAAACTCTCCGCAGTAGTTGCAGCTGAGATTGCAGGTTGTGTTCCAACGCACATCTACAATCACGGGATAGTGATACTGATCGCCTGCAGTGGCATAGTCAAAACCAGGGTTTACATTGTTGTGCCATGCACGTTCTGAGTCGGCACCAAAACGTTCAGCTTTGACACAGTTGCTACAGTATTTGTGTGCCCGGCCGTGGGATAAATCTTGTCGAATTTCTGCCATCAGGTCACTGTTGAGTATTTGTTCAATACTCTGCGAGTTCAAGTTGCCCAGCAAGTTGGGATTGCCGGCGCAGCATGTTTTGACATCGCCTCTGGAGTTGATATGTAGGCCACGCCAAGGAGCAGCACAAAAGAAATTATCCATACACTAATTTATGCCAAAAAGCACTGTGGTGTCAATAAAGATTTATGGCGTTGTGTACAACATTACGTGTCCATGTAGACACTTCCACAAAGTAATTGCTGAGATTTTGAAACAGTTCTTTGTTTAAATCAACTGCGGCTCTGCTGTAACATGCTTCACCAAGCGTGTGATAGTAGGTCAGTGTGACGCCGTTGCGAACTGCGTATTCAGGAAACACACCAGATATAAACAAGCATTCGTCTGCCAATTCTTTGGCACTGCGACTGTTGTTTACTTGTAGATAGTTTTCTGTAAAACTGGGATCAGGGTACCATTGCGTTTTACGCATGTGGTCTGCCAGCATCATGATTGTGTACTGTGACAGCAACACAGGTATTTCGTACCCGGTTCTTTTTTCTGCTTCGTCTGCCAAGTTTCTAAATATCTCTACATAGTGGTCGTCGATCATAAAGATATTTATGGTTTGGTTATTTTACAACACCTTCTTTAAGCAGTCTGACTCTGTTGGCCATGTGCGCTTGTTGTACATCTGCTTTGGCTTGGCCGTGATAGGCAACTGCATGTCCTTCGTCGATCAATACAGCAGTGACTGGTCTCCAACTGTCAGTGGCGGCATCATACACATCAAAGTCGCCCAAGATACGACCAAACTTGCCTTTCATGTCTTCGCCACTTTTGTTTATTTGTGTTTTGAGTGTGCAAGTTTTTCCCAGCAATGATTTGAGTCTTGCTTTTGCAGCCAGACCAAATTTCTTTTCTTGTTTGTCTCTTGTTCTTGATTCAGGAGTATCAATGCCGTTGATTCTTACTCGTTCGTTGCTTAGTACTATGCCAAATCCCAGATCAATGTCAACATCAACTGTGTCACCATCAACAACTTTTATTATGTGTGCTCTATATTCGTACATGTTGATTCCTTATATG
>Ga0209195_1002144_pt1 | contig 12007 bp, 7 predicted proteins | sample COGITO_mtgs_1004_3_FD_184788 | JGI IMG/M metagenome (GOLD analysis project Ga0209195, IMG submission 184788) | Pelagic marine microbial communities from North Sea - COGITO_mtgs_100420 (SPAdes) (version 2) | ecosystem: Environmental > Aquatic > Marine > Epipelagic ...
GTATACTAAACAATATTATTTACCCTCAGGTTCAGCTTGGTATGCTATAAAAGATTTAGATACTAATGAATATGTAGTAGATTTTGATTCAAATTATACTAGAATTAGTGCAGATGTATCTTCTAGCTACTTTGATGTGTATATGAATGGTTTAGAACCAGAAAGATATTATAAAATACTTATTCAAGTTAATTCTGAAGGAAGTACAACAATTTATGATGATAATTACTATTTTAAAGTAATTAATGGATAATGAAAAAACAGATAAATCTAACAAGAAATTCCTTCAGTAAAACACAATATCCTAAGGTTATTGACACTGAATTTTCTCAGTTAACACCCCAAGTTACTGAACCTATAGCGGTACAAGATGTATCCGTTGATGAATTTTTTGTTTTATATGATAAATTATTTTTTGATATTCCCCAAAGAGGTAACAATTCGCATGAAACTTTAATTACAACTAGTACTGAATATATTGGCTATACTCCCCTAAATACAGAAATAGAAGCTTTACAACAAGAAATTACTGAATTAAGAAGACAACTATTAGATGAAAGAGGAAGTGCTTTAAATACTATAGCAGATGTATTAGATACAGCAGGTTTAGATTTACCAGAACTTCCTACCCTTCCAGATTTAGAAATCCCATCAGAATTTAGTGTAGATGTAAATGTAAATGTTGATCAAGGTGAAGAGCAAACACGTAGAGAAAAACGTCAAGAACGTAGAGCTAAACGTAAAGAAGAAAGACAAAAACGTAGAGACGAAAGAAGAAATAATTAATTATGGCTGAAGCTAAAATTACACAAGTAAATCCTACTTCATTTGAACTAGAGGACTACTCAGTTGCAGATGAAAACCTTATTTCTTCAATAGAAGTAGAAACCTCATTCAACCCACAAACAGATTATATAGAATATTTTGTATATAATCCTAATAATGGGGGTATAGTATACCCTCCAAATAATAGTCCTTCTAACTATAATGAATATACTTTAGAAGACAATATATTAGCTATTAATCCTGAAGAAGATTTAAGGGTTAATGGGTTTTTTGAAGGTAATTATAATACTTTTTATAATTTTTTATCTGTAAGATTATCATCTAATTTTTCTCAAAGATATTTTATTTCAGAAATCTCATCTGATAGGACTGAAATTAGATTAACTTCTAATAATATATCTACAGAAGAAATAATTGCTTCTACTACAGAATTTATCCAAGAAAGAAATGAAGATGAATTCTTCCCAGATTTTTATTTAAATTTTGGTAATAATCAATTAGTAATAGCTAATAATATTTTATTAGATGAGGGTTCAATTTTAATAAAATTATATGATCCTTTACCCCCACAATATCAATTAAAATCGACATTGTGGGTTGTAGAACAAGTAGCGGATCCAATAGCATATTTAGTTGAATTACCTTTTGAAGAAATAATTGTTGATAATACAATTAAATTAAAAGGTCCTAATGTTAATTTACCTATAAAAGGCCAAATTAATAACTCTACTGAAGAAACAGATTTTACCAGTTTAATAGAAACATCCTTAACTTCTTCTTTACAACAAATAAATAGTTTTTATGAAGATCCTAGTGTAAAAATTAACGTAGATTACAACGAATATAGTAATTTTATTAATTTTTCATCTGCTAAAAAACGTGTAAGTAATTTTTTCTATAAAATCCAACAAATAGAAAATTGGACATCATTAGCATCCTCAGGTTCAAATATATCAGTAGCTACTACTTCAGGTTCAACAGCATTTTATCAAAATAAAATTAATGAAACCATTAATGAATTTGATAATTACGAATATTTTCTATATTTCACTTCAGGGTCTAATTCATATCCTAAAACAAATTCAAATCAACCTTATAACCAAGCAAGTTCTACAAGCACTTTATCCCAAACATGGATTACCTCTAGTTTATTAAATGCTGAAACTTATGATGAAAATAATCAAAATTGGATTTATAATGCTATCCCAGAATATTTAAGAGAAGATTTATCAAATCAACCATATATAGATTTTTCAAATATGGTAGGTCATTTTTATGATGAAAATATATGGGTTTACATCAAAGATATTACTAATAAATGGGATAACGATAACCGCATTGATTCAGGAATTTCACGCGATTTAATCGCACAACAATTACGTGATTTAGGATTTAATTTATACGAAAATCAATTTAGTTCGTTTAATTTATTTGTATCAACTTTAGGTTTAACTCCATCAGGAAGTTATTTCCCCTTCCCCAACATGACAGGTTCTTTACCTACACCAAGTGGGTTTGAATATGTTAATAATTCTATAACAGGTTCTAATGAAGTTTTACCTCAAGATGATGTAAATAAACGTTTATATAAACGTATTTACAATAATTTATCTTATTTATACAAGAAAAAAGGTACAGTTGATGGTATTAGAACATTAGCTACAATTTATGGTATTCCAAACACATTACTTAGAATTGATGAATTTGGTGGTAAAGATAAAGATAATACTAATGATTGGGATTACTGGTTTGAACAATTCAATTACGCTTATTCTACAGGAGATGACGGAATTATTACAACTGATTGGAGTATAAACCCAGATTGGACATCCCCAGATGATGTTCCTGCATCTTTACAATTTAGGTTTAAATTACCCCCTTCATCTTCCATTCCTACATCTCAATCTTTATGGACTTTAGATAGTGGTACAGAAGTAAGGTTAGTATTAGAATATGATACTACACTTTTAGATTCTGGTTCATTTAGTGGTTCAATACCTAACCCAAACAATCAATACGCAGATTTAAAGTTTTACCCTAACTTTACTACAGATGCTACTGAGTTTGCTAGTGTATCTTTACCATTTGCAAATAATGGTTGGTGGTCTGTTATGGTTAATCGTGATCAAGAAAATTTTGAATTAGTAGCAGCTAACAAAATATATTCTGGGAGTAATGGTTCTTCTTTAGGATTTATAGCTTCATCTTCAATTTCAGCAACAGACGATGGTTTTTGGTTTAGTGGGGTAAACTCATACTTCCCAACATTAGGCGGCATTACAGGATACGATAATTTTAGTGGTTCATACCAAGAAATTAGATATTATACAACTCAAATATCCCATAGTGTATTTAAGGATTATGTAATGAATCCTCAATCTATTGAAGGTAATACTATTAATAGTGCTCCTGATGAATTAATATTTAGAGCAGCATTAGGAGGTGAATTATATACAGGTTCAGTTTCAATACATCCTAAAGTAACAGGTTCTTGGACTACATTAAATTCATTCCCCACTGACTCAGATTTTACAATTACTGAAGGTAATTTTGCTGTAAATAGAGAATATGTGTTTATGGACCAACCCGCAGTTGGTATTAAAAATCGTATTACAGATAAAATAAGACAAGTAGCTTTAAATTTACCTGAAGGTGCTCAGCAATTATCTAACATCAGATCTATACAACAAGATACTGAAATAGATGATGCTTATACTGATACAGTAAACCAAGTAGAGGTAGTATTATCTCCAACTAACCAAATTAATGATGATATTATTAATTCTATTGGTTATTTAAATATTGGAGAATATATAGGCGACCCTAGACAAAATACTTCAGGTTCAACTAACTACCCAGATTTAGATGCTTTAAGAGATGAGTATTTCTTAAAATATACAAGCAATTACGATTGGAATGATTTTATTAGATTAATTAAATTCTTTGATAATTCATTATGGAAGACCATCAAAGATTTTATTCCCGCTAAAATTTCAGCTGCAACTGGTATTTCTATAAAACAACACTTACTAGAAAGACAAAAATACCCAGAACCATCTGCTTCATATTCTGAACCTTACTATACAGGTAGTATGGGTCAAACCCCAGGATTATTAGATGGTCAAAGAATTTATACTGCTTCTGGTGATTATAATTCAATTCCCATAGAAGCTATTACAGGTAGTACTGGTGGTAGTTTTGTTCAATTAAACGCTATTTCTGCTTCATTAACTTCTGGTGGGTCAGGATATCAATCTCCATTATCGAATTATTCTGTAACTACTACTGGTGGTGGTGGTAGCGGATTAGTAATATCAATTGATAGTATAGACGAAAACTTTAGAATAACAGCTGGTAAAGATTTAGCAAGTTCTATTACTCAACAATCGAGTGATTATTCTACTTCAGTTAGTCAACAATATACTACATCTCCATCAGGAGTACCAATAGACCTTGTTGTTAATGTAAATGGCCTCCCCGGTTCTGGTGTTGTTAATCTTATAAATGTACTCTTTAACACATCTACTGGTATAGAAGTTGGAGACACAATTACAATTCCAGCTGCCGACTTAGGTGGTGGAGCCTTAGATGTTATTATAGACATTCAGTCTAGTGATTTAACAAGTACTGGAGGTCCTATTAATGGTATTACTTTAGTAGATGGGGGTAGTGGATATACTTCAATCCCAACTTTAACTATAAACGGTAATCCGGGATCCGGAGCTAATATTGATTTATCACTTATATCCCAACAAAATTGGGGAGGTAGTTATACTACTCCTTTTGGTCATATCCCATTTACCCAAGATACTGATGAAGAATTTTTTAATGGAGAATTAAGTGGTTCTGCTATTGTAGTAACCACTGGTAGTTTAAATAATCCTACAATTACCCCAAAATTAGTATTTGAACAAACTGCTACTGTTAACGAAAGGTCAATAATTTTATTTAACTTTCAACCAAATATTAATTATCAAGTAATTATAGAAGCAACCAATCTTCAAAACCTGGGTAATTTTTCAATTATTAATGGTAATAATGATTCTTATGTATTCTATACATCCCCAGATATAACCCCTGTGGATACTTTTACAATTAGTTTAGGTGTAGAAGATTTATTTTTAAATAAGAAAAATTTAGAAACACCTAAATTAGCATTCTTACCTGATACTACCCCTTCAGGTGGTAATTTCACATATACTGTAAGTATTTACCAAAATATTATAGATGATGAGAATCTAGCTTTACTTAATAATGATACAGTAGCTAGACAAAGTAATATTTTCTGGGATTTAGATTATAATAGTAATGCTATACAAGCAGTAAATCAACAAGCAGTAATAACAGCATCTCAACAAGGTGGTGATTTACCTAAAGCATTTGTACAAGATTATAATTATTATTCAACACCTATAAAAACACGTAATTATTTAGGAGCCAAATCAACCTCTCCAAATTTTAATCAAAACACAACATCTGGAGGATTTGGTGTTCTACCTAATGTCGAACTTTTAAATGTAGCAGCCTATAGTGTAAACTTTGGTGGTGGTACATCTCCTGAAGTTTTAGGGTTAGGTGGTACTAGTTTAAGTGATATTTTATTAGAAGATAGTAGTAAAGAAAATGTAACAATAGTCCCACAAGCAGACCAAAATTACTCTAATATTATAAATTCTTCTTTAGAACCTGGCGATATTATTTCTTTCTACCAACAAGGTAATGGCTCGGCTAATATTCCTCAAAGATTAGAAGTAGTAGAAACTAAAGCAAATGTTCCTACTAAATCTAGTTATATGATCCCTTCTGATGCCGGCTTAACTACAAGGGCACGATTTACAGATAATTCTATTTATAGTAAGGGTGCAATAGAATTTACTGCAATAAATAATGGAGTATATGAAGTAGAAAAAAACAATTCAGGCCAATATATATCAGGTAGTTTTATAGCATATCAAACCTTTTTAGATGATTTTCAAAACATTTTTAATAATAGTGAAAATGATTGGTATGTTTCCATATATACAAAATTAGGTTCCCCTGTAGTATATGCAGGATCAGAAGCAACTGTAAAATATGAATTTACCCCAGACTTTACTGTATCAGATCCCCTTGGATTTTATGGTGTATCTAAGATTTTAGGAGTTGATCCATCATCTGGTGGTGGTGGAGGTAATCCTCAAATTTATATAGATAGAGACCTTAGTATTTTAGACAATAAAACTATAGGACAAGGAGGTATTGAACAATATGGTATTTTAATTTGGGAGTCCTGGGGAAATAGTATTATCGTTAGGGGTAGCAACCTTTCAGGACTAGGTGCAAGTTTAGCATATTCTGAATTCGCCCCTAAAGAATTAACAGAAAACTTAGATTATATTAGTCGAACTTATACTAACAAATCATAATTAAATTTGGCATAAAGCTAAAACAATCATATATTTATAACAAAATACGTATTAAACAATGGGATATTTAAATAATTCGGTAGTAACTGTAGATGCTATCCTTACAACAAAGGGTAGAGAGTTACTTGCTAAAAATGATGGTACATTCCGTATCACACAATTCGCATTAGCGGATGATGAGATTGATTATACACTCTATAACCCTTCACACCCATCAGGCTCAGCTTTTTATGGTCAGGCAATTGAAAATATGCCTTTACTAGAAGCATTTCCTGATGAAACCCAAATCATGAAGTATAAACTTACTACTTTACCTCGTGGTACTGCTAAGATGCCAATCTTAGATGTAGGTTATACTAATATTGTAATTAAACAAGGAGCTTCATTAGCAATTACCCCACAAACACTAAATTATTTAGGTGGTAACCAAAACGAAGCTAGTGGTTACACAGCTACTATTTCAGATGTTAGATTATTATCTACTTTTGAAGGTGTTGGTATAGATTCAGCCCAAACAAATGCTTTAAATGTTAATTCAACAACTACACTAGGTACTAACGTATCTGCAACAGTAGTAGGTACAACAATTAATCTTAGAGCAACTACAGTTAATACATTATTTGGTGCTAACACTGCATTATACGCTACAATGACAGTTGTAGGTAGAGATAGTGGAGCAAGATTACAAGTCCCCATCACTATAACTAAAGTATCCTAATTATGTCATTTAATAGATTAGAAGCAGACGATTTTGTAGTATCAGCTGATAGTATTACAGCAGGTATTTTTACTGATAGTCAAATCCCAGAAATCACTACATTTTTTACATCATCTACTCAACGCCTTAGTACTTCAGGTGATTACTATAGAAATATTTTTTCTAATGCCGCAACGTCATCTTTAGAATTTGCAGTTACTTATGGTAACGAATTAGGGAGTGGTAGTATTGCTTATGATTTAAATGTAGATGGTAAATCCCCTTCTTCTACTGTTTATGGTCAGTATCGTACTTTAGTATTAGGTGATGAAAATGCAGATTTTACTTTTGGTAGTATTACATCATCAGATTTTTGGGCTATATCAATGGAAAGAAACAGATATAAAGAATCTATATTCCCAGGTTCAACTACTTTATTACTTGAAAATGGCGGTGATACTATTTCTCTTACCGATGATAGTCAAGTAGCTTCTTCTGTTGTGTTTAATGATGCAGGTAGAGTATTCCAATTAGTATCAGGTTCAGCAGGGAATGTAGTTACTTCTTTAGAATCAAATGGATATAGTATAGGTTCAGGTTCATACGGTTTATTCTTACCAGATATTGCTACTTATATTTTAAATCCAAGAGCATTAGCTAATACTTTTGTTAATGGTGGTATTGAATTAGATGCTATAACAACATCTGCCTTAACTATTACTAATAACCCAAACACAAATATAATATTTAAATCAATAAGATCTGGAGCTTCATTTACAGCTAATTCAGAAGAAACAATTACTTCAGATTTTGTATTTGTAAGACCTAGAAGTTCCCAGTTTAATTACTCAGAAAACCCATCATTTATTTCAGGCTCAACTGGTGAGGTATTATTCCCATCATTTATTAATTCACCTACAACATATATTACAACTGTAGGTTTGTATAATGATACTAATGAGTTGTTAGCAGTAGCTAAATTATCAAGACCATTAGAAAAAGATTTCACAAAAGAAGCTCTTGTTAGAGTAAAATTAGACTTTTAAAATAAATGAATGAGTGCATTCAAACAATTTTTATCACAGGACATAATAGTAGAACCCTTTAAAGTAAATAAGGGGTTCTCCTTTCCTGCTTCTGAATTTAACAATTCTAATGTCCAAATAGCTAGATTCAAAGGTAAAAATATTCAATCGTCCCCCTTTATTTCAGGTTCAAACCCTATAACTGGAAATAGTTCGGTAGGTATCCAAGACCAAGAATTATTATATAATTCAGTTAAAGAATTATATTATTCAAATTTCACTACTTCTTCATTTGGATCTTCTATTCAAACACAAAGTTTATTTCCCGGAGAAAATGTAGAAGGTGATGTATTTGTAGGTAGTCCAAATTCTGTAGGTAGATATGAAAATTATTTACAAAGTACAGATGACGTTATTAGATACTTCCCTACAAAATCAAATTCACAAATAGCAATTCTTTCTATACCTTCTCGTTTATGGGGTAATTATATCCAACCCAATTCATTTAAATTTAAAATTACAGATCCTACACAAGGAGTAGATTATACAATTATAGATGATGGTAATGGTCAAATTACTTATGATACTGGAGGGTATTTAGGAAATATTATATATACTCATGGTATAGTTATATTTACTAACGGTGCTGATAATGCTGGTCTTAATGAAGGATATGGAACCGGATCATATGGAGAAAATATATATGGGGGTGGGAATTTAACTTCTGATGATATTATTAATGCTACTAACGTTACTTGCTCATTCTCTAGTTCGTTTGATATTTACGAAACACAATATAAAGCTACTATAAATGAATTTGAGTATAATTTTAGTCTAAATCCTTCTATTATTTCAGGTTCTACAGATGGTACTGTTTACGATTTTGTAACAGGTTCTTATTTTTCACCTTACGTTAGTACTGTTGGGTTATATGATAATGACCAAAATTTACTTGCAGTTGGAAAATTATCTCAACCACTCCCAATATCGAGAACAACTGATACTACTATATTTATAAACATAGATAGATAATTACAATGGGAAAAGGAACCAAAAGACTAGAAAATATATTTACCCCAACAACGGATGAAATAAACCAGGGGTTTACTATAAATGCCTGGCATGTATCACAATCAGTAAACGCTTTTACGGGTACTGGAAGTTATGATATTGATATTAATGGTAGTTTAACCGTTACCGGTTCTATATATCATGAAAGTGCTCAAGATGCTGCTGGTGTTTTAAGTAATGTAGTAGTTAGAAATACATCTACAGGGGAATATTTTATTACTGGATCCTTTGGAAGTATGACATCAGGAACTTCAGGTTCATCAGGCTCTTCAGGTACTTCAGGTTCTTCAGGTAATGGCACATCAGGTAGCTCAGGCTCATCAGGTACTTCAGGTTCTTCAGGTAGTGGTACTTCAGGTAGCTCAGGTTCATCAGGTACTTCAGGCTCTTCAGGTAGTGGTACTTCAGGCTCTTCAGGTTCAAGCGGTACATCTGGTTCTTCAGGTGTAGGAGGTGTTACAACAGCAGGTAGTAATGTTACAGTTTCTGGTACTGGTACTGTTATAGATCCTTATATAGTAAGTTCCACAGGTGGTGGTGGAGGCACCTCAGGCTCTTCAGGCAGCTCAGGAACCTCAGGCTCTTCAGGTTCATCAGGTACATCAGGTTCTTCAGGTAATGGTACATCAGGTAGCTCTGGCTCATCAGGAACTTCGGGCTCATCAGGTAATGCAGGTACTTCAGGAAGTTCAGGTTCTTCAGGTACTTCAGGAAGTTCAGGTACTACAGATTATGTATCAAACGTTACTGCTCCCGCAAACACTGATAATCTATCTTTTACAGGAGTAGGTTCAGCATTTAATAGTACTGTTGATATTACAGCTATTTCAGGACAAGCTAAAGCAGTAAGAGCTTCTATAAATTCCCCAGATGATATAGTGTATGTTGTAGATAGCAATACTACAGAAGTAATTATAGGGGACTCTACTCCTTCAGGAAAAAGTACAATCGACGAAGTTAACGGAAGAACTATTTTAATTAATCAAGATAATTCTATTAATGGAACATTACGTTTTGGCTTTGCATCATGGACTGGACAAGCCTCATCCAATATTACAAATAGACAAACATTTGAGTGTACTGGGTATAATATAGGCCAAGATGACTTTAATATAGGTGTATACTTACCTCAGGGCACTTGGGATTTATATCAAATAGGTAATGCTAGTGGTGGTGGTAGTCAAGTGGCTCAATACGAAACAAACATTTCTATTGGTGCTAGTGGTGCTCCTAGATATTTCCCTCGTGATATTGAACCTGGGGCTATGTTTAAAGTATATTATAATTACTTTGAAAAAAAAGCCCATATATGGTGCTCAAACTGGTCAGGTATTGCTGGTAACGGTTCTATAACTTTTAGTGCTGCTGATCCTAACTAACCTTTAATCTAATAAAAAACCAATATGACAGTACAAACTAAATATTATTTAATAGCTAATGGGTTAACACTAACCCCAGACTTAACCCCAAATAGTGCTGGAGATATTTCAAATATTGGGTATTATAGTTCTCAAGAAAGCTTAGATGCTAAACTAGCTGAAAGTGGTAGTATAGGAACTTTATACACCGTAGAATTATTTAAAGAAGTAGTAGAATAAAAATTATATATTATGGCAATAAAATTTGAACAATTACCAAATCCTATTCAAGCAGGTCAAATTATTAGAGCTGGTCATGTCTCTCAATCTCTTGTAGCATTTGCAGGATTAGATGCTTATGATATAAACCTTAGTGGTAGCTTTGCTATGACGGGTTCTATATACCATTCAGGAATTGACGATGCTGCTGGTATTGCATCTAGCGTTTTAGTTAGAGATAATACTACAGGTGAATATTATACTACTGGTTCCTATGCAAGTGGTGGTGGAGGTTCGGGTACTTCAGGCTCATCAGGCTCAAGTGGTACCTCTGGTTCATCAGGTGCTACAGGCGATGCAGGTACCTCTGGTTCATCAGGTTCATCAGGAACATCTGGTTCATCAGGCTCTTCTGGTACTTCTGGTAGCTCAGGCTCTTCTGGTACTTCAGGCTCTTCAGGTGCTACCGGTGATTCCGGTACTTCTGGTAGCTCAGGTTCTTCAGGTACCTCAGGTTCTTCAGGTGTAGGAGGTGTTACAACAGCAGGTAGTAATGTTACAGTTACTGGTGCTGGTACTGTTATAGATCCTTATATAGTAAGTTCTACAGGTAGTGGTGGAGGCACCTCAGGCTCTTCAGGCAGCTCAGGAACCTCAGGTTCTTCAGGTTCATCAGGTACATCAGGCTCTTCAGGTGCCGCAGGTGATGCAGGTACTTCAGGCTCTTCAGGTTCATCAGGTACATCAGGCTCTTCAGGTGCCGCAGGTGATGCAGGTACTTCAGGTTCTTCAGGTTCATCAGGTACATCAGGCTCTTCAGGTGCCGCAGGTACTAGTGGTTCATCTGGTTCATCAGGTACATCAGGCTCTTCAGGTGCCGCAGGTGATGCAGGTACTTCAGGTTCTTCAGGTTCATCAGGTACATCAGGCTCTTCAGGTGCCGCAGGTACTTCAGGCTCTTCAGGTTCATCAGGTACATCAGGTTCTTCAGGTGCAGGTTCAGCTGTTCAAATTTTAGATGAAGGTTCTAGTCTAACTACAGATGTTAATTCAATTGATTTTACAGGTGGTATTATTACGGCTTCAAATTTAGGAAACGATGTTACAGTTGACATAGCCCCTCCAGGCAACTCTACAGAACTAATATATAATAGTGCCTCAGAATTCCACGCTACAGGAAGCTTAACATTTGAGCAAAATAGATTTGGTTCTGGACCATCGCTTACACTTGATGCTTCTTTAGAACTTAAATCTGCAACTTTAACAGTTTCAGGATCAGATAATAGTTATTTCAAATTAGGAGAAAATCTATATTATAATACTGTAACTGGTAACTTTGGCTCTATCAACCGTCAATATTCCGGTACGGGTAACCAATTAATGTGGACTACTGATGATAGTGGTAATGGTCCCCAATGGACTTTAGGTCAGGGTCCTGATTCATTT